>Ga0315899_10000580_pt1 | contig 43899 bp, 49 predicted proteins | sample LakEriMetagenome_2_FD_203518 | JGI IMG/M metagenome (GOLD analysis project Ga0315899, IMG submission 203518) | Freshwater fungal communities from buoy surface, Lake Erie, Ohio, United States - Buoy 4 MA112 | ecosystem: Environmental > Aquatic > Freshwater > Lake | place: USA: Lake Erie, Ohio...
GTGGCTGATGTAGTTCACCGCGTCGTAGCGCGTCATGTCCTGCTCTTGCAGGAAATAGGCGGCGTGGCTCTCGCGCTCGGCGAAGATCGCGACGAGCACGTTCGCGCCCGTCACCTCCTCGCGGCCGGACGATTGCACGTGGATGACCGCACGCTGGATCACGCGCTGGAAGCCAGCAGTGGGCTTGGCCTCGTCGTTGCGCCCGTTGGTGGCGAGGTTGGCGAGCTCGTTGTCGATGTAATCGAGCAGGTTCTTCTTCAGCGCGTCGAGATCGACGGAGCAGGCGCGCATGACGGCGGCGGCGTCGCCGTCGTCGAGCAGGCTGAAGAGAAGATGTTCGAGCGTCGCATATTCATGGCGACGTTCGTTGGCGACGGCGAGCGCCCGATGCAGCGACTGCTCCAGATTGCGCGAAAAGGTCGGCATGGGGGCTCCTGTCACTTCTTTTCCATGATGCACTGCAGCGGATGCTGGTGCTTGCGGGCGAAATCCATCACCTGAGTCACTTTGGTTTCGGCGACCTCATAGGTGTAGACGCCGCATTCGCCGACGCCGTGATGATGCACGTGCAACATAATGCGCGTGGCCTCATCCGGGTTCTTATTGAAATAGCGCCGAAGGACGGTGATGACGAATTCCATCGGCGTGTAGTCGTCGTTGAGCAGAAGCACGCGGTACATGCTGGGCTTGCGCGTCTGCGTGCGCGTGCGGGTGATGACGGCGGCGCGTCCGCCCCCGCCGCCCTCGTCGCCAGTCTCGCCGCCGGCGGCTCTGGGCGGAGCCGCGGCCTCGACGCGCCCGGACGGACGTGCGCCTGAACCGGCGCCGACAGGACGGGAGGACGATGCCATGCTCACCAGATGTTCTCCGTTCGGCTTTTCGACCCTGCGCCGAGTCAACCCTGCGAGGAGTCCTTGCGGGCTCTCGCAACTCTACCTGTTTCAAGTTCGGCGCCAACGCGCGAAACTCGCCCGCGACGCAAAAACTAATGTAGGGACAACCCCGGTCCGCCGCCAGCGGCGGCGCGCGCTCATTCGCCCCCGTCCACTTGTTTCGCCTGAAGGGTCGCGCCCCAATGTGGCGAAATCAGCGCGCCGGGCGTTCGGGCCGGCGGGCGCCCAAACAAAAAGGCCCGGCTTGCGCCGGGCCTCTTTACGTAACGATGAGCTCGATCTTAGCGCGCGGTCGCCTTGGCGACGGCGGTCTCGACCGGCTTGAACAACTCCTTGGCGAGGCCCGCATAGAGCTCGCCCATCTTGGTCGACTGGGCGACGAAGGCCTCATAGGCCGTCTTGGCGTAGTCGCCCTGAACCTGGAGAGCGACGTCGATGGACTTGGCGCTCACGAGCTTCTCAAAAGCCGCGGAGGCGGTTTCGACGGACGTCTTGGAGTAATCGGTCGCCTCGGCGGCGATCTGCTGGACGCTCTTGGTCACGGCCGCGCTGAGGGCGGAGGCCGCGTCGAGCTGTTCCTTGCCGAGCTTCTGCACGTCTTCGAAATTCTTGAACATGGCACCCTCTCAAAATTTGCGCCTCGCATGAGCACGCGGGGCCTGCGACATCGTCACGGCCCCTGTTTATGTGCGGTGCACAAAAATGTCAAGCGATCTTTTTGCGCTGCACAAATCCCGTTCCCCGTCTGTTTTCGGCCTGAGCCCGAGGCCGGCGTTAACGCGTGCGTAACCCCGGTCGCCTAACGTCCAGACGTGTTGTGTTCCGGCCACAGGGGGCGCGGCGATGGGCTTAAGCCCTGCCGATCCGGGCCGGCGTGTGGGGATAAGCAATGAGTGCGTGCGTAAAGGCGGAACGGCGAACGATGGGTTCGCTGGCGACGGGGCTGGTCGCCTTTCTGGCGATCTGCGTGGCGGCGACGCCGGCCGACGCCCGCTCCAAGCGCAAACGCGAACGCGCGCCCGCCTATACGCCCCCCTATGCCGCCATGGTCGTGGACGCGAATTCCGGCAAGGTTCTGTTCGCGCAGAACGAGAACGCCCTGCGCCACCCCGCCTCGATCACTAAGGTCATGACGCTCTACATGCTCTTTGAGCAGATGGAGCGCGGCCGCATCCGCCCCGATACGCCGATTCAGATCTCCGCCAACGCCGCCAGCCAGCCGCCGACGAAGATCGGCCTGCGCCCGGGGGCGACGATCACCGTGGACAACGCCATCAAGGCGCTGGTGACGAAATCGGCCAACGACATTTCGGTCGCCATCGCCGAACATCTGGCCGGCAGCGAGGAGGCCTTCGCCCAGCAGATGACGCGCAAGGCCCGCTCGCTAGGCATGACGCGCACGAATTTCGCCAACGCCTCCGGCCTGCCCGATCCTGAACAGATCACCACCGCGCGCGACCTGACGATTCTGGGCCGCGCCATTCAGGAGCGTTTCCCGAAGCAGTTCGGCTATTTCTCGCTGCACGCCTTCCAGTTCGGCGGATCGCAGATCCGCAACCACAACAAGCTTCTGGGCCGCATCGAGGGCGTGGACGGCATCAAGACCGGCTACACCCGCGCCTCCGGCTTCAACCTGCTGACCTCCGCGCGCCGCGACGGCCGGCGCATCGTCGCCGTGGTTCTGGGCGGCCGCTCCGGCGCCCATCGCGACAACATCATGGCCAATCTCGTCGAGGAGCATCTCGATCGCGGCGCCCGCGTGCGCTCGGCCCCGATGATCGCCGAGAACACCAATCTCGAACGCGCCCTCGACGCGGCGGAAGCGGCGGCCCCCACGCCGCCCGCCGCCCGCAGGCCCGAGCCGGCGCGCGTCGCGGAAGCCCCCCCGCCGGCCCCCGCGCCCGTGCCCGTGCCCGCACGCGCTGTTGAACCCGTCCAGCCGCCGGTCCAGCTCGCCGCTTACGCGCCTGAGCCGCGTCCAGCCGTCGTCTCCGGGGCCCTCTCGGACGGCGCCTCGACCGCCTCCATCCGCACCGCCACGCCCGGCGCCGACGCCCGCACGGGCGGGACGACGCCCTCGACCCTGCGCTGGGCGACGGGCCCTCGTCCGCTCGTGACCGGCCAGTCCTCAGCCCCGGGCGATCTGACCCCGCCGGGCGCTATTCCCGGCTCCGTGGCCGCCCCCGCGCCCATGCGCGTCGCCGCCGCGACGCCTGTCGCCGCAGCGCCCGCCCCTGCCCCGCTGATCCCGCCCGCCGGCGTCACCAGCCAGCCGCGCGAGACCGCGAGCCGCCCCGCCGCCGCGCGCACGGGCGTGATGATTCAGGTCGGCGCGTCCGACGATCAGGCGAAGGCGCAGGCCTTGCTCGCGAAGGCGCGGGCGCAGGGCCGCGGCCTGCTCGCCTCCGCCCAGCCCTTCACCGAGAAGGTGCAGAAGGGCGGCGAAACCCTGTGGCGCGCCCGGTTCGCCGGGCTCGACGAGAGCCGCGCGGAGGCCGCCTGCAAGGCGCTGAAGCGCTCCGGCGTCGCCTGTTTCACGACAAGGAACTGACGGCCCCGGCTTCGGTTTGGATTTGGATTTGTTGCGTGTGCGTTCGTGTTTGCGTGAGTGGAGTTAGCGATGTCGCCGCATGAGCACGTCCTTGGCCTCGTTGACCCGGGCGGCCAGGCTCGTCGTCCCCCCCTGGTCGGGATGGAGTTTCTTCATCAGCGCGCGATGCGCCCGCGAGACGTCCTCCCGCGACGCGTCTTTCCCAAGCCCCAGGACTTCATAAGCTTCATCCTCGGTCATCGCGGCGCTGACGCGCCCGCCGCTCCGCCCCCCCGCGTCGCCATCGCCCTCCTGTGCCGGACCCCGGCCGGCAAACCGGCGGTCCAGATACGCTTCAAGTAGGCGCGCGCCCTCCGGGTCCTGCACCCGGCAGGCGCGCAAAAGGCTGTCGAGCTCCGCCTCGTCCAGCTCGCCAAGCCGGCGGCCTTCGAAGGCGCCCACAAGAACCACGCCGTCGATCATCCCCGACGCGTGGTCGAGCTCCATCTCCAGAAGGGCCGAGCGCGCCCGCGTGACCGAGGGCGCAGCCCCGCCTCGCCCGACGTTGCGCCAGCCCGCCGCCCAATGGGGCGCTGCGCCCCAGCCCAGAAGCCACAGGCCGACGCCGCCGATCCCCATGGCGAAATCCCAGCGCCCGCGCAGGAACAGAAGGCCCGCAAGCCCGAGGCTCGCCAGCCCGCCGACCGTCTTCACCGCCCGCGCGATCTGCGCCGGCGGCGTGCGGGCGAACCAGCGAACGCCCCAATAAGCGAGGAAAAGGATCGCCGCCGCGATGATGAGATTGGTCACGCCCCTCGTCCCCGCCCCATCTGTTCGATGAGCGCGCGCGCCGCGCCCCCGCGCTCCAGCGCCTGCCGCTCAAGCCCCGCCGCTCCGCCCGCCGCATAGGCCGCCGCCGCAGCCAGCAGGTCGGCGAGCGTCTGCGGCGCTCGCGCGTCGAAGGCCGCATAGGCGCCGCCCGTCAGCCGCGCGATCTCGCGAAAGACCGCCCCCGCATGCGGATCGCCGCCCTCATGGAACATGAACGCCTTCACGCCGGCGAGCGCAAGCTCGCCCGCACGCACGCACAATTCGTCCGCATTCTCCTCCATCGCGTCGCCCACATAGACGAGCGCGCCGACGGGACGCGCGCGCACCTCGTCGCGCGCATGGGCGAGCACGCGCCCGATCTGCGTATGTCCGCCCTGACAGGCGATGCGCCCCATGAGCTGGGCGAGCCCTGCGCCGTCGGCGACGAAACGCGAGGCGCGGCATTCGGACAGGCCGCGGAAATAAACGAGCTGCACGTCGAGCCCGCCAAGGCGGCCCGCCGTCTCGAACATGCGCGCCTGCAAGCCTTGCGCGAGATCCCATGTAGGCTGGCGGCTCATCGTGGCGTCGAGCGCGAAGATCATGCGCCCGCGCCGGCCTGCGGTCGCGACCGCCGGCGTCTTCGCGAGCGCGTCGAGAAAAGCGTCGACGCCCGTGCCCGCGCCGCGCGCGAGGGACGGCGTCTGCTTGTCCTTGTTCGATCCCGCGTCCGGAGGCTGCGCCATGTCTCAAAGGCCTGTGTCGTGGCGTTCAGGTCAATAGATCGGGCGCCGGGCGCGAAACGCAAGCGCGCAGGCGCACGCCCTAGAGCAGGCCCAGCTCGCGCAATTCCTTGCGCATCTCCTCGGGCATGTCGGCGACCTCGACGAGCCCGCCCGCCATGTCGGCCGGCGCCTCATGGGCCTGCAAATAGCGCCAGCCCTGAAACGGCCGCTGACGACGCGGCACGACGGGCGTAACCACGGGCTTCACCACGAGATTACAGCGGCCCACCCCTGCGGGATCGGTGAAGGGGCGCACGTCCAGCAATTCCTGCCTTGCGGCGATCTGCCCCTTGATGACCCAATAGAGCGAGCCGCCGTCCAGCAATTCGGCGACGCGTTTGGGGACCATGCGCGTGGTGTGGAACTGCTCCGGCGTCTCGCCGCGCTTCTTCATCGTCGCGAGCTTGAGCGCGATCCACTCCTCCAGGTCGCGGATCGAATCCGCGCCGACGCATAATTTGACGAGATGCAGGGCCATGAGCGCTTTCTGGCCGAGGCCGGCCTGCGGAGCAAGACCCCTCAGCCGCGGCCCTCGAAGGGCATTTTGGTGGCCTTGATCGTCATGAACAGCACGTTCGTCTCCAGCGGCAGGTTCGCCATGGCGACGACCGCCTGCCCAACATGGTCGAGCGGCATGGTGGCTTCAGGACGCACCGAGCCGTCGGGCTGAAGAATGCCCGCCTTCATCTTCTCCGCCATCTGGCTCTCGGCGTTGCCGATGTCGATCTGACCGACGGCGATGTCATATTTGCGCCCGTCGAGCGCGGCGGATTTCGTGAGCCCCGTCACCGCATGTTTCGTCGCGGTGTAGGCGATGGAATTGGGCCGCGGCGTATGGGCGGAGATCGACCCGTTGTTGATGATGCGACCGCCGCGCGGCTCCTGCGCCTTCATCATGCGGAACGCGCCCTGCATGCACAGGAACATGCCGTCGAGATTGACGCCGACGACGCGCCGCCAGTCCTCGAACGCCAGATCCTCCAGCAGAACGGGCGGCGCGCCAGCGCCGGCGTTGTTGAAGAGCACGTCAAGCCGGCCGTAGACGCGCGCGATTTCTGCGAACAAAGCGTCCACGTCGGCGGGCTGACTTACGTCGCACGGCGCAACGAGCGCCTCGCGTCCGAGCGCGCGCACGGCCTGCGCCGTCTCCTCCAGTGGCTCGCGCCGACGGCCCGCCGCCACGATGTCGAAGCCCGCGCCCGCAAGCGCCAGCGCGCTCGCGCGCCCGATGCCGCTGCCCGCGCCCGTGACGAGCGCGATCCTGCGCGCTCCCGCCGTGCCGCTCATGCCCCGCTCTCCCCTGTTCCGTTCGATCTCTTGCGCGCGTCGTGAACGGCGCGCGCGAGAATCCGCCAGCTCGCCTGAAACAAGATCGCCGCCATCAGCACGTCAAGCGCATATTCGGGCCAGCGCTGCGGCGCGACGCGCGCGAGAAAGCCGAGGCCGACGTAGAACGTCGTCTTGAGCACGTCGTTGCGCGAACTCAGCCAGGTCGCCTCGATGAGCGGATGGGCGCTCGCGCGGAAACGCCAGAGCGCAGCGACGATGAGCAGCGCGATGACGACCGCGCTCGCCGCTGAAAAACCGAAGATCAGCGGCTCGATGGGGCGCGGCCGCGCGATCTTGTCGGCGAGATCCCACAATGTGTGCGCGCCCGCCGCGCCCATGACGGCGGCGATGAACACGGCGCTCGCCCGCTCCAGCAGCGCGCCGCGCCCGAAGGTCGCCGCCGCAAGCCCGTAGAGCAGCACGTCATAGACCCAGTCGACGCCGTCCTTGAACAAATGCGCATTGCCGATGGCCAGCGCAACCGCGACCTGCGCGGCGGCGAAGACGAGAAGCCCGAGCGCGATCGCCCAGATGACGCGCGCGAAGACGCGGCCTTCATCATCCGCGCGCGCCGCGTCCGAGTTCATGACGCGCGCAGGCGGTCAGAGGGAGTCATAAACCTCATGGCGCCATTTCTCTTTCGCCGCGTCCTTATGCCAGGCTGCCCATGCGGGCAGCGCCATGATCGCCTCCATATACTCGCGCGTCTGCGGCGACACGGGCGCTTCATAGATGTGCAGGCGGTTGACGATGGGTGCGAACATGGCGTCAGCCGCGCAAAATTCGCCAAACAGGAATGGCTTCTTCTTCGAGCCGAAGGTTTCGCGCGCCTCCGCCCAGATGATCTCGATGCGCCGCAAGCTCTCCGCAGCCTCGGGCGTCAGCGCGCGGAATTTCGGCGCGCGGCGGAAATTGGTGGGGCAATGCTGGCGCAGCGGCATGAAGCCCGCGTGCATTTCGTTGGAGATGGCGCGGGCGAAGGCGCGCGCCGCCCTCGTCTTCGGCCAGATGTTCTTCGCCGGATATTTCTCGTGCAGATATTCGATGATGGCGAGGGATTCCCACACGCGCACGTCGCCGTCGACGAGCACGGGCGCCTTGCCGGTGGGCGAGAGGCGGCGCAATTTTTTCTTGCCGGCCTCGTCGTAGATATTGACCACCGTCTCTTCGAACGGGATGTGCAGCGTCGCCATCAGGAGCCACGGACGCAGCGACCACGACGAATAAGCCTTGTTGGCGATGATGAGCCCCAGCGGCATGAAAGCCCCCTCCAGTGCGCGAACCTTGCGCCGATCATTCGCCCGGAGCGCACATGAATGCAAGGCTCCGGCGTGACCGGGCCGGCGCACTGGCCTAATCTCGCAGTGATTCGCAGCCACGGACCGCGCGCATGTTCGGATTCAGCCAGTTCGACCTGTTGGCCTTCGTCTTCTTCGCGGGCGCATGGGTGGTCTATCACGTCGCGCTGGAGCGCGGCGGCGAGAACGGCGTCAACCGCATGATGAGCCAGTACCGCATCCGCTGGATGATGCAGATGGCGGAGCGCGACGTGCGCATTATGGATTCGGCGATCATGGCCTCCTTGCAGAACGGCACGGCCTTTTTTGCCTCAACATCGCTTCTGGCGATCGGCGCCTGCGCCACCTTGCTCGGCTCCATCGACGACATGACGAAAGTGGCGAGCGACCTGCCGCTGGGCGTAGCGGCGCCGCGCGCCGTGCTGGAGCTGAAGATCATCGGCCTCCTGCTCATCTTCGGCTACGCCTTTTTCAAATTCGCCTGGTCCTACCGCCTGTTCAATTACGCGGCGATCCTGCTCGGCGCGACCCCGCAGGCGCGCGACCCCGACGCGCGCGAACGCGCCCGCATCGCCGGCCGCGCCGGTCGGATGAGCGTAGCGGCGGCGCGCCATTTCACCCGCGGCCAGCGCGCTTTCTTCTTCGCGCTCGCCTATCTGGGCTGGTTCCTTGGCCCCTTCGTGCTGATGGCCATGACCTTCTTCGTGATGCTTGTGATGTGGCGCCGGCAATTCGCCTCCGACGCGCGCGAGGCGCTGCAATGGGAGCCCCCGGCCGACGAACCTGCGCCGCCGCGCGCTTGACGCGGGCGCCGGCAAGGCCCATCACGCGCAGATGACGAACGAATCCGCATCAGCCGACGCCAGACGCGAGCAAGAGCGCGAGCGCGCCGCCAAACGCGCCGGGCTTGAGGACGTGATCCTCGCCCTTTGCGGCGAGCGCGGCCCGGAGAAGACCATCTGCCCGACCGACGCCGCGAAGGCCTACGCCGCCGCGCGCGGAGAGGATGATCTCGGCTGGCGCAATTGGCTGACCCATGTGCGCGCCGCAGCCGTGGGCCTCGCCCGGCAGGGCCGCCTCGTCATCTATCGCAAGGGCAAGCCCGCCGACCCGGATGATTTCCGCGGCGTCTATCGCCTCGGCCTGCCGCGCAGCGACTGAAACTCAGCGCGCATTCACGGCGCGGGAAAGAGCGCGTTCGTGCGCCCCGTCAGCCAATAGGCGAGAAGCCCCACATATTCGCGCAGGGCCGTCGTGGCGCGCGTCGCGTTCTCCTCCATATCGAACCACGGGCGGAAATCGGCCGGCGTTCCCAGCGTGCGGTAATCAACGGGCCATGGCGTGACGTCCAGCCCCGCCGCGCGGAAGGCGCCCATGGCGCGCGGCATGTGGAAGGCGGAGGTGACGAGCAGCCAGCGTCGGTCCGCCTGCATGATTTCGGCGACGAAGCGGGCGTTCTCCGCCGTATTGCGCGACCGCTCCTCAATCGTCACCCGCGACAGCGGCACGCCCATGGCGGGCAGCATCAGGCGCACCGTGGCGGCTTCCGTCGGCGCGTCGGCGCTGAGCGAGGCGGAGCCGCCGGAAAAGACGATGCGCGCGTCAGGAAACCTTTGCGCCAGAGCCGCCGCCTCGATCAGTCGGACGCCCGCGTCATTGGTGGCGAAGCGTTCGCGCGCGGCGCTGATGAAGGGGCGCACGCCCCCGCCCAGAACGATGACGCCCACAGGCGCGGCGACGGGCTCAGGCGGTCGGGGGAAGCGATCCTCAAGCGGACGCATGAGCGCGGCGCCGAACGGCGCGAAGCCCAGAGCGAAGAAACCCGCGCTGCAGGAGACGACGAGAACCGCCGCGCCGCGCCGCCAGCGCGTGAACAGGCCGAGGGCGCCCAGCGCGAGCAGGATCGTCAGCGCGTTCATGGGCGCCATGACGATCCAGAAGATTTTCGACGCTTCGAAGAACATGGGCCGCGCTCCGGCGCGCCGCAGCAGCCGTCAGCGTCGCCGCATCATGGATAGACGCAAGCGCGCCCTCACGACAAGGGCAGTTCGAGAACCTTCGCGCTCGCGCGCGCGCGCACAGCGGAAAACCAGCGCGCCAGATGCGGCAGGTCCGCGCGCGCGATGGGCAGATTGAGCCAGCGATGCGCGACAGGGGCGATGCAGCAATCCGCCATGCCGAAAGCGTCTCCCGTCACGTAAGGCTGGCGCGCGAGCAGATCGTCGAGCATCGCGAAATGGGCCTCGCTCGTCCGCCGCGCGGCCTCAACGGCGGCGGGATCGCCGGAGCCCGGCGCGCGCACGAGCGGCACGAACATGGCGTTGACGGGCGCAAGCAGCGTCGTGAGCTGCCAGTCCATCCAGCGTTCGGCGCCCGCGCGCGCCCGGGCGTCGAGCGGCCACAGAACGCCCGGCGCATAGGCGCTGGCGAGATAGCGCACGATGGCGTTCGATTCCCACAGGATGAAGCCGTCGTCGTCGATCGTGGGCACAAGGCCGTTCGGGTTCATGGCGCGATAGGCGGGCGTGTCGTTCACGCCGAAGGCGAGGCCGGCGTTGATGCGCTCATAGGGCCGGCCGATCTCCTCCAGCGCCATGAGCGCCTTCTGCACGTTGAGCGAATTCGTCCGTCCCCAGATGCGCAGCATGACGGCCCCTTTTTGACTTAGCGCCCGCCCGCGAGCCAGGCGCGCCATTGCTCGCGCGTGCCGTAAAAGGCGTTGCGATCCGTCTTGCCGCGAATGCCGGGAATACGCCCGTCTGACTGATATTGCCAGAAGGCCCAGCGGCGGCCGGGATAATGCACGGAAGGCTCGAATTTCGTCGAACGCACCCAGACGGGATAATCGTCGAATTCATGCGGATGCATCATTTCAGCGTAGAAATCGACCGTCACGTAGATGATCGGCTTGCGCCTGTAATGATGCTCCATCTCGCGCAGCATCAGGCGCATTTTCTGCACGACCTCATGGCGGTTGAGCTTCTTGCGGCAATTGCGCGACGTGGGCTGGAACTCGACGTCGAGCACAGGCGGCAAGGCGTCGCGCTCCACCGGCACGTTGCGCTTGAACCATTCCACCTGCTCATGGCCCGGCCGGCACCACCAGACGAAGTGATAGGCGCCGCGCGGCACGCCCGCCGCCTTCGCGCCGCGCCAGTTGTCCTGAAACTTCGGATCGAGGTAATCGCCGCCCTCAGTCGCCTTGATCCACGCGAATTTGACGCCCGACGCCTTCACCGCGCGCCAGTCGATGTCGCCGTTCCACCAGGACACGTCGATGCCGTGAATGGGGAATTGGGCGGGATGCAGGCCCGTGAAATGATCGTTGCCCTCGCCCGGATAGGCGCCAAGGCCGGTGCCGTCCTCCGGCAGGAGCGTGGGTTTGGGCGCGCGCCCGCAGGCGGCGACGAACAGGACGAGCGCGGCTGCGGTCAGCAGGCGCGTGAGGGGTACGCAACGCAACATGCCCCGCAAACTAGCGGGAACCGGGTAACGCTTCGTTAATGTCCCGGCAGGCGCCTCACGCCGAACCAAGGCCGAAGTAGAGCGTGGCGAAGCCCAGAAAGGCGAGATTGCCCACAACGTCGGTGACCGTCGTCACGAAGGGGCTGGAGGCGACGGCGGGGTCGGCGTCGACCTTATCGAGCAGCATGGGGATAAGAATGCCGCCCAGCGCGCCGAAGACGAGATTGGTGACCATGGCGAGCGTCATCACCACGCCAAGGCCGGGCAGGCCGTACCACGCGCCCGCCACCATGCCGGTGATGACGCCGAAGGCGAGCCCGTTGAGCCCGCCCACCGCCGCCTCGCGCAGGATGATGCGCCGCGCGTTGGCGCTGGTGAGCTCGCGGGTGGCGAGCGCGCGCACGGCGACCGTCATGGTCTGCGTCGCGGCGTTGCCGCCCTGACTCGCCACGATCGGCACGAGCACGGCGAGCGCGACCATCTGCTGGATCTGGCCCTCGAAGCGCGAAATGACGGCGGCGGCCGCGAAGGCGGTCACGAGATTGACGGTGAGCCACAGGAAACGGCTGCGCGCGATCCACCAGACGGAGTCCGACAATTGCTCGCTGGCGCTCACGCCGCCGAGCGCCTTGATGTCCTCGTCCGCCTCCTGTTCGATCACGTCCACCACGTCGTCGATGGTGATCATGCCCACAAGCCGCTCGCCCTCGTCCACCACCGGCGCAGACACGAGATTGTAACGCTCGAACGTGCGGGCGACCTCCTCCTGATCGTCGTCGACGTGGACGCGCCGGCGCTCGGGATCCATCAGCTCGTCGAGGCGCTGGCTGCGGCGCGCGCGCAGGAGCTTGTCGAGGAAGACATTGCCGAGGAAGCGATAGGCGGGGTCCACCACGAACACGTCGAAGAAGGAATCCGGCGCGTCCTCGCCCAAAGCGTCGTGGATGTGGTCGAGCAATTGCCCCACCGTCCAGAACGGCGGCGCCGTGACCATGCTCGTCTGCATGAGACGACCGGCGGAGCCTTCGGGATAATCGAGCGACCGGCGCAGGGCCACACGCTCAAGCGCGGGAAGCGCTTCAAGAACCTCTTCCTGCTCGTCTTCCGGCAGGTCTTCGAGAATCGTGAGCGCGTCGTCGCTTTCAAGCTCGTGCACGCCCTCCACGATGGTCTCGGTGGGCAATTCCTCGAGAATGTCCTCGCGGACGGAATCCTCGACCTCGGTGAGCGCGGCGAAGTCGAAGTCGCGGCCCATGAGCTCGACGAGGCGCGGGCGCAGGTCGTGCTCCAGCGCCTCCAGAACGGCGCCGAGGTCGGCCTCGTGCAGGTCGCCGAGCAAGTCGAGCGTGCGGGCGGCGTCGCCCGCCTCAACGGCCTGCGTGACCGCGGCCACGAAATCAGCGCGCAGCTCCCCCTCCTCGTCGCGGGGCGCGAGGTCCTGCGCGGACGTGTCCTGAGGGGCGGCCGTGGTCATGTCGGAGGAACGTCCCCGGCTGGAGTGCGCGAAAAGGCTGACGCTGCGCTTGTAATGCGATTTGGACGGCGGGCGAAAGCCCTGTTTCAGCCGGGATGGGGAGATGGCGGGGGCGCTTCAGAGCGCGGCGCCTTTAAGCGTCAACGAGGGATGCTTCCTTTGACGGCGACAAGCATTACGGCAGGCCGCTAACGCCAAATCGGTTTGATGATAAAAAAGCGCTCTATTTCATCGCCAAATCATGAGCTGAACTATAAGCACGCGCCGGCGCGCCCGCCCTGCTGGAGATTTGCGACGACGCTTCGGTGAAAGCGCGGGAAAAGCCGAACGCGCTAAAACTTACTTACTTTCAAAAACATAAGCTTGGTGCGGCCAAGAAGACTCGAACTTCCACTCCGGTTAAGGAACTAGCACCTCAAGCTAGCGCGTCTACCAATTCCGCCATGGCCGCGTTCGGGGCGCCGGACCGAAGTCCAGCTCCCGCCGACGCAACGGGCGAGCCCGGTTCGTCGGCAGGCGGCCCGTCTAACAAATCAATCCGGCGGTGACAAGCGAAAGCCGCCCCGCCCGCGCCGCGCCGTGGAAGCCCCCTCGGCGCATCCCCTTGGCGGGGCGCGCGCGGACGGGCTAAGGATCAGGCATGAGCGCCACCCCGTCCCCCTCGCCGGCCGCGCCGGCCTGTCCCGCGCCCGCGCGCGGCGCGCTCGCCCATCGCATGGCGTCCCGGCCCGGCTCTGCGCCCGTGGAATGGCGCGTCATCGACGGATTGGCGCCCTATGAAGAGACGCTCGCAGCCATGGAGGCGCGCGCGGAGGCGATTCGCGCAGGCGAGGCCAGCGAATGCGTCTGGCTGCTGGAGCATCCCGCGCTTTACACCGCCGGCACATCCGCCCGCCCGCAGGATCTCGTCGAGCGGCGCTTCCCCGTGCACGACGTCGGGCGCGGCGGGCAGTACACCTATCACGGCCCCGGCCAGCGGGTCGGCTACGTCATGCTCGATCTCAAACGCCGCAGCGAGGACGTGCGCGCCTTCGTTTGCGCGCTGGAGGACTGGATCATCCAGACGCTCGCGGCCTTCAACGTGCGCGGCGAGCGGCGCGAGGATCGCGTGGGCGTCTGGGTGAAGCGACCGGAGAAAGGCGCAGGCTGCGAAGACAAGATCGCCGCGCTTGGCATTCGCGTGCGCCGCTGGGTCACCTTCCATGGAGTCTCGCTCAACGTCGAACCGGACCTGTCGCATTTCGCCGGCATCGTGCCCTGCGGCATCGCCGAGCCGCGCTATGGCGTCACAAGCCTCGTCGATCTCGGCCTGCCGGTGACCATGCCGGAGACGGACGCCGTTCTGCGCCGCGAATTCGAGGCGATCTTCGGCCCCACGATCAACGCGCCGTAGACCGCCCCGCCTGCGCTTTGCGCGCGGCTCGCCGGCTTCCTATATGATGCGGACGCTGGTCTGGAGAACGCCATGGATCGCCCGTCGGCGCGCGCGCCGCGCTTCCGTTTCCTCCTTTTTGTGTTCGGTCTGTTCGCCGCTCCTGTCGCGACGCTGGGCCAGTCGCTTGCGCAGGCGCCCGCCGTGCGCGTGACGCCGCAGGACCGCGCGCAGGTGCAATATTCCTACGCGCCCGTGGTGAAACGGGCGACGCCGGCCGTGGTCAACGTCTACGCCTCGCGCGTGGAGCGCCGCCGCCCCAATCCGCTGTTCGATGATCCGATCTTCCGCCATTTCTTCGGGCAGGGTCCGGGCGGACAGGAGTCCAACACCGCCCGCTCGCTGGGCTCTGGCGTGATCGTCGACCCCTCGGGCCTCATCGTCACCAACAATCACGTCATCGAAGGCATGACGGCGGTGAAGGTCGCCCTCACCGACCGGCGCGAGTTCGACGCGGAGATCGTGCTGCGCGATCCGCGCACGGACCTCGCCATCCTGCGCATCAGCGGCGCGCGCGAATTCCCCGCCATCGAGATCGGCGAGTCGGATTCGCTCGAGATCGGCGACATCGTGCTCGCCATCGGCAATCCCTTCGGCGTCGGCCAGACGGTGACGCAGGGCATCGTCTCCGCGCTCGCGCGCACCCAGACCGGCATCAGCGATTACGGCTTCTTCATCCAGACCGACGCGGCGATCAATCCCGGCAATTCCGGCGGCGCCCTAGTGGACATGCGCGGGCGGCTCGTGGGCGTGAACTCCGCGATCTATTCGCGCACCGGCGGATCGGTCGGCATCGGCTTCGCGATTCCCTCCGATATGGTGAAAGTGGTCCTGGCGAACGCGAAGGGCGGACGCGCGCTCGTGCGCCGCCCGTGGCTCGGCGCCGGCCTGCAAAACGTGTCGAAGGACATCGCCGACTCGCTCGGCCTTGATCGTCCCGCCGGCGCGCTGGTGGCCAACGTGCTGGCGGATTCGCCCGCCGAACAGGCCGGCTTGCGGCGCGGCGACGTGATCGTCTCGGTCGACAATCTCGCCGTCGACGACCCGGAGGCGTTCGGCTTCCGACTCGGCACGCGCGAACTGGGCGGTGCCGCCGAACTGGGCGTCCTGCGCGCGAGACGGCGCATGAGCCTGCGCGTGCGCCTCACGCCCGCGCCAGAGACGCCGCCGCGCGAGCAGGTGCGCATCGCGACGCGCTCGCCCTTCATGGGCGTGACTGCGGTCAACTGGTCGCCGGCGGTGGCGGAGGAAACGGGCGTGGAGGACGTGCGCGAAGGCGTGGTGGTGACGGAAGTGGCCGACGGCTCCCCCGCCGCCGCGCTCAATCTCCAGCGCGGCGACGTGATCGCGGCGGTCAATGACGAGCGCATCCTGCGCACGTCCGACCTCGCCGCCGCGTCGCGGCTGCGCCCGCGCTATTGGCGCATCACCATTCGGCGCGGCGGGCAGACGTTCCAGACGCTGGTCGGCGGCTAGGCGCGCGCCGACCCGTCTTCAGGCGTCAGGCCGCGCGACGGCTTTTAGCGGGCGCGATTTTGGCGAGGCGGCGCTTGAGCGAGCCCCAGAGCTTCTGCACCTCTTCCGAGGCGGCGCCCCAGGGATTAAGCTCGGTGACGCCGTATCCGTGCCGCGCGGCTTCCTGAAAGTCGACGCGCGCGCTGATGAAGGGCGTCACCACGCCGCCCATGGCCTCGAGCGCCTTGGCGCCCTCCTCCACCCGCGCGCTCTGCTGCACGGGCGGACACTGATTGAGAAGGAAGGCGTATTCCTTGCGCAATTCACGCACCATCTTGCGCGTCGACTCGCTCGCCCACAGGTCGAACACATTCGGGCGCGCGGGAATGAGGCACAGGTCCGCCGCCTTCATCGCCGCCTGCGCGATGGGAGACTCGGTGCCGGGCGTGTCGATGATGACGAGCGTGACGCCCGCCTTCTCCAGCGCCGCGAGCGCGGCGGGCAGACGGCCGGCGGCGACCGCCTCGCAGCCGATGGAATTGTCCTTGCGCACCTTGTACCAGCGGCTCAAGGACGCCTGCGGGTCCATGTCGATGAGAAAAACCCGTTCGCCGGCTTCATGCGCGGCGACGGCCAGCGACGAAGCGATTGTGCTTTTACCAGAGCCACCCTTCTGGGTGACGAGCGCGATGGTCCGCATGAAAATCCCCTGGTCCCCACAAAATCGCAAAGCTCCCGCTGCGGGCCTTTGCGGGCGCGCGAATGGCCTCCTCCGCGCGCCGATGAATCGAGGTAAGGTTAAAAACCATTGAGTCGCAACACAATTAACGAGACCGCGCGCGAAAGGCGCGCATGTTCGCGCCACCTGTGGCCTGAAAGACTCATGCGCCCGCTTGCGCAAAAGCGTGAAGACAACGGATCAGGTGTTTGATGAGTAATCTGTTTTCAGCAGCTGGACTCGAAAAGGAGGCGCCGCGTCCGCTCGCCGACCGCTTGCGTCCGCAATCGCTGCGCGACGTTGCGGGACAGGATCATCTGCTGGGTCCCGACGGCGCGCTCACGCGTCTCATCGAATCAGGTTCACTCGGCTCGCTCGTCTTCTGGGGCCCGCCGGGCACGGGAAAGACGACGGTGGCGCGCCTTCTCGCCGACGCCGCGCAGATGGAGTTCGCGCAAATCTCCGCCATCTTCAGCGGCGTCGCCGATCTGAAGAAAACCTTTGAGGAGGCCCGCAAGCGCCGCGCGACGGGCCGCCCCACGCTTCTGTTCGTTGACGAGATTCATCGCTTCAACCGCGCGCAGCAGGATTCCTTTCTGCCCGTCATGGAGGACGGCACGATCACGCTTGTGGGCGCGACGACGGAGAATCCCTCCTTCGAGCTGAACGCCGCGCTTCTCTCGCGCGCCCGCGTCATGACGTTCCGCGCGCTCGACGAGGCGGCGGTCGAGCGACTGCTCGCCCGCGCCGAGGAAGCGCAAGCCAAAGCCTTGCCGCTTGACGCCGAGGCGCGCGCAGCCCTGCTGCGCATGGCCGACGGCGACGGGCGCGCGGCGCTGACTCTGGCTGAGGAGATCTGGCGCGCAGCCCGGCCGGGGGAGACATTTGACGTCGCGGGCCTGTCGGAGGTCGTGCAGCGGCGCGCGCCGATCTACGACAAGGCGCAGGAGGGCCATTACAATCTCATCAGCGCCCTGCACAAATGCGTGCGCGGCTCAGACCCCGACGCCGCGCTCTATTACCTCGCCCGCATGCTCGACGCGGGCGAAGACCCGCTCTTCCTGTGCCGGCGCGTGGTGCGCATGGCGGTGGAGGACATCGGGCTGGCCGATCCGCAGGCCCTCGTCGTCGCCAACGCCGCCAAGGACGCCTATGACTTCCTCGGCAGTCCCGAAGGCGAACTCGCTCTGGCGCAGGCCGTCCTCTATGTGGCGAGCGCGCCGAAATCCAACGCGGCCTACAAGGCCTATAAGGCCGCGCGCAAACTCGCCGCCGACCACTGCTCCGCCATGCCGCCCAAGACCATCCTCAACGCGCCCACGCGCCTGATGCGCGAGGAAGGCTATGGCGAAGGCTATCGCTACGACCATGACGAGCCTGACGCCTTCTCGGGTCAGGATTACTGGCCGCAGGCCGTCGGCCGGCGCAAGCTCTACGAGCCCGTGGAGCGCGGCTTCGAGCGCGAGATCGGCAAAAGGCTCGAATATTGGGCGAAGCTGCGGCGCGAGCGCGGGGAGTAAAGCGCCCAAAGAAGCGCGCGGGCACGCGCGCGGTCCAATGGGGCGCAGGCCCCTCGCGCGCCTTGAGACCCCCAAAGTCGACGCCCCGGCCGGCCCGGGCTATACAGCGGGCATGACAGCCTTTCTCCTCGTCTTCCTCGGCGCCGGACTGGGCGGGGCGGCCCGCCATGCGGTCAACCTCGGCTGCGCGCGCTGGTGCGGATTGGACTTTCCCTGGGGCACGACGGCGGTGAACGTCGCCGGCTCCTTCGCCATGGGCCTGCTCGCGGGCTGGCTCGCCTTCCGCGCCGGCGAGGGCGTCGCCCAGCATACGAAGCTCTTCCTCGCCACGGGCGTGCTCGGCGGCTTCACCACGTTCTCCGCCTTTTCGCTCGACGCGGCGCTCCTGTGGGAGCGCGGCGAGGCGATGAGCGCGGCGCTCTATGTCGGCGGCTCGGTCGCCGGCTCCATTCTGGCGCTGGTCGCCGGCCTCTCTCTTGTGCGGAGCCTCGCATGAACGCCCGCAAACCCGCCGCGAAAAAACCCGCGCTGAAGAAGCCCGCCGCGAAAAAGCCTGCGACGAATAAGCCCGCGCCGCGGAAGGCCGACAAGGACGCGCAGACGAAAACGCCAGCGTCCGTCTCTGCGTCCGCGCCCGCGCCCGCCGGCGTGCAGACCATCGCCGTCGTGGCCGACGAAGACGGAATGCGGCTTGATCGCTGGTTCCGCCGCCGCTTTCCCGCGGTCGGGCTGTCCCATCTCAACAAGATCTGCCGCAAGGGCGAAGTGCGCGTGAGCGGCAAACGCGTGGAAGGCTCGGACCGGCTGAAGGCCGGCGACCTTGTGCGCGTGCCGCCCCTCAAGCTCGACGTGCAGGCGCCCGCCGTGAAACGGCCCGACGCCAATCCGGCGGATGCGAAGCTCATTCGCCAGATCACGCTCTATGAAGACCGCAAGCTCATGGTGCTCGATAAGCCGTGGGGCCTCGCGGTGCAGGGCGGCTCGGGCACGACGCGCCACATCGACGGCATGTTGCAGGCCATGGCGGAGGAGATGGGCGAGCGCCCCGTTCTCGTCCATCGTCTCGACCGCGACACGTCCGGCGTTCTGCTGATCGCCAAGACCCGCAAGGCGGCGGCCGACCTTGGCGAGATTTTCCGCTCGCGGCAGGCGCGCAAGATCTATTGGTCCATCGTACAAGGCGTGCCCAAGCCGCCGCAGGGGCGCATTTCGCTCTTTCTCGCCAAGGGCGCGGCCATGGGCGACGACCGCGCCCGCGCGCGCAAGCCGCAGGCCGGCCCCGGCCGAGTGGATCCTGAGAAAATGCGCATCGCCAAACATGGCGAGGCCGACGCGCAGCATTCCGTCACCTATTACGCCACCGTGGACAAAGTGGCGCCGCGCCTCGCATGGCTCTCCATGAAGCCGATCACCGGCCGCACGCATCAATTGCGCGCCCATGCGGAGGCCATCGGCCATCCCATGATCGGCGATCCGAAATATTCCGGCGCGCTCGCCGAAAACGATCCGCGCCGCACCGATCCCATGCGCGCCATCCCGGCGGAGGTGGAGCGCAAGCTGCATCTGCTCGCGCGCCGGCTCATCCTGCCCAATCCCTCCGGCGGCGTGCTGGACGTGACGGCGCCTCTGCCTCCGCACATGAAGAAGACCTTCGATCTCTTCGGCTTCGACGTGAGCCAGTACGATCCCATCATGGACGCGCCGGAGGAATGATGTCGCGCGAGCGCCTCGGCCCCATCGCCAAAGAAAACTACGACGCCGCGCAGAAAGCCGCCCACGCGGATTTCATGGCCCTGCGCAAGGTGGACTTCTCCGGCCCCTGGCACGTCTTCATCCGCGCGCCGGAGCTGCTGACCGCCGCCCAGCGCATGGGCGAATATCTGCGCTATCGCTGCTCGCTCTCGGGCAGGCTCTCCGAACTCGCCATCCTCCTCGTCGCGCGCTTCTGGACGCAGGACTACGAATGGGGCGCCCATCGCAAACATGCGCTCGCCGCAGGGCTTGCGCCCGCGACCATCGAAGCGATCCGCGAGGGACGCCGGCCTGAGGGCCTCGCCGAAGACGAGGCCGCGCTCCATGATTTCGTCGCCGAGCTTCTGCAGACGAAGCGCGTGAGCGACGCGACCTACGCGCGCGCCGCACAGCTTTTCGGCGAGAGCGGCGTCGTCGATCTGTGCGGGATCGTCGGCTATTACCAATTGCTCGCTTTGACGATGAACGTCGCGCGCACGCCCGCGCCGGAAGGCGAGGCGCCCCTGCCCCGTTTCCCCGAATGAAGCTCGTCGTCTTCGACGTCGACGGCACGCTCGTCGACAGCCAGAACTACATCTGCGAAGCCCAGCGCCGCGCCTTCGTCGCCCATGGGCTTGAGCCGCCCTCGCGCGAGAGAATGCTCTCCATCGTCGGCCTGTCGCTGGTGCGCGCCTTTGAGGTTCTGGCGCCGGGGGCCCCCGCCGAAAGCCTCGCGGAGGCCTACAAGGCCTCATGGGCCGACATGCGCGGCAAGCCGGAATGGGACGATCCGCTCTTTCCCGGCGCGCGCGAGGCGGTGGAGCGGCTCGCCGCGCGCGACGACGTGTTGCTCGGCATCGCCACCGGCAAGTCGCGCAAGGGCGTCGTCACTCTGTTCGAGAAGACGGGCTGGGAGCCGCATGTCCACACGATCCAGACCTCCGACCTGCATCCCTCCAAGCCCGCCCCCGACATGCTGCTCGCAGCGCTCGCCGAGACCGGCGCCGATCCCGCGCAGGCTTTCATGATCGGCGATTCCACCTATGACATGGAGATGGCGCGCGCCGCCGGCGTCTGCGCCATCGGCGTGAGCTGGGGCTATCATCGCGCCGAACTTCTGCGCGAGGCCGGCGCCCATACGATCCTGTCGGATTTTTCAGAGCTGGACGCCGTGCTGGCGGCTGTGTTCGATCAGGCCCCCGCAAGCTGACGCGAAACGACATGAGCGACGATTTCTCCAAGGACATGCTGCCCAATCCCGGCGAGGCCATCGACCCGCGCGAACTCGCCCGCCGCGACCTGAAGAAGCACCTGCCCAAGCGCTTCTATGCGCAGGCGGCGATCGAGCGCGACGGCGCGGCCTTCGCGCTCGCGCTCGACGGACGGCGCGCACGCACGCCCGCGCGCAATCCCCTCGCCGTGCACGCCGAACCTCTGGCGCAGGCGCTGGCGGCGGAATGGAACGCGCAGGGCGAATTCATCGACCCCGCGACCATGCCGCTCACCCGTCTCATTCACTCCGCGCTCGACGGCGTGGCGAAGGAAATGGAGTCCGTCGCCGCCGACGCCGCGAAATACGCAGGCTCCGATCTTCTGTGCTATCGCGCCGGCGATCCCGCCTCGCTCGTCGCCGAACAGGCGCAGGCGTGGGACCCCGTGCTGGAATGGATGCGCGAAACCCATGGCGCGCGTTTCATTCTGGCGGAGGGCGTCACCTTCGCGCAGCAGAACGAGGAAGCCCTCGCCGCCGTGCGCCGCGCGCTCGACGCGCTCGTGCGCTCAGGCGAGGACGAGGGCGATGGCGAGACCGGCGCCGCCCTGCGCCTCGCCTCGCTCCATGTGATGACGACGCTCACGGGCTCGGTCCTGCTGGCGCTGGCGACGGCGGCGGGCTTTCTCGACGCCGAAGCCGCATGGACGGCCGCCCATGTGGACGAAGACTTCCAGATGCGCGCCTGGGGCGAGGACGCGGAGGCCATGGCGCGCCGCGCGCGGCGCTACGAGGAAATGCGCGCGGCGGCGCTGGTCTGGGGATAGGGCGGACTGTCAGGGCCTCACCTCTCCCCCATCCGTCGCATTCCGGCCCCCGCGCCCGCGTGCTAGACGAGGGCGACATCCGGCCGGAACCACCGCCCCATGAAACACATTCTCGACGCCCTCGAAGACCGCCGCGCCAACGCCCGCCTCGGCGGCGGACAGGCCCGCATCGACGCCCAGCACAAGCGCGGCAAGCTCACCGCCCGCGAGCGCATCGAGCTTTTGCTCGACCATGGCTCCTTCGAGGAATTCGACATGTTCGTGCAGCACCGCTGCACGGATTTCGGCATGGACAAGGGCGACAAGATTCCCGGCGACGGCGTGGTGACGGGCTGGGGCACCGTCAATGGCCGCACGGTCTATGTCTTCGCGAAGGACTTCACCGTCTTCGGCGGCTCGCTCTCGGAGACCCACGCGCAGAAGATCACCAAGATTCAGGACATGGCGCTCAAGAACCGCGCGCCCATCATCGGCCTGTTCGACGCGGGCGGCGCGCGCATTCAGGAGGGCGTGGCCGCGCTCGGCGGCTATGGCGAAGTGTTCCAGCGCAACGTGCTCGCCTCCGGCGTCATTCCGCAGATCTCGCTCATCATGGGCCCCTGCGCGGGCGGCGACGTCTATTCGCCGGCGATGACGGACTTCATCTTCATGGTGCGCGACACGAGCTATATGTTCGTCACCGGCCCGGACGTGGTGAAGACGGTGACGAACGAAACCGTCACCGCCGAGGAGCTGGGCGGCGCCTCCGTCCACGCGACGAAATCCTCCGTCGCAGACGGCGCCTATGACAACGATCTTGAGGCGCTGTTGCAGATGCGCCGGCTGATCGACTTCCTGCCCGCCTCCAACCGCGACGAGCCGCCCGAATGGCCGGCCTTCGACGCGACCGACCGCATCGACGCCTCGCTCGACACGCTCATTCCCGACAATCCCAACAAGCCCTACGACATGAAGGAGCTGATCCTGAAGGTCGCCGACGAGGGCGATTTCTTCGAGGTTCAGGAGGCCCACGCCCGCAACATCGTCACGGGCTTCGGCCGCATCGACGGACGCACGGTGGGCTTCGTCGCCAATCAGCCCATGGTGCTCGCGGGCGTGCTCGACAGCGACGCCTCGCGCAAGGCCGCGCGCTTCGTGCGCTTCTGCGACGCGTTCAGCATTCCCCTCGTCACCTTCGTGGACGTGCCGGGCTTCCTGCCGGGCACGGCGCAGGAATACGGCGGGCTCATCAAACACGGCGCGAAACTTCTGTTCGCCTACGCGGAAGCCACCGTGCCGAAAGTCACGATCATCACGCGCAAGGCCTTCGGCGGCGCCTATGATGTGATGGCCTCCAAACATCTGCGCGGCGACGTGAACTACGCATGGCCCACCGCGCAGATCGCGGTCATGGGCGCCAAGGGCGCGGTCGAGATCATTTTCCGCGCCGACATGGCCGACAAGGAGAAGATCGAAGCGCGCACCAAGGAGTATGAGGACCGCTTCCTCTCCCCCTTCGTGGCGGCCGAACGCGGCTACATCGACGAAGTGATCATGCCCCACTCCACCCGCCGGCGCGTCGCCCGCGCGCTCGCCATGCTGCGCGGCAAGGAGCTGGAGAACCCCTGGAAGAAGCACGACAATATCCCGCTCTGAGGCGAAGGGCCTTTGCGCCCCGTGCCTTCCGCAGCGTTAGGCTTTCTTTGACCAAAGGGATTCGGACGCCCTTAACTTTGCTGATTCCGACCCCTTTAACCGTGGAATCCAAGGATTTTCCGGATTCAGACTCCGGTAAGGCGCGCGCCGCCATGCTCTCCCCATGAACGAAACGGAGAGCGTCATGTCCCTGTCGAGCCCCCTTGAGACCGCCCATCCCGCGCTCGCCGCGCTGGCCGGCCGCACGGAAATTTCGCGCGAGGACGTCGCGGCCCTGCGCGCCGCATTCGCCGAGCGCCCCTTCTCCCGCGCCGACGCCGCAGCCCTCTTCGCGCTGGAGGCCAGCGCCGCGACGCCTGCGGAATGGACGCCCTTCTTCGTCGCCGCCGTCACCGACCTCGTGGTCTGGAGCGCGCGTCCCACGGGCGTGATCGAGCCCGCCGCCGCCGACTGGCTGATGACGCAGGCCGACGCCGCCCGCACGGTGAATTGCTTCGCGCTGCTGGTGAACGTGCTGGCCGAGGCCCATCGCGTGCCGGCCTGGCTGCCGGCCGCCGTCCGCGCCCGCGCCGCCCAATGGCCCTGCGTGCGCGAGGCGCTGAACGCCCATATGGCGCAAGCCGCCTAAACTGCCGGGTGAACTGCGGCGTGACCGCGCCGCCTGAGCCCAAGCCGAGAGGAAGCCGCGAGGAAGCCGCGCGGCGCGGAGGGCTCGCCCGATAGGCGAATGGACGCAAGGCCGTCCGGCCCATAAGACTGCCCCAAGCGACGGCCGCCGCGGCGGCCGTCTTCATTCGGGCCGGGGCATATGTTCGACAAAATCCTGATCGCCAATCGCGGGGAGATCGCCTGCCGCGTCATCAAGACCGCGCGGCGCATGGGCGTGAAGACCGTCGCCGTCTATTCCGACGCGGACAAGGACGCGCTCCACGTCGAAATGGCGGACGAGGCGATCCACATCGGCCCCGCAGCCGCGGCCGAATCCTACCTCGTCATCGACAAGATCATCGACGCCTGCAAGCGCACCGGCGCGCAGGCGGTCCATCCCGGCTATGGCTTTCTCTCCGAGCGCACGGCCTTCGCTGAGGCGCTGAAGGCGGCGGGCATCGTCTTCATCGGTCCCAATCCCCACGCCATCGCCGCCATGGGCGACAAGATCGAGTCCAAGAAATTCGCGGCCGCCGCGAAGGTCTCGACCGTGCCGGGCTTCCTCGGCGTGATCGAAAGCCCCGAACATGCGGTGAAGATCGCCGACGAGATCGGCTATCCCGTCATGATCAAGGCCTCCGCCGGCGGCGGCGGCAAAGGCATGCGCATCGCCAACACGCGCGACGAAGTGGCCGATGGTTTCGCGCGGGCGAAATCGGAGGCGCAATCCTCCTTCGGCGACGACCGCGTGTTCATCGAAAAATTCATCGTCAACCCGCGCCACATCGAGATTCAGGTTCTCGGCGACAAGCACGGGAACGTGATCTATCTCGGCGAGCGCGAATGCTCCATCCAGCGCCGCAACCAGAAAGTCATCGAGGAGGCGCCCTCGCCCCTGCTCGACGAGGAGACGCGCCGCAAGATGGGCGAGCAGGCCGTCGCGCTGGCCAAAGCCGTGAACTACGATTCCGCTGGCACGGTGGAGTTCGTCGCGGGGCAGGACAAAAGCTTCTACTTCCTTGAGATGAACACGCGCCTGCAGGTGGAGCATCCGGTGACGGAGCTCATCACCGGCGTCGATCTCGTGGAGCAAATGATCCGCGTGGCGGCCGGCGAACCGCTGGCGCTCAAACAAAGCGACGTGCGTCTGCGCGGCTGGGCGGTGGAGAGCCGCATCTACGCGGAAGATCCCACGCGCAATTTCCTGCCCTCTACGGGCCGGCTTGTGAAATATCGCCCGCCGGCGGAAGGCCATTGGGACGGCGTGACCGTGCGCAACGACACGGGCGTCTATGAAGGCGGCGAGATTTCGATCTGGTACGATCCGATGATCGCCAAACTCGTCACCCATGCGGGCGACCGGCTCGCCGCCATCGAAGCGCAGGCGCGCGCGCTGGATGGTTTCGTGATCGACGGCATCCGCCACAACATTCCCTTCCTCGCCGCGCTCATGCAGCACGAACGCTGGAAGGCGGGCCGCCTCTCGACGGGCTTCATCGCCGAGGAGTTTCCCGACGGCTTCTCCCCGCTCGAAGCGAAGGGCGAGACCGCCCATGCGCTCGCCTGCGTCGCCGCCGCCATCGACCATGTGCACAATGAGCGCAAGCGCCTCATCTCCGGCCAGCTGCGCACGCAGCATCCGGTCTCTTTCGAGCGCGAACGCGTCGCCATGCTGGGCAAGGCGCGCTTCGATCTGACGCTCGATGATTCCGACGGCGTGCTGATGGTGCGCTTCGGCGACGAAAGCGCCCACGCCCATCGGCTCGAGTCCGATTGGGTTCCCGGCGATCTCGTCTGGCGCGGAACCATCGACGAGAGCGAAATCGCGGTGCAGGTGCGCCCGATCCTCAACGGCTTCCATCTCACCCATGGAGGCGTCTCGGTGGACGCGCGCGTCTATACGCGCCGCGAGGCGGAGCTCGCCGCGCTGATGCCCGAGAAAGTAGCGGCGGACACGTCGAAGACCCTGCTCTGCCCCATGCCCGGCCTCGTGAAGGCCATTCTCGTGAAGGACGGACAGGAAGCGAAAGCCGGCGAGGCGCTCGCCATCGTCGAGGCGATGAAGATGGAGAACGTGCTGCGCGCCGAGCGCGACGTGACCGTCAAAGCGATCCGCGCGAAGGAAGGCGACAGCCTGCCGGTGGACGCCGTCATCATGGAATTCGCCTGACGCCTGCGCGCGATGTGCTAAAGAGAGCGCCATGCCGCTCTATTTCGCCTATGGCTCCAATATGGACGCCGCCGCCATGCAGGCGCGCTGCCCGCGTTCGCGCCCGCTGGGCGCAGGACGTCTCGCGCGCCATCGCCTGTTCATCATGCAGCCGGGCTACGCCTCCATCGCGCGCGATCCGCGCCGCGACGTGCATGGCGTGATCTGGGACGTGCCGCTCGCCGACCTGCGCGCGCTCGACGCCTATGAGGACATCGCGCGCGGTCTGTACAAGAAGGCGCAGCAGCCGATCCTGCGCGCGGGCGGCGGCAGCGTGCGCGCCCTCGTCTATGTGGGCTGCACGCTCGCGCAGGGCGCGCCGCAGCCGGGCTATATGGAGCAAGTGGTCGCCGCCGCCCGCGCCTGGAGCCTGCCCGACGCCTATGTGCGCGAGCTGGAGAGCCTCGCCCCCATGCGACGCGCCGGCGGCGCGCCGGACGCATGGACCGCGCCCGACGGAACGCCGCAGGCGGCGGGCGCCGCCGCGCCGCGCCCAAAGGTGCGCACGCGCTTCGCAACGCCCTTCGACCGGCGCTAGAGCGCAGCGAACAAGACTTGGCCTCGGCCGCGCGCCGATTGCCCCTGCCGTCCCGCCTCGCTATACCGACGCCCTCAGCAATCGCTTACGCCGGCTCGTTTCGGCGAGTGAGCACAGGAGCAGACATGATCTCCGTCACCTTCCCCGACGGCGCGCAGCGCCAGTTCGAGCCCGGCGTCAGCGGCGCCGACATCGCCAAATCCATCTCCCCGTCCCTCGCCAAGCGCACGATCGCCATGACGCTCGACGGCGTGCTGATGGACCTCGCCGACAAGATCACCCGCGACGCGAAGATCGAGTTCGTCAACCGCGAAGACCCGCGCGCGCTGGAGCTGATCCGCCACGATTGCGCCCACGTTCTCGCAGAGGCCGTGCAGGCGCTCTTTCCCGGCACGCAGGTCACCATCGGCCCGGTGGTCGACAACGGCTTCTATTACGACTTCCATCGCGAGGCGCCCTTCACGCCGGAGGATTTCGCCGCCATCGAAAAGAAGATGCGCGAGATCATCGCCCGCGACGCGCCGTTCACCAAAGAGGAATGGACGCGCGATCAGGCCAAGAGCTTCTTCGCTGCGAAAGGCGAGGCGTTCAAAGTGGAGCTGGTCGACGCCATTCCCGACGACCAGTCGCTGAAGATCTACAAGCAGGGCGAATGGCTCGACCTGTGTCGCGGCCCGCATATGACCTCGACGGGCAAGATCGGTTCGGCCTTCAAGCTGATGAAAGTGGCCGGCGCCTATTGGCGCGGCGATTCCACCAAGCCCATGCTCAGCCGCATCTACGGCACCGCCTGGGCGAAACAGGAAGAGCTGGACGCCTATCTTAAACAACTCGAAGAAGCCGAGCGCCGCGACCATCGCCGCCTCGCGCGCGAGATGGATCTCTTCCACTTTCAGGAGGAAGGCCCCGGCACGGTCTTCTGGCATCCGAAAGGCTGGACCCTGTTCCAGACGCTCATCGGCTATATGCGCCGCCGACAGGAGGACGCCGGCTATATCGAGGTCAACACGCCGCAGGTGCTCGACCGCGCCCTGTGGGAGACCTCGGGCCATTGGCAGACCTATCGCGAGAACATGTTCCTCACCAAGACCGAGGACGAACGCGTCTTCGCGCTCAAGCCGATGAACTGCCCGGGCCATGTGCAGATCTTCAAGAACGGGCTGAAGTCCTATCGCGACCTGCCGCTGAAGATCGCCGAATTCGGCATGGTGCACCGCTATGAGCCCTCGGGCGCGCTGCATGGCGTGATGCGCGTGCGCGCCTTCACGCAGGACGATGCGCATATCTTCTGCACCGAAGACCAGATCATGGACGAGGCGATGAAGGTCAACGACCTCATCATGTCCGTCTATAAGGATTTCGGCTTCGACGACGTGGTGCTGAAACTCTCCACGCGCCCTGAAAAGCGCGTGGGCTCAGATGAGGTGTGGGACAAGGCGGAAGCCGCCCTCATGCGCGTTCTGGAGAAAGTGGGCGCGGGCGGAATCAAGACCGGCGTCAATCCGGGCGAAGGCGCCTTCTACGGTCCCAAGCTCGAATACACGCTGCGCGACGCGATCGGCCGCGAATGGCAATGCGGCACGACGCAGGTCGATTTCAACCTGCCCTCGCGCTTCGGCGCCTTCTACATCGGCGCTGACAGCGACAAGACGACGCCGGTGATGATCCATCGCGCAATGTTCGGCTCGCTGGAGCGCTTCACGGGCATTCTGCTGGAGCATTACGCCGGCCATCTGCCGCTGTGGCTCTCGCCGCTGCAGGCGATGATCTGCACGATCACGCAGGACGGCGACGACTATGCGATGGAGCTCGCCGCCGCCGCGCGCAAGGCGGGCCTGCGCGTCGACGTGGACCTGCGCAACGAGAAGATCGGCTACAAGGTGCGCGAACACTCGCTGAGCAAGGTTCCCGTCATCATCGCGGTGGGCAAGCGCGAGGCGGAGGAGCGCACCGTGTCGCTGCGCCGCCTCGGCTCGCAGGCGCAAGCCTCCATGAGCTTAGAGGAGGCCTTGCGCACGCTGGCGCAGGAGGCGGTCGCGCCCGACGTCGCCCGCCGCGGCTGACGCCGCGCGTCCTTCTCCCACGCATGGACGACAGGGCGGCCGCAGGGCCGCCCTTTTCGTTTGGGCCCGCGCTTGGCGCCGCAGCCCTTCGGCCCTAGCATGGGCTTTGCTTTACTGCATTGACTTTTGTACACACAAAATGTACACACAAACGGCGTTCTTCCATGCGCTTTTCCGGGTTCGACTGGGATGATGGCAACCGCGCCAAATGCGAAAAGCACGGCGTGTCCGCCGACGAGATCGAGGCGATGTTCGCGCGAGGTCCGCGCATTGCGCCCGACGAGCGCCATAGCGGCGACGAGGAGCGTTTCATCGCAGTGGGCGTTCACGCGAACGGACGGCCCGTGTTCGTCGCGTTCACGATGCGAAGAAAAGAGGACGGGGTTTATCTGAGGCCCATCTCCGCGCGTTTCATGCACAGAAAGGAAGCGGCCCGTTATGAGCGACAAGACGAAGCCTAAGCGCGTCCCCGTGTTCAGCTCGGACGAAGAAGCGGAGGCCTTTCTCGAACAGGATCTCTCCGAGCTGGACTTCTCCCAGTTCAAGCCCGTGCGCTTTGAATTCGCTCCCAAGACGGAGCGGGTGAACATGCGCCTGCCCGCGCCTTTGCTGGAAGGCGTGAAGGCGCGCGCCGCGCAGGCGGGCATGCCCTATCAGCGTTACATCCGGCTTGCGCTCGAAGAGGCGCTCGCGCGCCCTGCGGCGACGAAGGCTGCGCAAAAAACGCAGAAGAAAAGCGCGCCGAAGCCCGTGCGCAAGGCCGGCTGATCGGGCCGCTCGCCGCGCTCAATGGCCGCGGCTGATGCAGAACTCGACGACTTCGAACAAGGCGCGCTTCCAGGCGCCGGCGGGGAACGAGGCCAGAGCCTCCTGCGCCATCGCGCCGTAATCGCGCGCGCGCGCGATCGTATCCTCAAGCGCGCCGTGACGGCGCAGGATCGCGATGGCGCGGTCGAGATCGCCCTCGCCGATTTCGCCCAGCTCCAGCGTGCGCCGCCAGAACTCGCGCTCCTCCTCGTCGCCGCGCTCGAAGGCGAGCACGATGGGAAGGGTGATCTTGCCTTCGCGGAAATCGTCGCCGACGTTCTTGCCGAGCGTGGCGGAGGCGCCGCCGTAATCGAGCGCGTCGTCGATGAGCTGGAAGGCGACGCCGAGATTGACGCCATAGGCGCGGCAGGCCGCCTGTTCGGCGGGACTGCGCGCGGCGAGAATGGGGCCCACTTCGCAGGCCGCGCCGAAGAGCGCGGCGGTCTTCGAGGCGATGACGGCGAGATAGGCTTCCTGCGTCGTCTGCGTGTCCTTGGCGGCGGCGAGCTGCATCACCTCGCCTTCCGCGATCACGGCGGCGGCGGTGGAGAGCACGTCGAGGCAGGCGAGCGAGCCCACCTCCACCATCATTTTGAACGCCTGTCCGAGCAGGAAATCGCCGACGAGAACGCTCGCCTCATTGCCCCACAACATGCGGGCGGCGAGCTTGCCGCGGCGCATGTCGCTTTCGTCCACCACGTCGTCATGCAGCAGCGTCGCGGTGTGCATGAACTCGACGGCGGCGGCGAGCTTGATATGGCCTTCGCCGCGATAATCGCTGAGCGCGGCGGTCGCCAGCGTCAGCATGGGGCGCAGGCGCTTGCCGCCGGAGGAGATGAGATGGTTGGCGACTTCGGGGATCATCGTCACGTCGGAGCCGGTGCGCGTCAGAATGGTCGCGTTCACCCGCTCCATGTCCGCCGCCACCAGCGCGACCAGCGCGTCGACGCCGGAGCCCACGGACGGATCTTTGATCGGCGCGACGACTCCCACTCTGGACCCCCTGACAGGACGCACAGCCGAGCTTGCACCCGCCTGCTGCGGCATGCGAACCTTGCGCCCTCTTCGCATGCCGGCGCTATCGGCGCAACGTGGATCGCAAGAGCCGCCCGAGACCTTTGATGAACCCCGCAGCGCCCGCCCCCGCCTCAACGCTCGACATGCTGCTCGACGGGCGCCTGCGCCTGCGTCAGGCGGCCGCGGGCCATCGCGCAGGCACGGACGCGATCCTGCTCGCCACCATGCTGGTCGAGCCCGGACCTCGCATCGTGGACGCCGGCGCCGGCGTCGGCGCCGTGGGGCTGGCGGTCGCGCTTCGCTCGGCGGGCGCGCGCGTGACGCTCGTCGAGCGGGACGCGGCCGCCGCAGCCCTTGCGCGTGAGAACGCGGCGCTCAACGAGCTTGCGGAGCGCGCGGCGGTGGCCGCCTGCGACCTGCTGGATCCCACGAGCCGACGCGCCGCCGGCCTCGCCAACGAACAGGCGAGCGCTCTGTTCACCAACCCGCCCTTCTTCGACGCAGGCGCCGTGCGCGCCTCGCCCGATCCCGCCCGCGCCGCCGCCCATGTGCTGGGCGAAGGCGGCATGGGCGCATGGCTGCGCGCCTGCCTCGCCCTGCTCGCGCCCGACGGACGGCTCGCGCTGATCTGCCGGCCCGACAGCCTGCGCGACGTGCTGGAGGCGTGCGAGAACCGCGCCGGCGGAATGCGCGTGACGCCGGTCCATCCGCGCGAACAGGCGCAGGCCTCGCGCATTCTGGTGAGCGCGCGCAAGGGCTCCCGCGCGCCGCTGGCGATCCTGCCGGGCCTCATCCTGCATGAGGCGGACGGCGCCTTCACGGCGCGCGCGCAGGCCCTCCATCGCGGCGCGGCGCTGCTGGAGGACGCCTGACGAAAAACGCCGGCCCCTTGCGGGACCGGCGCTCCTCCGGGCGCCTTGTGCGGCGGGGGGTCAGGTGCAGACGACCCGGCGGACTCGGTGAAAACCGCGCCACTTCTTCTTCACGACGCAGTGCTCGCCGTAGAAATAGGCTGGCGCGTAATAGCCGTAGGCGGGAGGCCGATAGACCTCGCGGTGGACGTGGCGCACGTAGGGCCGCTCGTAGCCGTAGCCATAGATCGGCGCGTGCGGGCGCCAGTGATGATTCCGGCGGATCGGGCGGTAATGATGGTCAAGGCCCGAACCCTGCGTCCAGTGGCGCTCGCGATGGCCCGCCTGCGCGTCGGCGGGCGCGAAGGCGGCGCCTGCGCCGGCGAGGGCGAGGCCAAGGAGCGCGCCGCGCGCGAGCCGCGCGGGGGCCAGCGACGTCATGCGGGCGAGGGAAACGGACATCGGCTTTCTCCCCTTGCTTGCCGCGGAGTGGCCGCGGCGGGTTTGCATGGACGCCAACATGCCAGCGGCCGGCTGAACGCAGCGTGAGGGCGGCGTTCAGCCCGCGTTCATCAGGCCTTCGGCCAGCCTTGCGCGCGGCGCGAAAACCTCTAGTTTGCGCGCGCAATCATTCGTTTGAGGCTGATATGTCGGACCATCGCGCCGCTGCGGCGGACTCCTCCCCGCTCGATCCGCGCCGCTCCTTTCAGGGGCTGATCCTCACGCTGCAGAAATTCTGGGCGGAGCAGGGCTGCGTCATTCTCCAGCCCTACGACATGGAGGTGGGCGCCGGCACGTTCCATCCTGCGACCACGCTGCGCTCGCTGGGCCCGCGCCCGTGGAACGCGGCCTATGTCCAGCCGTCGCGCCGGCCCAAGGACGGGCGCTATGGCGAGAACCCCAACCGCTTGCAGCACTATTATCAGTTTCAGGTGATCCTGAAGCCCTCCCCGCCCGATTTGCAGGACCTCTATCTGCGCTCGCTCGCCGCCATCGGCGTCGACGCCGCGCTGCATGACATCCGCTTCGTCGAAGACGATTGGGAGAGCCCCACGCTCGGCGCCTGGGGCCTTGGCTGGGAATGCTGGTGCGACGGCATGGAGGTGAGCCAGTTCACTTACTTCCAGCAGGTGGCGGGCTTTGAATGCGCGCCCGTCTCGGGCGAACTGACCTATGGGCTTGAGCGCCTCGCCATGTATGTGCAGGGCGTGGAGAACGTCTACGACCTGAATTTCAACGGCCGCGAAGGCGCGGAGAAAGTCACCTACGGCGACGTGTTCAAACAGGCCGAGCAGGAATATTCGCGCCACAATTTCGAACACGCCGACACGGCGCTTCTCTTCCAGCACTTCAGGGACGCGGAGGCCGAGTGCAAGGCGCTTCTGGCGAAGGGCGACCGCGGCGACCGGCACGACATGGTCCTGCCCGCCTATGACCAGTGCATCAAGGCGTCGCACCGCTTCAACCTGCTCGACGCGCGCGGCGTGATCTCCGTCACTGAGCGCCAGAGCTATATTCTGCGCGTGCGCGAACTCGCCAAAGCCTGCGGGGCGGCGTGGCTGAAGACGCAGGCCGGCGGCGCGGCGTGAGGCGCCCGCGCGGCCTTGCTTTCGCGGGCCGCCCAAGCCAGATTAGACACATTCCAGAAAGGCCGGCGCAGCCCGGCCAGCGAGCCTGAGAGGAACCCCGATGACCCATCCCGTCGCCGCGCAGAAAGCCCCCTATCCGACCGAGGTCGAAGAAGGCAAATCCTACGCCTGGTGCGCTTGCGGCCTCTCCAAGAAACAGCCTCTGTGCGACGGTTCGCACAAGGGCACCGGCATCGCGCCCATCCGCTACACGGCCACCCGCAACGGCAAGGTCTATTTCTGCGGCTGCAAGGAATCCGTGAACCGTCCGCTGTGCGACGGCACCCACGCCAAGATCTGAACGCGCCAAGATCTGACGCGCGCAACCGCTGCGCTCTGAAACGCCCTCTCCGGAAACGGAGGGGGCGCTTTGGTTTCAGGACCCGGCTTTGATCGGCGCCTTCAGCGGCGGCAGGACGCCGCGATGAAAATCTAGCGAGAGCCGCAGCGATTGCGCGATGCGCCCGGCGCGGTCGATAAAGATCGCCGCAGCCTCCGGCGGACAGACCTCGCGCGCCGTCGCTTCGAACAGCGCGAGCCAATGTTCGAAATGCGCATGGTCGAGGCCCGGAATCTTCACATGGGCCGGCACGGGGCGCCCGTCATAGCGCCGCGTCATCAGGACGACGGACGACCAGAAGTCGCACATTTTCGCCAGATGCGGATCCCAATCGGACACCTCGGCGGCGAAGATCGGCCCGAGCACGTCGTCAGCGCGGATGCGCGCGTAAAAGGCATGGACGAGGCGCTGAATCATCGCCTCGTCGACGCCGGCCGCCGCGCCGGGCGGCGGCGGCTTGTGAACCACGCGGGGCTCTGGCTTGTTCTCGCTCATCACACCAAGATATAGGCGCGCCGGCGCGCCCGCGCGAGCCTCGCATTTTCAAACAACAGCGCCGCGCTTCAGGTTCAGCCCTGCACGCTCGCCTTGGCGATGGGCGGCACGAAGGAAAGCCCCATGTCCCATGGGAAATAGATCCACGTGTCCTGCGACACTTCGGTGATGAACGTGTCCACCAGAGGCCGGCCGAGCGGCTTGGCGTAGACGGTGGCGAAATGGGCGTGGGGCAGCATGTCGCGCACAAGCCGCGCCGTCGCCCCCGTGTCCACAAGATCGTCGACCACAAGCACGCCCTTGCCGTCGCCCAGTTTCGCGACCGAATCCGACACGCCCTTAAGCACGCGCAGCTGACCTTGCGTCTTGTCGTCGTTATAGCTCTCGATGCACACGGTCTCGATGACGCGCAGCCCCAGCTCGCGCGCGACGATGGCCGCAGGCACAAGCCCGCCGCGCGTGATGCCGACAAGCGCCGTGAATGGGCCGGCGGCGTTCAGCCGCCAGGCGAGCGCGCGCGCATCGCGGTGGAACTGGTCCCAGGAGACCGGAAAAGCCTTTTGTCCGTCGCTCATTGATCTGCCCCCCAATTCCCTCAGCGCGTTTCATGTTGTGCGGCGAGGCGCGCGATGAGCGCCTCCACCTCCGCCTTGCCCGCAGCGAGCAAAGCGGCGTCCTTGCCGCGCAACACGACCTGATTGCGATAGCCCTGCGCGCCGAACGACGGATAAGAGCCGATCGACAGATCAGGGAAGCGCTCCGCGATCTCCTTGAGCCCTGCGGCGTAAAGTCCTTCGGGAAAGCCGATCTCCAGCGTTTCGGAGATGACCTTCACGCCGGTCTCCAGCGTTGGCGCCACATTGTCGAGCATGGCGTGCATGATGCGCGGCACGCCCGCCATCACGATCACATTCGCCACGCGGAAGCCCGGCGCCGCCGAAACAGGATTTTCAATGAGCGAGGCGCCGGCGGGAATGCGGCACATGCGCAGGCGCATCTCGTTGAGATCCTCGCGCTTCATGCGCGTGAGCAGCATATTGACCGCGCGCTCGTCCACGTCGATTGCGACGCCGACGGCCTTCGCCACGCATTCCGCCGTGATGTCGTCATGGGTCGGGCCGATGCCGCCCGTGGTGAAGAGATAATCGTAGCGCGTGCGCAGCGCGTTCACCGCGTCCACGATCTCCTTCTCAACATCCGGAACGACGCGCACTTCGCGCAGCTCAATGCCGATGCGGGTCAGATATTCGGCGATATAGCCGATGTTCTGGTCTTTCGTGCGCCCGGAGAGGATTTCGTCGCCGATGACGAGAACGGCGGCGGTGATCGTCTTGTGCGCGGATGCGGATGCGGACGCCTCAGACATGCGGAACTCCCATGGCCCCTGCTTTATGGAGCCGCCTGCGCAGAGGCAAGGCCCCGCGCGGCCTGCGCAGGGGACAAGCGGGCCCCGGCCCGCAAAGGCCGCGTTTGACTTGACCCGCCCGCCTGCGTTAGCTCGGCCGTGAGAGCCCCGCCACCCCGTCCCGCGCGCCCATGCGATTCGAAAAGCCCCTCGTTCCCGGCCGCCTTTTGCGCCGCTACAAACGCTTCCTCGCCGACGTGCGCCTTGAAAGCGGCGAAGAGGTGACGGCCCATTGCGCCAATCCCGGCGCCATGCTCGGCCTGCTCGCGCCGAACGCGCGCGTCGCGCTCTCACGCTCCGACAATCCCGCCCGCAAGCTCGCTTATTCATGGGAGCTGGTGGAGGCGGATTTCGGCCGCGGCCCGGAATGGGTGGGCGTGAGCACCGCCGCGCCCAATGTCATCGTGGGCGAGGCGATCCGCGCGGGCTTTTTTGAAGAATTCAAAGACTGGCCGCGCCTGCGCCGCGAGGTGAAATACGGCGAGGCGAGCCGCGTCGATTTTCTGCTCGAAGGCGACGGCCGCCCCCCGCTTTACGTGGAGGTGAAGAACGTCCATCTGATGCGCGAGACGGGCCTCGCGGAATTTCCCGATTGCGCCACCGCGCGCGGCGCCAAACATATGGGCGAACTCGCCGCCATGACGCGAGACGGCGCGCGCGCCTGCGTCGTCTTTCTCGTGCAGATGAACGCGGATCGCTTCACCATCGCCGCCGATCTCGATCCGACCTACGCGCGCGCCTTCCTCGCAGCGCAAGCGGCGGGCGTCGAGGCCATCGCTCTCGCCTGCGACGTGTCGCTTGAGGGCGTGAGGCCGGTCCGGCGCATTCCCGTTCTGCCGCCCGCCGACCCGCCCGCAGCGCCGGCGCGCAAGATCAGGCGCTCGCCAAGCGCGTCATCAAGCCGTTCCAGCCGCTAGGGAAAACGCGAAAAGCCCGGAAAATGGGCGGAAAACGCCCCCGCCGCGCTTGCGTCGGCCGGGGTTTTCCCTAGATTCCGCCAAACGCTGAATTGGACATCCCATGACTTTCGTCGAGGCCGACCTCGCGTCGGGCCGCAAAACCGGACAGATCAAACTCCATGGCCCCGCAGCCTTCGAGGGCATGCGCAAGGCGGGCCGTCTTGCGGCCGAAGCGCTCGACGCGCTGACCGAATTCGTACAGCCGGGCGTGACCACCGACCGGCTCGACCGGCTCGCCTTCGATTTCGCGATGGACCACAAGGCCTATCCGGCGCCGCTCGGCTACCGCGGCTATCGCAAGTCGATCTGCACGTCGATCAATCATGTGGTGTGCCACGGCATCCCCGACGCCAAGCCGCTGCGCGAAGGCGACATCGTGAACATCGACATTACGCTGATCGTGGACGGCTGGCATGGCGATTCAAGCCGCATGTACGGCGTGGGCGAGGTCGCGCGCCGCGCCGAGCGGCTGATCGAAGTCACCTATGAATCGCTGATGCGCGGCATCGACGCGGTGAAGCCCGGCGCAACGACCGGCGACATAGGCTTTGCGATTCAGGAATACGCGGAAGCCGAGCGCTGCTCCGTCGTGCGCGATTTCTGCGGCCATGGACTGGGGCAGCTCTTCCATGACGAGCCCAACATTCTCCACTACGGCCGCAAGGGCGAAGGCGTGAAACTTCGCCCGGGCATGTTCTTCACCATCGAGCCGATGATCAATCTCGGCCGCCCGCAGGTGAAGATCCTGCCCGACGGCTGGACCGCCGTGACGCGCGACCGCTCGCTCTCAGCGCAGTTCGAGCACACGATCGGCGTGACGGAGACGGGCTGCGAAATCTTCACCCTGTCGCCTGCAGGACTGCACCGGCCGCCCTACGCGCCGGGCCAGCCTTTGCGCTGAGCCCCGCCATGGGCAAGGCCGACGATCCCCATTACATCGGCCACCGGGCGCGCCTGCGGCAACGTTTCGAAGACGCCGGCGAACAGGCCCTGCCCGATTACGAATTGCTGGAGCTGGTGCTCTTCCGCTCCATTCCCCAGCGCGACGTGAAACCTCTCGCCAAGACGCTCATCGCCCGCTTCGGCTCCTTCGCCGAAGTGCTGGGCGCGCGCCCCGAACGTCTGTCGGAAGTGGAGGGCGTGGGCGAGGCGACCGCGCTTGATCTGAAAATCGTCGAGGCGGCGGCGCGGCGCATGGCGCGCGGCGCCATCCGCGAACGCCCCGTGCTCGGCTCATGGAAAGACGTGATCGAATATTGCCGCACGGCCATGGCCTTCGCCGACCGCGAGGAGTTCCGCATCCTCTTCCTCGACAAGCGCAACCACCTCATCGCCGACGAAGTGCAGAGCGAAGGCACGGTGGACCATGCACCCGTCTATCCGCGTGAAGTGGTGAAGCGCGCGCCGGAGCTCGCCGCCAGCGCGCTGGTGCTCGTGCATAATCACCCCTCAGGCGATCCCACGCCCTCGCCCGCCGACATCCGCATGACGAACGATCTGCAATCCATCGCGAAGCCCCTCGGCATCGCGCTGCATGATCACATCATCGTCGGGCGCAACGGCCATGCGAGCTTCCGCGGCCTGCAATTGCTGGCCTGAAGCGCCGCGCGCTCAGGGCTTGCGCGCAAGCGCCTGCAAGGCGTCGGGCGTGTCGACGTCGATAGAGACGCCCTCGTCCTCCACCGCAACCTCCACGACGCCCTCGCAGGCGGCGAGCAATTTGCGCGCGCCGGCATCCCCCGAAAGGCTGGCCGCCTCGCCAAACAGCGCCGAGCCAATGAGCGCAGGATTGCCGCGCTCGCCCTTTCGCACAGGAGCCGCCGCCGACGCGCCCGGCGACGCGCGAAAGGCGGCCACAAGAGCGCGCAGAACGGGCGCGCCCACGCGCGGCATGTCGCCGAGAAGAATGAGCGCGCCGGGACATTCCGCCGGCAGCGCATGCAGCCCCGTTCGCAGCGAGGAGGCGAGCCCGCTCGCATGCTCCGCGTTATGAACGAAAGAAAGGCCCTCAAGGCCTGCAAGCGCGGCGCGCACCTCCTGCGCGGCGTGGCCCGTGACGACGAGAATGGGCGCAAGGCCCGCCTCGCGCGCGGCCTGCGCCACATGGCGCACGAGCGGCGCGCCGTCGAGCAGGGCGACGACCTTGGTGGCGGCGGCGGGATCCTGCGCGCGAAAGCGGCTCGCGGCGCCGGCGGCGAGAATGACGCCGGCGATGGGCGCAGGCTCCGCGCTCATGGATGCGGCTCGGCGCCGTCGCGGGGCTGGCCGCGATCCACGATCTCCATGAGCAGGCCGCCGGCGCCCATGCGCTTCACGTCGCGCGCCGTCACGTCGAGCCCGGCGCACAGGCGCTGCAACACCCAGTCGAATCCGTTCTCGCGCGGCGAGCGCGCGCAGCCCGGCGCGCCCAGCACAGGCTTGCCCGCCAGGCGGCCGATGAGCAGAAGATTGCCCGGATCGACCGGCATGCCCAGATGCACGATCTCGCCGCCAGCCTGTATGAGCGCGGCGGGAATGACGTCGCGCCGGTCGGTGATGGCGGAGGCGCCGAACACGACCACCATGTCGCAGGCGGGCGCCATGGCCGCGATGGCCTGCGTGAGCGCGTCCGCCTCATGATCGACGCGCACGTGATCGACCACGCGCGAGCCCATGGGCGCGAGGCGCTCCTCCATCACGCGCAGCGTCTTGTCGATGACGCTCGGCTTGAGGCCGGGCAGAAGCGTGGAGACGACGCCGACGCGCTGCGGGCGAAAGGCGGCGACGCGCACAGGCGCGGCGCGCGCGGCTGCAATGGCGGCCTCAAGCGCAGCGCGCGGCGCGGAGAAGGGAATGACCTTCACGGTCCCCACCATTTCGCCTTCCACCACGGCGCGCCATGGCGGGAGCGTCGCGGCGGTGAGCGTCTCGTCGATCTCGTTCACGCGGTCGAGCGCGGCGACGTCCACCACGAGAACGCCCGCATGGCGCGCAAAGAGATTGGCGCGGCCGGTGAACGCGTCCTGCACGCGCACGCCCTCGCCTGCGATCGCCTGCGCCAGCGCGGCGGCGGCTTCGTCTTCCCCGACGTCGCCCGCCTCGAGCCGCGCGACGACGATCTGCGCCACGCCCGCCGCACGCAGACGCGCGACATGATCCGCGCTCACCACGTCGCCCTTCTTGAGCGACAGGCCCTCGATGCGCAGGCCATGGGCGACGATGGCGCCCAGCGCGTCGTCGAGCGGCGCCGGCCCAAACTTCATGACGGCGCGCCCGCGCTCTCGCGCAGCGGCTTCTTGCGCAGCGCCAGCACGATCTCGCCCAGCACGGAGACGGCGATCTCCGCAGGGCTCACCGCGCCGATGTCGAGGCCGATGGGCGCGCGAATGCGCGCGATCTGCGCCTCGCTGAAGCCCTTCTCCTTCAGGCGGTCCACGCGCTTGCCGTGCGTCTTGCGGGAGCCGAGCGCGCCCACATAGAAACATTCCGCCGACAAAGCCGCCTCAAGCGCGGGATCGTCGATCTTCGGATCATGGGTGAAACAGGCGATGGCGGTGAAGCGATCGGGCTTCAGGCCCGGCAGCACGTTCTGCGGCCAGTCGGCGACGAGACTGTCGCCGGGGAAACGATCCGGCGTGGCGAAGGCCGTGCGCGGATCGATCACCGTGAGGTCGAAGCCGGCAAGCCGCGCCATGGGCGCGAGCGCCTGCGTGATGTGAACCGCGCCGATGGCGAGGATGCGCACGGGCGGAACCTGCACGGTGAGGAAATAGCTCGCGCCCTCGTGCTCGACGGTGGCGCTTTTGCCGGCGCGGATCGCAGCGTCGAGCGCGTCGGCCATCGGATCGGCGGCGACGTCCGCGAGCTTCACGAGGCGCTGGGCGCCTGTTTCAAGCTGCGTGACGAGCACGCAGGCGCGGCGCGCGGCGCGTTCAGAATTGAGCGCGGAGAGAACGTCGAGGCGCATCAGTCCACCTTCTCGACATAGACGCGGATGCGCCCGCCGCAGGAAAGCCCTGCGCGCCAGGCGGTTTCGTCCTGCACGCCGAATTCGAGCATGCGCGCGCGCCCGTCGGCGATCACGTCCATCGCCTCCGTCACCACTTCGCCCTCGATGCAACCGCCGGAGACGGAGCCGAGAAAATCGCCCTCATCGTTGATGACCAGATGCGAGCCCACGGGGCGCGGCGCCGAGCCCCACGTCTCCGTCACGGTGGCGATGGCGACGCCCCGCCCGGCGCTCCGCCAGACCTCCGCGCGCGCCAGAATGTCGTCGTCGGCCGCGAACATGCGCTCCTCCTGCAAAACCGGAATGTCAGGGCGAATATAGCGCCTTGATCCCCCGCCACCAAGGGCGCGGGTCAGCCCGCGCGCTTGAGCCAGAGGCGCGGATCGGCGGCCGCGCGCGGGGCGCGGGCGTCGCCGAGCGCGGCGACAAGGGCCGCCACGCTGTCGAGATTATGCACGGGGCGGAATTCGTCCACGAAGGGCAGAATGGCGCGCACGCCGCGCTGGCGCGGCTCGTAGCGGTCGAAGCGCAGGAGCGGATTGAGCCAGATGAGCCGCCGGCAGGATTTCGACAGGCGCTCGCTTTCGTGGCGCAGCTCCTCCACGCCTTCGCGCTCCAGCCCATCAGTGAACAAAAGCACGGTCGCCCCCTGCCCCAACGCGCGGCGCGACCAGTCGCGGTTGAACGCATGAAGACAGGCGCCGATGCGCGTGCCGCCCGACCAGTCCTGCGCCTCCTGCGCGCACAGGGCCAAAGCCTCGTCCACGTCGCGATGGCGCAGCGCGCGCGTGACGTTGGTGAGCCTTGTGCCGAACAGAAACACCTGCACGCCTGCGCGCCGCAAGGCGAGCGCGTGGAGGAAATGCAGGAACACGCGGCTGTAATCGCTCATGGAGCCGGAGATGTCGCACAAGGCGACAAGCGGCGGCTTGCGCACGCGCGGGCCGCGCCGCGGCAGCTTCATCGCGCCGCCGGGCCGCAGGGCGCTGCGGAACATGCGGCGCGGATCAAGCCGCGCGCCGCGCGGATCAGCGCCAAGGCGGCGCGTCGGCCGCTCGTCGCCTGCGAGCGCAAGCGCCGCCACCGCGCGCGCGGCCTCGCCGATCTCCTGCGCGCTCATCTGCGCGAAGTCCTTGGCGCGCAGGGCTTCCTCGTCGGAGGCCGTGAGCCTGCGGTCCGCCTCGACGAGCGTCTCGACCTCCTGCGGCGCGCGCGACGCGCCAAAGGCCTCGGCGAGACGCGCCTGCGCGGGCGCGGGCTTTTCGCGCAGCGTCTGCGCGTCGGCGCCCGCCTCCTGCGCGGACAAGAGCGCGAGCAGTCCGTCATGCAGGCCGCGCGCGCGCCAGAACAAATCAAACGCCTGATCGAAGACGACGAGATGTTCGCGCTTCTTCACCAGCACGCAGGCGAGCGCGGCGCGAAAGTCCGCACGCGTGCGCACGCCTGCGACCTCGACGGCGGAAATGGCGTCGAGCGCGGCGCCCGTGCCCACAGGCAGGCCGGCGGCGCGCAAGGCGCGCGCGAAATGCAGGATGTTGTCGGGAAGCGCGCCCGCCTCCATCAGCCTCAGCCCTTGGGCGCGGCGCGCGCGCGCCCGCGCAGATCAGCGAGCAGCTGCGCGATCTTCGCCCCGTCCACGCGCTCGAGATCGTCCTGATATTTGAGCAGAACGCCGAGCGTGTCGCCCACAAGCGCGGGATCGAGCACGACGGCGTTGAGTTCATGCAGCGCGCTCGCCCAGTCGATGGTCTCGGCGACGCCGGGTTTTTTGAACAGATCCTCCGCGCGCAAAGCCTGCACGAAGGCGACGATCTCGCGCGTCAGTTTTTCAGGAGCATGCGGCGCCTGCGCGCGCAGGATCTGCGTCTCGCGCGCCGCGTCGGGATAGCCGACCCAGTGATAGAGGCAGCGGCGCTTGAGCGCGTCATGCACTTCGCGCGTGCGGTTGGAGGTGACGATCACGATGGGCGGCGCCGGCGCCCTGATCGTGCCCAGCTCCGGCACGGTGATCTGGAAATCCGACAAGGCTTCCAGAAGAAAAGCCTCAAACGCTTCGTCCGTGCGGTCGAGTTCGTCGATGAGCAGAACAGGCGGCCCGCCAGCTTGAGGCTCCAGCGCCTGCAAGAGCGGACGTTTCACGAGATAGCGCTCCGCGAACACGTCCTGTTCGAGCCGCGCGCGGTCCGTCTCGCCGGCGGCTTCCGCAAGGCGGATCGCCATCATCTGCGCGGCGTAGTTCCACTCATAGACGGCGGAGGAGACGTCGAGCCCCTCGTAGCATTGCAGACGAATGAGGCGCCGGCCAAGACAGGCGGCGAGCGTCTTGGCGATCTGCGTTTTGCCGACGCCCGCCTCGCCTTCGAGAAAGAGCGGACGGCCCATGCGCAGCGCGAGAAAGAGAACCGTGGCGAGCGCGCGGTCCGCCACATAGCCAGCGCCCGAGAGCAGGGCGAGCGTCTCGTCGATGGAGCGAGGAAGTCCTTGCGGCGCAGGCGGATCGCGTGAGGTCACGGGCTTGTCCTGTGAGGGCACGGGCGCTGCGTGCGCCGGCGCCTCTCGCGGCGCCGGCGGCTGTGGCGTTTACTTCGCGAGCGCCTTGGCGACGGCGCGGCGCGCCATGACCATGATGAGATGGGCGCGATATTCCGCGTCGGCGTGAATGTCGGTGTTGAGCCCGTCCGCCGGGAAGGTCAGGCCGTCGAGGCCCTTGGGGCGGAAGTTCGCGGTGAGCGCCGCTTCGAGCTTGCTCGCGCGGAACACGCCGTTCGAACCCGCGCCCGTCACGGCGACGCGCACGTCCTTGCCCTTCTTGGCGACGAACACGCCGACGATGGCGTAGCGCGAGGCGGGATTGCGGAACTTCTCGTAAGCCGCCTTGTTGGGAATGGGGAAGGAGATCTTGGTGATCAGCTCCCCCTCCTCCAGCGCCGTCTCGAACAGGCCCTTGAAATAATCATCCGCAGCGATCTTGCGCTTGTTGGTGATGATCGTCGCGTTGAGCGCGAGACAGGCGGAGGGATAATCCGCCGCCGGATCGTTGTTGGCGACCGAGCCGCCGATCGTGCCGCGATGGCGCACGGCGGGATCGCCGATCATGCCGGCGAGATCGGCGAGCGCGGGAATCTTTTCGCGCACAAGCTCGGAATTCGCGACATCGAAATGGCGCGTCATGGCGCCGATGACGATGTTGCGGCCCTTCAGCTCAATGCCGCGCATGTCGTCGGCGCGGCCGAGATCGATGAGGGCGGCGGGCGAGGCGAGGCGCTGCTTCATGGTCGGCAGCAGAGTCATGCCGCCGGCGAGGAACTTCGCGTCTTCGGTCTTGGCGGCGAGGTTGATCGCCTTGCGGGCCGTGTCGACGCGGTGATAGGCGAAAGCGTACATGGTCTCTCCCCCTGATGCGCTTATTCGGCGGCCTGCGCGGACGCCTGCGGGCCCATGGCCTTGGCGCCGGCGGCGATCGCCTTGACGATGTTGTGATAGCCCGTGCAGCGGCAGATGTTGCCTTCAAGCTCGTGGCGGATCGTCTGCTCGTCGAGCTCCGGCCCATTGCGGCGCGCAATGTCCACCGCCGACATGATCATGCCCGGCGTGCAGAAGCCGCATTGCAGGCCATGGTTTTCGCGGAACGCCTCCTGCATGGGATGCAGCTTGTCGCCATTGGCGAGCCCCTCGATGGTCACGACCTGCGCGCCGTCGAGCGACAGAGCGAGCGCGGTGCAGGACTTGATAGCCGCGCCGTTGACGTGAACGACGCAGCAGCCGCACTGGCTCGTGTCGCAGCCCACATGGGTGCCGGTGAGACGCAAGGTCTCGCGCAGGAACTGAACAAGCAGGGT
>Ga0315899_10000581_pt1 | contig 43869 bp, 37 predicted proteins | sample LakEriMetagenome_2_FD_203518 | JGI IMG/M metagenome (GOLD analysis project Ga0315899, IMG submission 203518) | Freshwater fungal communities from buoy surface, Lake Erie, Ohio, United States - Buoy 4 MA112 | ecosystem: Environmental > Aquatic > Freshwater > Lake | place: USA: Lake Erie, Ohio...
CGCTGCGGTTTACACCTCGCATCTCAGTCATTGCCGTGTCGAAGTTTAGTTTGAGCCCGAATCTTTTCTCGAGATAAGGAATTTCTACTTTTTTATTATCAGCGAATAGTTTTAGATCGAGTTGTTTATCTCCGGGATCTACAGTTCCTTCCACATGCCAGACCGACTCATTTCCATTAACCAAAATGGTTGAATTTACATCACCGCCGTCAATGGTGGCACTACGGGTGAATAAACTGACCGATCCCGAATCATCCCTAAACTTGATCTCAAAATCCCTAATGTCCATGTCATCAGGGATTTTGTATAATAATTGGTTGATCAGATTATTGGCAAGTCTGCCCAGATCCATTTCTGTTTTTTCTTCTGCAACTTCTTTCTTCTTCGTCCTAAACAGAAAATCAAAGTTACTTAGCGAATCTCTTTTTACCAGATTGATAAAGCCCCTTTCAAGTTTAATTTCCGATAATTTTATATCCCCAAAAATCAATGGAAATAACTTTACCCCAACCCGAAAATTTATAATTCTTGCCAGGCTATCCTTGCCACGGGGAACTACTGTTATATTCTTAAAACTAACAGTACTTAAACCTACAAATTCGGCATTTTCAATTTTAAGTATCAGATCATACTCCTTATCGGCCTTATTTATTGCTTTTTTTATGGCAGTGTTGAGTAAGGCCTCACGTTTTGTAAATGCTATTATACTGCTAATAAATAATAACCCAAGCAAGCTGATGCTTACAAAACGGATTATTTTATACTGTTTTTTGGATATCTGCATGGCATGAATTCTCCACTAAATGGAAAGATAAGGTATTTAAGTTTCAAACGCCGGAGTAATTTCTATATTACAGGTCAGTTCTCTGTAAAAACCTATTACCTTTAACAATAAGCCTTCCGCTTTTAGTAGATTTGTGATAAACTTAGTAAAATATTTTCTCCTTTATATTCAAAAATGATCACACAAGAACAGGTATATAATGCATTGCGTCATGTTGAAGATCCGGATCTTAAGAAAGACCTGGTTACTCTTAATATGATTGAAGATCTAAAGATCGAGGGAAATAAGCTTAGCTTCTCAGTAGTTTTGACCACCCCTGCTTGTCCGATGAAGGCCATGCTTGAAAACGCCTGTAAGAATGCAATACGGCATTTTGTGAGCAAAGATGTTGAATTATCAATCAATATGACTTCTAGGGTGACTAGCAGACCAGACCGCGCTTTGGCTGGTATTAAAAATATTATTGTTGTGGCTTCAGGTAAAGGAGGGGTAGGAAAATCGACAGTAGCAGTAAATCTTGCACTGGGTTTGGCAAAGAAAGGAGCTAGTGTCGGACTAATTGACGCGGATATTTACGGGCCATCTATTCCAATTATGTTTGGTGTGGAAGATGAGCGTCCTAAAGCATCCCAAAATGAAGCGGGGCAAACAAGAATTGAACCTATTGAAAAATATGGAATAAAATTATTGTCCATAGGATTTTTTACTGATCCGAACCAGCCCGTGCCGTGGCGCGGTCCAATGGTGTCAACAGCCGTAAAGCAGTTGTTTAATGATGCCGACTGGGGTGAACTGGATTATCTGGTTGTTGATCTTCCTCCCGGAACCGGGGATATCCATATTACAGTATCTCAGGGTTTCCCTGTTACTGGTGCGGTGATTGTAACTACTCCACAGAATGTAGCATTGGCTGATGCACGGAAGGGCGTAGGAATGTTTTTGATGGATTCCATCAAAATTCCACTCATTGGAGTAGTTGAAAATATGTCCTATTTTACGCCTGCTGAACTACCTGAGAACAAGTACTATATTTTTGGAAAGAATGGCGGAAAAGCATTGGCAGAGCAATTTAATGCACCATTTTTAGGAGAAATTCCATTGGTTAAGAGTATTAGTGATGCCGGTGATATTGGGAAACCCGTTATTCTAGAGGAGGATAATATTTTAGGACCGGTATTTTTACAGATCGCAGAGCGTGTGGCTCAGCAGGTAGCTATTCTGAATGCTGCCAAATAGCATTTTTATTTTTTTTGTATCTTTATATAAATACGATATCATGGATTTGTTGAAAAGAGTTGAAATTGCATTAGACACTATCAGGCCCTATCTTGAAACAGATGGCGGCAATGTATCAATTGAGGAAATAACTCCCGAAAACATCGTTAGGCTACGTCTTTTAGGTTCATGTGGTTCATGCCCGATGAGTATCATGACACTTAAAGCAGGCATAGAACAGGCTATCAAACGAGCTGTTCCAGAAATTACCGCTGTTGAGGCTGTAAACCTGACGGATATTGATGATCCCACGGCTGTTTTACCCGAAAGACTACAGTAATTATGGTCTCTTTTCTGTAAAGATTACAGGTTTTAACATAATTTAACACGACTGAGGTACGATTTTATTAACTTTGATTCATGCGAAGCTGGTTATTTCTCATATGTTTAATTTGTTCCCTCTCCGGGTTCTCTCAGGTCAGGGAGCGTAAAATAGTGCAGTTTTCAGGAATAATTGTTAATCGTGACAGTAACACGGTTGTACCATACGTAACAATCACTAATCTTACAGGCAGGGATCAGTTTTATTCGGCAAATTATAAAGGATATTTTTCTTTTGTTGCACATGAAGGTGATACATTAGCCTTTACAGCTGTTGGTTACAGACGCGAAGCATTGGTTATACCCAATGATTTATCAGACAGCAAGTATACTATTCTGATGAAAATGCAACAGGAATCGATTAATCTCCCTGGCGTAAGGGTTTATCCCTGGGCAAGCACAGATGAATTTAAAAAGGAATTCATGACCATGAAGTTTGCAGATGATGATCTGGAGATAGCAAAAAAGAATCTTTCACGTGAGAGCTTGGCTTCAATGATCGCGACACTCCCACGCGATGGAGCAGAAATGCAAAGTTTCAATTTCCAGAATAATCATAACCGACTCACCAATAGAAACATGAACCAGCGCATGGCCAATCCTTTACTTAATCCTTTTGCCTGGGGCGCTCTTATCCAGCAGATTATGCAGGGAGACAGGAGTAGGGATCAATAAGTTGTAAGTAATAAGTTTTAGGTTGTAAGTTTTAATAGTGCTAACAATCAAACTTATCGTTTTGGCTGAAAGTTGAAAGCATAAAGCTGAAAGCAGTTGGGTTAGTTGAGAATGAAGAAACCCTATGGTTATTTGTGACGATTTGATTGCAAAATAATCCTCTAATCCTAACTCCTATCTCCTACCTTTCTTCAACGCAGGAAACTTCATCTTATATTCTACTTTCACTAATCCTTTTGAGATAGAGCCTAGTTTGTTATTGAGCATGGCCTTACGTAGTGGACTTAATTTATCTATAAAGAGCTTTCCTTCAATATGATCGTATTCATGTTGGATGATACGGGCAGCCAATCCATTGTAAGTTTCTTGATGGTGTTTCCAGTTTTCGTCATAATAGGAAATGGTCAGACTTTCATGCCTGTTAATATCTTCCCGGATTTCCGGTATACTTAGACAACCTTCATTAAATGACCATTTATCACCACTTTCTTCAAGGATTGTAGCATTGATAAATGTTTTCTTAAAATCTTTCAATGCCGGCTCATCTTCAGCAAAAGAAGTTGCATCAATTATAAATAGTCGAATAGATAAGCCAATTTGCGGTGCGGCAAGGCCTATGCCATGTGCGCCATACATGGTTTCGAACATATTCTCAATAAGACTATTCATTTCCGGATAATCTTTTGAGATTTCTAATCCTTTCTTACGTAAAACGGAATCGCCGTAGGCGATGATTGGCAATTTCATGTTGTAAAAATAGCCTTCTTTCTTTTAGATAACAAATACCTGTTTTAGCTCTAGGCGTAATGCTTGATTGGATTTATTACTCCATATGAAAAACGATATCCAATGGCTTACTTACTGGCGAATTATCCTCATTAGTATCCATAATATCAGCCATATAGGCCCACCATTTTTTAACGATTTCATTTTTTCTGAGATCCTGTGAGCTATTGTTACCTGAGAGGGTTTGAACGGCAAATAGTATATTGGTTTCCTCATCCAGGAAAATGGAATAATTACTGATTCCTGAATTTGATAACAGCGCGCTAAGCTCAGGCCAAATCAGGTCGTGACGGCGTTTATACTCTTCCTTAAAGCCAGGCTTTAGTTTCATTTTAAAAGAAACAATATTTTTCATTGGAATATAATTTGTTTTTTAATTGTTATGAAGCTTGCATGAGCTTATTCATTCCGGTTTGTGAGTGGTAAGCTCATGCAGGTTTCATCTGTATATTTTTGTTTTTCAAAGGTGATTAAGCTCGTCCGAACGGCTTGTTAGGGCGGGCTATCATGATTTTATTCATTCCACTGTGTTATTGAAAAATCACGATGGTTTCATGGTTATTTATTTGCCGAATAAAATTTCATTTCGATCAGGTTGGTTGGGACAGACTTTGTACCAAAACTATGATGAATTGCTAATGCAGCACCCATTGCTGTCGACTGTGCCATGGAAGCAGCATAAACCTCCATCTCAGAAAAAACAATGGATAAAAGGTTCATGTAGATTGAGTTTTTACCGAATCCTCCATCTACAAAAATTCGTTTCACGTCCGAACCGTTTATCACAAGTTCACTAGATATTTTTTGCTGTTTAATGATGTGGATCATCAGTCGGTGATACGCTTCTTGATCTGATGCATAAGATGCAAGATCATTTCCTGAGTAAACCTCTTCCTGGTCTAAGTAATTCCGGAAGGCAGAGTTAAAGTTCATCTGCTCATATTTTGTTCTAGGCTCTGAAAAGAATTTTGAAATTCTGTTTAGTTCCTGTTCATGCTCATTTCCGGCAAAAAGACGGGAAGCCTTAACTGGTTTACCTTCATAGTGCAGGTAGCAGAGGCAGTCTGATTCAAGTTCAAAAGTACTTAGCGGACTCGCATTGAATGGATTTAAACTGATGCACCAGGTACCAGTCGAAATTAGCAGGAAGGGTTCTTTAAAATTAACCAGATAAGGAATCAAGGCCGATGAGCTGTCGTGCAATCCGATTCCTACATCAAAACTTTGTCCTTCAAAACTTGTTCTAATTACAGTATCGGAAGGTAAAATTGGAGCTAGTTTATCAATCAAGTTCTCATTCTCCAGCCAGTGATGGTAATTGTTTTTGCGGAAATCCCAGAGATTGGTATGGCAACCGATGCTGGTAATGTCTGAACAGCTTTTACCGCTGATGAGGAAACTCAGATATTGTGGTAAATGTAATGCGTATTTTATCCGGTTCAGTAATTCATGACGTTCTTGTTTGATGCGGTAGAGCTGCATACCCGAATTCAGGCTTCCAAGTACCGGAGATGCAGTTTCTTTTGCAAACTCAGTCTGCCCACCATAACAAGAATAAAACTGATCCAGTAAAGTTTCCGGATAAGGTTTTAGATAATTGTATAATGGACTAAGAGGTTTGCCGGATTCATCAATGTAGACAAAACTCGCTCCATAAGCAGTGAAATTGAGTCCCTTAATTTCAAATTCCGGCTTGGAAAGAACCTTTTGAAGTGATTCGAATACAAAATTGTTTAGTTTCTCTAGATCATCGCAAGGAAACCCATCTTCATCTTTTATTTCGGCAAACTGATCAGCATGTTCAAAAACGATTTTCAACTGTTCATCAAAGAGAATCAGCTTTTTGTTCGTTTTCCCGATATCAAATACGGCTATTACCGGAAGCTGCATGATTTTATATTTTGTTCTGATTAAATTGATTATAGTCCAGTAGCAGCAGTCTCCATACCTCTTTCTCTGATTAGTTCTGTCCGAATATTCAATTCTCGGAATAAACCTATTGGGTTTAACGCTCCACCTGAACGAAGGCGAGCTTCAGCAACCAATGGTCTCACATCGGTACGGAAACTATCCTGCAAAATTTCCTGAGCACGGGCCACATCGTTTTTCAACTGTGCTTCCCTAAGTGATTTTCGGTCTACGATCAATGCCTGGGTATAGGCTATCATGATCGCCTCTACAGATTGTAGGAGATCTTCAAGCGGATCTTTGACATTATGCGAAGCATCGATCATCCAGCCCAGATCTGTAGCATGGTTCATTTTCCGATCATCCATACCTTCAATCAGTTCATTAAAAATCAGAAATAGCTGATAAGGCTTGATACTGCCCGCAGTTAGGTCGTCATCGCCGTATTTGGAATCGTTAAAGTGAAAGCCCCCAAGTTTACCTTCCATCAAAAGCAGTGAAACAATCTGTTCGATATTCGCATTAGGTAAGTGATGGCCTAAATCTACAAGTGTAAAAGCTTTTGGCCCTAATTTACTGGCATATAATAAAGATTGACCCCAGTCGCCAACTGTGGTTGAATAGAAATTAGGCTCATAGGCTTTATATTCCACAAACATTTTCCAGTCGGGTGGTAATGCAGCATAAATTTCCTTCAAACTCTCTAGTGTATTCTGAAATGCAGTTCTGAAATTTAGTTGTCCAGGGAAACAGGAACCATCAGCTAGCCATACCGTTAATGATTTTGATCCCAGTTCAATACCATGTTTGATCACCTCAATATTATGGTCTATTGCTTGCTTTCGAACAGCCGGATTAACATGCTGAAGTGAACCATATTTATAACTTTCCTGCTGTCCTTTTTGGTCTTGGAAAGTATTAGAATTCATCGCATCAAAGCGTAATCCATGATCCTTTGCCAGATCGCGGATTGCCTGATAATCTTTAGGAATATCCCAGGGAATGTGAAGAGAAATTGCATTGCCTGATCGGTTTAGTTTGTTCATTAAACCAACATCTTCAATCTTTTCTTCCAGATTTCGGGGTTCACCACCTCCGGCAAAGCGTCCGAAACGGGTTCCTCCATTTCCCAAAGCCCAGCTGGGAATTGCAATCTGGAAGTCGATTAATTTAGATATAATAGACTCACAATCATTAATTTGTGTTTTTAAAAACTCAAATTTTGAATTGTGAATTTTTCCTAATTTTTGATTATGCTGAGCAATTTTACTGTCGTCAAGCTTCATAATTTCTTATTTATTTATGCTCTTATCTCACAAAAGCCATTGCCACACCACCATCCACATTCAAGACATTTCCGGTTGATTTTTTTAACAAGCCACCTACAAAAACGTAGCAGGCATTAGCAATATCCTCAGGTAAAATAGTTTCATTCAGCAGGGTACGTTTTGCATAATATGCAGGCAGTTCGGCAACGGTAACTCCATAAGCTTTAGCCCTTCCTTCAGCCCATGCACCTTCCCAGATTTTGCTGTCGGCGATCACTGCATCAGGATTAACCACATTGACGCGGATTTTATCCGGACCAAGTTCAGCAGCGTTCAAGCGGCTCAGGTGTAATTGAGCAGCTTTTGCAGAGCCGTAGCCGGCATTATTCGGACCAGAAACAAGGGCATTTTTGCTCACAATATTTAAAATATCACCTCCCATATTCTGCTTTCTCATGGTATTTACGGCTTCCTGAGTAATTTTAAACTGACCTTTCACCAGCACATCATAAAGTAGATCCCAGTCCTTGTCGGTATGTTCTTCAATTGGTTTTGAAATGGACAAACCGGCACAATTTACTATAATATCTATTCCACCAAAGCTCAGGGCAGCCTGTGCAAAAGCATTTTTTATATCTGCGTCTTCGGTAACATTCAGTTGTACGGTTGTATAGCTATCTCGGCCAAATTCACTAAGGAATTGGGACCCTGCACTTTCTAAACGACCCTGATCCAGGTCATTCAAAACAACTACAGCGCCTTCTTCAACAAACTTTCTTGAAATTGCTTTACCAATACCACCTGCACTTCCTGTCACCAATGCAATTTTGCCACTCAATGATTTTGGTTTTGGCATCCTTTGAAGTTTTGCTTCTTCAAGTAACCAGTATTCGATATTAAATGCTTCCTGTCTTGGAAGTGAAGTGTATTCAGAGATTGCCTCTGCTCCGCGCATTACATTAATTGCATTGGTATAAAATTCTGCAGCAACTCTGGCAGTTTGTTTATCCTTAGAGAAAGAGAATAGTCCTACTCCCGGGTAAAGAATAATTACTGGATTAGAATCCCTTATGGCAGGCGAGTTTGGATGTTTGCAGCTATTGTAGTACTCTGCATACATTTTTCGGTAAGCTTCAAAAAGTGGCTTAAGACTTGCGATTAGTTCTTTGGGATTGCTAAGATCCGCATCAGGCTCAAGATTAAGTATCAGCGGACTAATTTTCGTTCTTAAAAAGTGATCAGGGCAGCTCGTGCCCAATGGGGCAAGTCGGTTCAAATCATTAGAATTGATAAATTCCAGAACCCTTGGATCATCAGTGAAGTGACCAATCATGGAGCGTTCTGACGAACAAAGTCCGCGTAAAACAGGAGCAATTTTCGCTGCCTGTTCCCTTCTTTGCTGTTCCGGAAGTCCATTTATTTTCTTTCCGGCAAATACGCTTCCATTTTTTCTGACGCTTTCCTCAATAAATTCAGCGCATTTTTCAACCACTTCGAGGGTGTTGATATAAGATTCATAAGCTGTATCACCCCAAGTGAACAAGCCATGCGAACCTAACATAATTCCTTTTATTCCGGGGTTAGAATCCAGGCAGGCCTTTAGTTCCAATCCCAGTTCAAAACCCGGCTTTCTCCAGTCAACCCAGCCAATTTTATTGTCAAAAAGTTCTGCGGTGATTTTTTTTCCATCTTTTGCTGCAGCAATTGCAATTGCCGCATCAGGATGCAGGTGATCAATATGTTTGAAGGGAAGAAAACCATGAAGTGGTGTATCGATGGATGGAGCTTTTGAATTCAGATCATAAATACAATGGTTAAACAATTCCACCATCTCATCTTCATGCTCAAGGCCGCGGTAGATATTTTTCAGATTACATAAACGATCATTATAAAGTGCTGCGAGTCCGCTTTTCTTTAAAGTTCCAATATCCCCACCTGATCCTTTGATCCACATGATCTCAGTTTCTATCCCAGTTAGGGGATCTTTAGCCATCACTTTGCAGGAAGTATTTCCGCCGCCGTAATTGGTTAATCTTAGGTCGGCGCCTAAAATATTAGACCTATAAATTAACAATGCTACTTCATCTCCTGCAAGTTTAGCAGCAGTAGCATCATCCCACAGGTAGCTTACATGTTTAAAATTTGATTGTGTCATATGGAATTGGTTTTATTTAAATGGAATTACCATAACCTACCAGCAAAACTGAAAGAATGATGGTTATAATCCCCATAGTAAAGGTTGAAAATGTTTTTTTGCTTACTGCTGTCCATTCTTTTAGCAACAGCCCCCACATATTTGCAATCAGGATTATGAAGGCCATGTGCAGGATCCAGGAGCTTGCTCCGTTCCCCAGCTTGCTTTCGCCCATACCATAGAAAAAGAATTGCAAAAACCAGGTAGTACCTGCTATTGCCGAAAATATATAATTTTTCAATAGTGGAGTCTTTTTATTCGAATAATCGCCAAATGTTTTGTTTCGGGTATTCAGGATCATACACCAGATTAGGTTGGTTGCTAATCCACCCCATAAAAGTACGACATAGGTTACATTATTTTGAAAAAGGAACTCAGTTGTTTCTGTTGGATTAGCGATTTTCCACAGGGCATTTGCAGCATCTGCCATTGGTTTTCCGGCTTCAATCCCGAAATTGAAACAGGCGCTTAATACTCCTGAAATGATCGCAACAATCAAACCCTTCACTAAATTGAACTCCTGAATACTTTCTTTTTTGGTCTCCTCGCTTAATTCACGCTCCTTCAGCATTCCGGCGCGGCCACACAAGAAAATCCCAAAAAGACAAACCAGCACTCCAAGAAGAACGATACGGCCACCATCATCGTTGAGCATTTGTGTAAAACTGACTTTTCCGGCTTGCGGATATAAATCGTAAAACACGGGCGGGAGTAATGAACCTAGGGCGGAGCAGAATCCTAAAACAACGGAGTTTCCAAGAGACATACCTAGGTAACGAACTCCAAGTCCGTAGGTTAGACCACCAATTCCCCATAACAAGCCCATGATGAAAGTAACCTTTAGAATGGAGCCATCGGTATTGGCTATAATCTCAGAAAATGCTGGAATGGTGAGATAGGCTGCTAGTGGAGGTACAATAAGCCAGGAAAATAGTCCGCCGATTATCCAGTAGCTTTCCCATGACCAGCCCTTGACTCTCTTGAATGGAAGGTAAAAACTGCCAGATGCAGCCCCGCCTATTAAATGGAAAATGACACCTAAAATTGCTTGCATGAATTGGGATTAATAATTAAAATTAATGAACATTTAGTATCCAGCTGTCATGCACTGTCACGCAAGCCTGAATAGTGATAATAAGATAATACATTTTTTTGTATGGCTAAAAATTTTTAAATAGAAGGTCTCAAGGTAAGGTGAAACCGAACCTCTGCACATCTTTTTTAATTTTACCGGTGATAATTGCATCTTTTATTGAATTTGTTAATTGAAGATACTTCGGTGTTGCAGAATACCCATCAATCTGAATGTGATTAATAATCCGGTACGTTTCATTTCGGATTAAAGATCATAGAACTGAGTTTTTGCGGATGGAACATGTCATTGGCAATTTCAAGCACTTGGGAATTGGTGACTGCATTTATTTTTGCAAATATTTCTTCCAGGGAATCAACACGGCCGTAATCCAGCAGACTTTTGCTCATTGAAATTAGCAGTCCCATTCTGTTTTCTTCACCGAGTGCGATTTGTCCGATAAATTTATCTTTTGCTTGTTTCAGTTGTACCGGACCAAGTTTTTGTTCACGGAGCTTTCTGAGTTCTTTTTCTACGAGTTTGATGGCTTTTTCTGTTTTTTCGGAGTCGGTACCAAAATAAATTGAAAAAATACCGGTATCACTCATTGGGGTATAGTTTGATTCTATGGTATAGGCTATACCATATTTTTCCCGGATTTCGAGATTTAGTCTTGAGCTCATCCCTGTGCCTCCCAGCAGATTATTGACCAGGAGAAATGCGGTCTTATGTTTGTGATGCATGGAATAGGATTGGTTACCAATTACGCAATGCGACTGGTTTATGGGTTTAGTGAAAACCAAGTTTTTCGCGGAATATGATTCTATTTTTTCGCGTTTTCTTTCAGGCAAATTGGCTGGAATCCCCGCAAAAATTTTTTCACTGAGGCGGATAATTGTTTTTAAATCATAATCCCCGAAAATTCCGATAATGATTTCATCTGTACGGTAGTTTGCCTTGTGGAAATTGAAAATATCCGTTTTAGTAAAACTTTGTACGCTTGTTGGAGTACCTAGGATATTACGACCCAGCGGATGTCCTTCGAAAAGTAGATCTTCGAAATCATCATTGATGGCCTCATCTGGCTGATCTTGGTACGAAGCTATTTCATCAAGAATAACCTCTTTTTCCTTACTCATCTCCTCTTCAGGAAATACAGAATGGAAAATAATATCTTCAAACAGATCCAATGATCGTTCAAGGTGAGGTTTCAAAAAAGAGGCATGAATACAGGTATATTCCTTTGTGGTGTAGGCATTCAGATCACCTCCAACCAATTCAAGGCGGTTAAGGATCTGGTTCGTATTTCTTTTTTCAGTTTGTTTAAAAAGTAGGTGCTCTATGAAATGTGCGAGCCCATCTTTGGAAGGATCTTCATCACGGGAACCCGCATTGATAATAATACAGGTATGCGAAATATTAGAAGGGCTTGGTTTATGCAAAACACGTATTCCGTTTTGCATCTGGTGTACCTGATAATCCATTTAGCTAAGGTAGAGAAATCAATTAGCAAATTTGAAAATGTGGAGACTTACGAATTTACATAGTCATCATGCAAGATAAATTCGTCAGTCGCGTTTACAAAAGTTTGAATTAGTAAATTTGATAATGAGATAATTAGCAAATGGGATTGTAATTCAAGAACAAAAGTTTTCCCCAAAATCAAAAGGTATCGAATAAAAACAATTTAAGTTTTGAGTTAAATTATTCCAATGGAGAATGAATAAAAACTTACAACCTATAACTTATTACTTACAACTTAAGCTTTCCCTTATACGTCTTCTTAAACAATTGAAACCTTGGAATTGAAACCGCCCTTACGTAGCCCTGATTTGGGTTGTGTTCGATATAATCCTGATGATAGCCCTCTGCACGATAGAATTCGGTCATGGGCTTCAACTCAGTAACAATTGATTTTTTGAATCTGCCGGAGTTAGTGGCATCTTTTACTGCCTGTTGTGCGGCAGCTTTTTCTACTTCACCATTATAAAAAAGTATAGAACGGTACGATGAACCTCTGTCGGGCCCCTGCTGATTAGGCGTAGTTGGGTCGTGTGAAGCAAAGAATACCTTGCAAAGTTCTCCATAGGAGATTACTTTAGGGTTATAATAAACTAAAACAGTTTCTGCATGGCCGGTAGTTTCAGTATTAACAAGATCATAGGTTGGATTAGGTACATTTCCACCTGCATAACCTGAAATGGCCGAATCTACGCCCACCACTGCCTCAAAGATATGCTCAGAACACCAGAAGCAGCCTTCCGCAAATGCAGCGATTGCTTTACCCTGAGGTGCTGTGAGTTTCACTTTTCTGACATCTGATTTTTTCTGAGAGATTGCTTCACAGGAAAACAATACCAGCACAAGAACAAATGCGGGTATGATGTTAAAGTAATTTTTCATTTTATTTTTTTATTGAAGATACGTAACATGGATTATTATAGATTTTATTTAATGGAACAAAGTCAAAACTTTACCTAAGTTCGATATATAAATATCTAACCACATAGATTGAATTATATTATTTTTTTAAAGGAAACATAGATTGTAAATTACATAGATTGAAACAAAGCTTCAAGGCTATCTGTGTCTAAAATGGAGGTTGGTATCGATAATATGCTATGTTTCCCTGCCTGCCGGCAGGTATGTAGTTGTTAAATATTAAATCAAGTTCACGTTATACCTAATAATGTTTTAATCTTCTTCCACGGTAAATCTCACATTCTTTTTTAGAGACTCTTTATGATGCTTGTTTATCTCTTGTTTAAACCGGTCGAAATCAAAATCTTTGGCGGTACCGCAATCGAGCATATTAAAATATACAGAAGGCCACAAACTTTCAAAATATTCACCGATGTTGCTACTCCATAATAGCTGGCACTTTCCTGTTATTTGTGGTACTATTTGTGATATTCCGTCCTCACATTGTATAGTCCTGATATGAACGCTTTCAAGATTCCCTTGAGGAAAAAATAATAATAAATTACCGGGTTCATTCAATATTTCAGCTGCATAGGCCAAACTTTCATTCACCGATAACTTTCCCGGATCAACAGAAAATGAACCTAAATATCTTAGCCACCATTTTTTTTCCATTTGCTTTTTCAAAGACATAATGTAAAACCGTTTCATTTTGCCCTGCTTGAAAAATAACTGATAGGCCAGATAAAAACCTAAAGGACCATCTGCAAAACTGAAGTGATTCATTGATAAAATATAGGAATGGTTAGATTTAATCTCAACAGGCCTTATAACTATCTTATTCAAATAAATTTTTTCGAAAAATATGGACAGGATGTAACCAATAAATTTTAACCAGAATTGCGATAAGGGCTTTGATTTAATTATCATGACAGCAAATCTCCTAAAACTTTCGCAAAATCTTTATTGATCATTTCATGTCCTTCATTTAAATTCAATATTTCGGCTTTTTTGATTTTTGGTAAAAAAGATTTGCCAATACTCAGGGGATATGATTTATCGCGCTGGCCAAAAATAAAAATACTGCGAATGGAATGATTATTTAAGACATGAATTAGTTTTGATTCATCCGTTGTTAAAAAACGCAGATAAGTTAAGCAGGCATACAGGTTAAACCTTAACTCATGGGTTTCAATTTCTTTTAATAAAATTGCATAGCCTTCTGCATCTACAAAACGAGCACGCTTGCATAACTTTAACAAGTTTAGCATTGCATCTTTACTCAAAGATACCTTCTCTATGATTTTATTGCCGAAAGCATTTCTGCTAAAAAATTGGATAATTTTCCCCGGCTTAATGGAAGAAGGTGCCGCTAGGATGTAATCATTTATCATTTCGGGAAGCTCTTCTGCAATAGTTGTTGCATAATGGGTACCCATAGAATAACCAATTACTGAAAATCGACTGATGTTTTGTGCTTTACAAAATTCGATAATGAAATTAGCCAACTCTTTTTTTGTCAATCCTATTTTTATAGTTTCCAGACTTTGGTCTTTCAGTCTGGTGGATTTATGAAAGAACAAATCGAATCCCCAAAAAGTATATTTCTTTCCTAATTCTGGCTCTAATTCACGAAACTGTTTCCCATGCATACCAAAACCATGAAAGCAAAGCATGTGCTTTTCACCGGTTCCATATTTATAATAATGGAGGTCAACAAAGTCGGAAGTATAAAAATTCGAGGTCAAGGGATTTAAACTTTTGCATTAATTAATGCCAGAGCCCAGGCATACTCAGCGTCATGTGAGATGCTAAGGCTCAGCTCGTAGTTTTTGAGATGTTCTGGCAATTTCACGTTCGGAATCCCTGCTTTTTTGGATCTAGTAATTTCTATTTTTTTCCATCCAAGTGGTGATGAATCCAGTTGTTTGATCGCTTTATATACAGCTTCTTTAGCTGCCCAGGTAGATGCATAGCGCTGCAAAGAATCACTAAAGCTTTCGCAGTAAGCTATTTCAGTAGGGGTGTAAACCTTTTTTTTGAAAAGATCACACAGTAAAACTTTAAAGTTTTCTATATGTACCAGATCATTGCCCACGGCAAATGTTCGCTGTGAAGTTAATTGGTTAACAGAATTTTCTAAATCACTCAGCATCTATAACAGGTACCGCCATAATATTGAATCCACCATCTACAAAATGAATATTGCCGCTTACTTTTTTTGACAGATCAGAGAAATAATAAAGCGCGGCATCGCCCACATCACCCGCATCAATATTTCCCAGTGGGGCCATGTATTTACCTAATTTACGCATTTTCCGTACACCATTAATTCCCCCCGAAGAGGTAGTCATCACTAATCCTGCAGATATTGCATTTACTCTCACCTCCTTGTTACGAAAGTAACTGGCCAAGTAAAGCATTATATTATCCAGAGCAGCTTTATTGATCGCCATTCCTCCATATTGAGGAATCACCCTGTTGGCAGCATTATATGTTAGGGTTAATATGGATGCATTTTTTTCCAACATACTTTCAGCTACCCTTGCTATTCTTAAAAGAGAATAAGCGCTGATGTTAAAAGAATCCATTAGGTCTTCGAAAGGGATATTGATATATTCTGGTACGGGCTCCGAACTACCGAGAAAGTTCGAACACAACACTTTGGTATTAGCATAGGCTACACCATGTAAAATATAATTGATAGGGCCATACGTACTATATACGGCACTCAGAAAGTTGTTAATCTGAGCTTCATCCCTAACATCTACCTGCATGGCGAGCGTGGTATCAAGTCCTAATTTTTCAAGCAGGTACAGCACTTCATCACGTGTATCTTCAACATAGCTTAAGGCAATTTTACAACCCGACTGATGCAGTTTCAGAGCAATATTATAAGCTATTGATTCTTCATTCCTGACCCCAAAAATGGCTGCAACTTTACCAGAATTATTTATCATATTTTGACAATTTTAAAGCACTGTTGGTACCACCAAACCCGTAATTAAGGCATACAATATTATTAATTGGTTTTGAAAAACTTTCTTGCGGAAGCAGGTGACGGTAAGCAGCTAGTGGCTTCACAGGTCCTTTCCAATCCGGATTTTTCTGGAATGATTCCAGTTCAGGGTTGAGGTTTGGAGAATTTAAACAGGGCAAAACTTTTTGCTCTTTAAGCATCAGTAAGGCAGTTATGAATTCTACCGAACCGGCACCACCCAACATATGTCCGAATTGTGATTTTGGGGCTGATATATGATATCCTTCTTCGCCCAAGGCATCAACTACGCTTAAGAGTTCAATAGCATCGCCTGATGGGGTAGAGGTGCCATGTACTTTTACCACATCGGGTTTTTGATCAGAATCGGAAAGTAACCCTTTCCATAAGCGTTGCTGTCCTTCAAAAGACGGGTAGAACATATCACCATCACCGTCAGAATTGTTAAAATATTCGTCAATTACACCCAGGATATCCGCACCACGCGATACGGCTTGTTCATATTCTTCAAGAGCAACTATGCCTGCACCAAATGAGCAAACGAATCCATTTCTTGCCATATCAAATGGGCGTGAGCTCTCTTCCGGACTAAAGCCCCTGCTTAAAACCATCATCCCATCAAAACCAATAAAGGTTTCAAGTGATGTGCTTTCTACTCCACCGGTGATTACACGGTCTTGAATCCCATATTTAATTAGCCGATAGGCGTAGCCAATGTTACCGAGTCCGGTGGCACACGCAGAGCTAATGGTTTCACAGACACCCTTGTTTTTTATAAGAACCGATACATTAGCTGCTTCGCGGTAGGTCATGGTTCTGTCGACGGTATGACCACCTGAATGCCGTGTTTTTCTGCCAAAAACGTAAAAATTATGCCATCCGTTTCTGAGAATAGTATTAGCTGAGCCTCCGGAACCTATCACAACACCCGTTTGCTCTGACTGTACAAGATCTTTTGACCACCCGGCCATTTTTATCGCATCTTGTGCTGCAAGCATCGACCAGATGCTGCCTACGTCTGAGGTAGCCAGGTTAGCATCCGGAATCCGGTTTAATTTATCAATATAGGTCTCGGGATAAATGCCTTCCATTGGATCCCAAATTACCTCAAGATCCATCTCTGGCTCGGTGATAAAACCTGCTACTGTAGACCTAACCTGCTTCTCATAAGCCATTGCATCATCGAATGTGCGGATCAGGCTTTTATTGGCAAATAGTTTACTACTAAATTCAGAAAGATTCTTGCAGGTGGGGAAAGCTCCGCCCATGCCCACTACTGCCACCTTTCTGCCGGTGTTTTTAACCACGTGCTTTTACTTTTAAAATGAGATCAACAACATCCTTAACTGTTGAGCCTAAATCATCAATATCATCATCTTCAAATTCAATATCAAACTTTTGCTCGACTTTTGCGACGATAGCAATCATCTGGGATGATGGTACATTCATATCAGCTAAAAAATCGGTTTCTTCCGTTACCCCTACTAATCTTTCAGGATCTATCATTCGAACGGTTTTAAGTACTTCTATTAAACCGTCTATAATTTCTTGTCTTTCCATTTAAAATCTACTTTTTGTTTATTGCTCTAAAATATTCTATGTCAATTTCCCGCCCTGTTATATCATAGTAATCAGAGATAAGTTTAAAATCGGGTGAGAGATCATATTTAAGTAAGCGATTTTCATTAAAATCTTTAAAATACTCGTCAAGGTCTAATCCCTGGGGGCATCTATAAATCCGACCATCGCAAACCATTTGCTTAAATTTATAAAATGTTATTTTTCCTAGTATAACATAAGTATCGCCCTTTTCAAGTGCAGCCATAAAGTTCACGTTGCCAACGCTAATGAAACTTGGTACACATTTCTCTCTCAAATCTTCGGGGGCACAACTATGATTCTGACAGATCAAAAACATGGACAAAGATGCAGAAGTTGCCTGAACGAAGGACTCAATCTGATCTACTCCTCTGAAAATACCAAAATGGTCTTCTACATCATGTTCTTTGGGAGTATAACTTGCTACAATACCTGTTTTTGGGGAGTGCCAGTGATATTTATCAACAAGCAGTTTTTTGGGACCGTAGGCAATAAGTATTTCTCTCGGATGTATTGAACACAGGCTTTCTACATGCTTGCCTTTATCATAATATCCCACCATTTATATTTATGTTAGTTCCGTTAATATATGATGCTTTATCCGATATAAGGAAAGCAACCACCTCGGCAACCTCCTTTGCATTACCGAAACGGTTAGCAGGAATGGCTTTTAAATATTCTTGTCTGAATTTTTCTGGTACCGAATCTGTCATCTCTGTTTCAATAAAACCCGGGGCTATGCTTAATATCCTGATGGCATGTTCTTCGCTCAATGCAGAAACTTCGCGGGCAAGAGATTTTGACAGGGCTGCTAATCCTGCTTTGGTTGCCGAATAAACTGCCTGAAAAGCATTTCCTGTTTCACCAACACATGAACTTACGTTGATTATAACCCCCTGCTTATTCAAAAGGAATTGTTTCAATACAGCCTTACAGATCATGATCGGAGCTTTTAAATTGACATGTAACATTTTATCAATTTCATTTTCCGGCTGATAAATAAGGGATTTGTCAAATGTTACGCCTGCATTATTGATTACCCCGTACAGGGTATCTCCGTGCTCTTTTTTTAGACGTTTGCAAAAATCAATGAGTTCTTTGGGATCGCTGAGATCAGCACAAAGCAGGTGGTGTTTAGGATCAACATTGGTAAAGCTTTCCTTGCGTGTGGCGTGTAAGATTAAGGTATACTCAGCTGATAGCGCTTTAGATATTGCAAGGCCCAAACCCCTGCTTGCCCCGGTAATCAATATCTTTTTTTCCGGCATTTTAAGCTAAAGTTTTAATAATGATCTCTTCTATAAGAATTCCAGCAGGCAAAGACAGCTGCAAAAGTATTAAATCAAAGATAATTTTTAAATTGAAAATACGCTGTCGGATAAATAAATTAAATTAATCTATCGTTGTTTAAGCCTTCTCAAACCTTCCTTTGCATGCGTACCAATACCGATTTGATACTCATGATTTTTCATTTCTATGGCCATATTGTAGTAATCAGCAGCTTTTTTATAGTCTTTTAAGTGTTCATAAATGTTGCCAGACTTTAATGCCGAATATGCTGCAAAATAATAAGTTTGATTTTTACCCAAATTAATTACCCGCTGATAATTCAATAAGGCATCATCAAATTTGTTCATCATATCGTAGATACGCCCAAAACGATAGTAAAGTTCTATTTTATCCTTCTGGTTTTTAAAATCATCAAATTGAATCGACTTTAATTGAGCCAATGCATTATTATAATTGCCTCCATCAAAGTAAAGTCTTGCTTTTAATAGAATTATATTAGGTTTAGGGTCATTTGATTCCTTCAAAGCCTGTTTGTCTTTTTCAATAATCAATGAACCTTTAGTTCTTACCAATCCCAAATAATAATTATACTGAGAGAGATTATTTCTTAACAGATAATAGAATGCAAGCCTTAGATAAGTATCCTTTACATAATTTGTACTGTAGGTCTCATTCGCAAATTTGCTGAGGTATTGGTTCGCGTCCGAATCCATTCGGCAAAGTTTAGCATTGCCCATCAAATAGTTCATGAGTGGTAAATCGGCGTATTGATTACCTTTCGGAGCAGCTTCTATAAATTTAATTGCGGCATCGCCATGCCCTGTTCTAAAAGCTGTATATCCTTGTAAATAAGATTTAAGTAGGCTTCTATCACTCATGGAATTTAAAAGAGGCGCCATGTAAGTGTAACTATTTCTACCTTGAATTACATCTACATTTGTTATACAGAGTAAAGTAACAATTTCATCATTATAGTAGTTAAATTTACTGTTCGCAATCTGCAGCCTAAACCTTTCTAATTGCTTATTCCCTTTCGTGATACTTCCTTCGAACCCTAAAATACTAGCTATCCCTTTTAAATTTGTTGGGACGGCTCCAAAGATCACTTCTATCATTCCGAGGCTTTTTTGATTAGGTAAAAAGTCTCTATACTTTGCATGATTCTCGGTTAACAAGTCTTTCGCCTTTTTAAAGTCATAAGAAGATGAAACGTATTCTCCGAATTTAGCTTTTATCATTCCTGATTGAAGGTGAATCTCTGCCTGGGCAAAAAGATAATAGGGCGAATTTTTATCATTTTTTTTGATCGCATCTATCCTTTCTGACTTCCTGATCTTAAATTTTTCAAATTCGACTGTATTCTCTGAAGTAAATAGAAATATATAATCAAGGTAATTTTCGAGCAAAACCGGAATGCCATTTTGTGGATTATTTAATTTCTCATCCCTGATATATTTCCGTGCATCATTAAACCGCAAATCAAATATGGCCTGATGTGCTGCTATTGAATTAGAATTAAATGCAAAATTTGCTTTTAAAGCTTGCTGGGTACTAAAGAAGAAAAATAGGGATATAAAAAATTTACGATACATTCCGGGTTGTTCGCTTTAAAATATAAGTTTTTATAAATCTTGATTTTAGCTCCTGAATTTGAAGACCTCACAAATTTAGATTTATTTTCCTGATTGAGCTTATTGGTAGAGAAAATGAGTTTGGAAGGTTTGGTATTTTGTGATAACATATTCTCAAACTAGTGAAATCACCCCGCCCATCCCTCCCGGTCCAAACTCCTGTAATGTATGGCTTCAGCCAGATGCTCTAGTTGAATCTCTTCAGTTCCAGCCAGGTCAGCGATGGTTCTTGAAACTTTCAGTATGCGGTCGTAGGCTCTGGCAGAAAGACCCAGCTTTTCCATTGCTTGTTTCAATAATACCTGTCCGCTTTCATTGATCCTGCAAATATTCCTGACCATATTCGGACTCATCTGAGCATTGCAGAACACATCTGCTTTTTCTTCAAACCGTTTAATCTGTATATTTCTTGCTTCGGTCACTCGTTCGCGAATGACTTCACTTTTTTCACTCAATTGCTCTGAAGAAAGCTCATTAAAATTTACTGGGGTTACCTCCACATGCAGGTCGATGCGGTCAAGAAGCGGTCCCGAGATCTTGCTTAAATATTTTTGCACTACTCCAGGTGCACAGATACATTCTTTATCGGGGTGATTGTAAAAACCGCAAGGACAGGGATTCATAGAAGCCACCAGCATAAAACTTGCCGGGTAATTCACGCTCAGTTTTGCTCTAGAGATGGTTACCCTCCGTTCTTCCAGGGGTTGCCGCATCACTTCCAGTACGGTACGCTTAAATTCAGGCAACTCATCCAGAAAAAGCACTCCGTTATGTGCCAGTGAGATTTCTCCGGGCTGGGGATTAGTACCCCCTCCAACTAGGGCAACATCACTGATCGTATGATGCGGAGAACGGAAGGGCCTGACAGTCATCAGAGAATCGGATGCGGAGAGCTTTCCGGCAACCGAATGGATCTTGGTAGTGTCGAGCGCTTCATAAAGATCAAGAGGTGGAAGGATGGTGGGCAGGCGTTTGGCGAGCATGGTCTTGCCGGCTCCCGGCGGACCAATCAGGATCACGTTATGCCCACCTGATGCAGCAATTTCTAAGGCCCGTTTGATGTTTTCCTGTCCCCTGACATCCGAGAAATCGCTGTCATAATTGTTGATGTTGTATTTAAACTCCTCCCTGGTATTGACAATGGTCCGTTGCAGTTCAAGGCTATTATCAAAAAATCCGATCACCTCCGACAACTGGCTCACTCCATAAACCTCAAAATCATCTACAATGGCTGCTTCCCGGGCATTTTCTTTTGGCAGTAGCATTCCTTTGAATCCATCCCGTTTACCTTGTATAGCAATTGGGAGAGCCCCCTTAATTGCCTGGATGCCTCCATCAAGAGAAAGTTCACCAAGAATCAGGTATTTATCCAGTTTTGTGCTGAAAATTTGTCCGGAGGCATCCAGAATACCAATGGCAATAGGCAGATCATAGGCAGAACCTTCTTTCCGAATATCAGCAGGAGCCAAATTGACGATGATTCTTTGTCTGGGCATATGAAAGATCGAATTATTTAGGGCGCTTTCTATCCGCAGCATACTCTCTTTTACTGCATTATCGGGCAGACCGACAACGAAATAATTGAGTCCGCCGCTGATATTAACCTCAATAGTTATGGTGATCGCTTCAATTCCAAAAACGGCACTTCCAAAGGTTTTTGATGGCATGGTTACCTAAATTATGGAACCATTTGACGGATTGGACTTAAGGTTTAGTAAAAGGTGGAAGGAATGAGGGAACGGTATTTTTTATCAGGAGAGGCTTAAACTGGTATGGTGATAACACCAACCAGAGGGAAACTGGTATGGTGATAACACCAACCAGAGGGAACATTAACCAGAGGGAAAAATCAGCGGGTTACAAACCCGCCTCATCTGTAATTCGACATGCCTTTAAGAACATATCGAACAGCTGTAGTGTTATCACCAACCACATCCATCACCAAGCCCTACTTCCCAAACGGCATTTTAGGCATGCCCTTCATCATCTTAGCCGCTGCAGCAGGGTTAGAGAACTGCTTCATCACCTTCCGCATATCCTCAAACTGCTTGATCAACTTGTTTACTTCGGTAATATTGGTGCCCGAACCTTTGGCAATCCTGGTCCGGCGATTTTGATTGATTGAATCCGGGTTTTCACGCTCATAAGGAGTCATGGAGCGGATGATGGCTTCAATTGGTACAAAGGCATTATCATCAATATCCACATCCTTAATCGCTTTTCCAACACCCGGAATCATACCCATCAGATCCTTCATATTACCCATTTTCTTGATCTGCTGAATCTGACTCAGGAAGTCATTGAAATCGAATTTATTCTTGCGGATCTTTTTCTGAAGTTCGGCAGCTTCTTTCTCATCAAACTGCATCTGGGCACGTTCAACAAGGGAAACCACGTCACCCATCCCGAGAATACGGCTGGCCATCCTGTCTGGATAGAACACATCCAGGGCTTCCATTTTCTCACCTGTACCAATAAATTTGATGGGTTTGTTTACAACTGATTTAATAGAAAGTGCAGCACCACCACGTGTATCACCATCTAATTTAGTCAGCACTACTCCGGTAAAGTCGAGACGGTCGTTGAAGGCTTTTGCGGTGTTTACAGCATCCTGACCGGTCATGGAATCGACTACAAACAGAATTTCATGCGGATTGGTTTGTGCCTTTACTTCGGCAATCTCTTTCATCAAACCCTCATCAATTGCCAAACGACCGGCGGTATCGATGATTACCACATTTTGGCCATTCTTTTTTGCTTCCGCTATCGCCGCTTTGGCTATGCCAACTGGATCTTTAGATTCACGATCAGTAAATACCGGAACCCCGATTTGTCCGCCAAGCACTTCCAGCTGATCGATCGCTGCCGGACGGTAAACGTCCCCTGCTACAAGTAATGGTTTTTTATTCTTTTTGGTAACCAGGTAATTGGCAAGCTTCCCTGAAAAAGTAGTTTTACCCGCACCATTTAATCCGGCGATTAGAATGATCGTTGGATTTGCTGAAATATTTAATTCCTCGGCTGTACCACCCATCAGGGCAGCCAGCTCGTCATTCATTAATTTAGTTAATAACTGACCCGGAGAAATTGAGGTGAGTACATTTAGTCCGAGTGCTTTTTCTTTTACCTCATCAGTAAAAGCTTTAGCAGTTTTATAGTTAACATCGGCATCCAGAAGAGCTTTTCGTATCTCTTTCATGGTTTCAGCCACGTTGATTTCTGTAATACTTCCCTGACCTTTTAGAACCTTAAATGCTCTGTCGAGTTTATCCTGTAAATTTTCAAACATCTTATTTATCAGCTTTTAACAGGTGCAAAGGTATGATTTCTAGCTTACAGGACTAAAATAATTGTTTATTACTAGTGAAAACTGATCAGAAGCCAGCAATTTTTCAAATTAATAGTAACATTCCCATTGCTAAGTCATAAAGTATGCAACATTTTAATTTCTTTGCAGCGATGATCTTGATGGATGAAGCTTAGTTTTCTAATAATTTATATTTTTTTCTTGAGCTGGAGTATTGGAATTGCTCAGGAGGTCAGAAAATTTAATGCTGTACGTACCGATTATTCTCCAAAAATTGATGGTCAGTTGGATGACAGGATTTGGAAAGAAACTATTCCTGCCAGTGATTTCACTGAATTTAAGCCTGTTCCCGGCCGCGTTGAGACTAAAGACAGAAGAACTGAAGTAAGAATTGTTTACGATAATACGGCCATCTATATCGGTGCCCGGATGTATGACACACCCGATAGTGTTTTCAGAGAAGTATTGACCAGAGATAATCTCTCAAATTCTGACTTTTTAGGGATAGTTTTTGACACTTACCTCGACCGGATAAATGCCTTTGGTTTTTATGTGTCTTCAACTGGTACTCAGTTTGACGCCAGATATTCAAATTCTGGAAATGAAGATAAGAACTGGGATGCGGTTTGGGATAGTCAGGTCAAAATTGATAGTTTGGGCTGGACAGCAGAATTGAAAATCCCATATTCTGCTCTGAGATTCGGTTCAAAAGAAGTTCAGGAATGGGGTCTGAATATGATACGCCGTCGCCAAAAGAACAATCAGCAAAGTAGCTGGAGTTATTTGGATCCAAAGATTAGCGGCTTTATCAATCAGGAAGGAGAATTACTTGGGATAAAAAACATAAAATCTCCAATAAGACTATCATTTTCGCCATACCTTTCTTCTAATCTGAACAACTATCCTCATAACCGGGCAGATATAAAAAATACCACGGGTGCTTTCAATGGGGGGATGGATATCAAATATGGAATAAGCCAGAGTTTTACATTGGATATGACTCTTGTACCTGATTTCGGACAGGTGTTGTCTGACAGGCAAGTGCTTAATCTTAGTCCTTTCGAAATACGGTTCAATGAAAACAGACAGTTTTTTACAGAAGGTACTGAGTTATTTAACAAGGGTGATCTTTTCTATTCAAGGAGGATTGGATCAAATCCTACCTATTCCAGAAATATTAATTCTCTGCTGAAGCCCGGTGAAACCATAAAAGAAAATCCCAGGGAAAGTAAGTTATTAAACGCCACAAAGATTTCCGGTCGTTCGGAGAATGGATTAGGTATTGGCTTTTTTAATGCTGTTACCAATCGGAGTTTCGCAAGCGTTCAAAACACTTCGGGTGAGGAGAGATTGATTGAATCTCAGCCTTTAAGCAATTATAATATTCTGGTATTGGATCAATCTCTCAAGAATAATAGTTCAGCAAGTTTTGTAAATACCAATGTATTAAGACAAGGGTCAGCATATGATGCTAATGTGAGTGCATTTTTGATCAGACTTAATGACAAAAAAAACATGTACAATCTTGAGGGTGATGCAAAGTTCAGTCGAATAGGTACAGCAAAACCCGGAAATTCATTGAATGGTGTTAATTATGAATTTGAGGCCGGCAAGAAAAGCGGCAATTTTACCTGGAGTTATGAATATCAACTAACTGATGATAAGTTTGACCCCCGGGATCTTGGGTTTTTCAATAATAATAATTTCATAAGTAATACCCTGGATCTTGGATACAGAAAGTTTAATCCGGGAAGAATATTTAACAGATATTATACCTGGTTTGGCATTTTTAGAACGCAAAGATACAAGCCCCGTTCTTACCAATCGTCCAGAGCAAACGCGAACGGTTATTTTGAGTTTAAAAATTTCTGGGCTGTCGATCTGAACTTTTACCGGCAATTTATGGGTAAAGATTTTTATGAGCCGAGGGTTGCCGGTAAGGAATTCAATACACCTGCCAGTACTTATGGTTTTGTCAGATTACGTACTAACAGTGCCAGAAAATTTAACGGAGGAGTTTATTTTTCGGCCAGGTTAAGGGAGCAATTCCATGGTGTTGGATACAATACAGGGGTTTATCAGAATTTTCGTGTAAAAAATCGCCTTGCATTAGGGTTAGATCTTAATTTATCTCCTCAATATGATTATTCTGCATGGCTGGGCTTAAGTAAAGCTGGCGAGATTATCTTTTCAAGATTTGACAGAAAAACAGTGGAGAGTCTGTTTGATGCTACCTATACCTTCAGTAGTACCATGGGAATTATGGTTAGAACAAGGCATTATTGGTCAAATCGAAATAATAAAGCTTTTTATTTTTTGAGGGATGATGGTGAACTGCAAGAGCATAATGGAGCGGAGTTTTTAGATACTCATACCAATTATAATGTATTCAATATTGACCTGGTTTATACATGGCGATTTGCTCCGGGAAGCGACTTAAGTTTGGCCTATAAAAATCAATCTGAAGACGTGGAAATAGATAACAGACCAGGATATTTCCAAAATTTTGACAGGGTAGTTAATGTTCCGCAGAATAACAATATTTCCTTAAAGATTCTTTACTACATTGATTACTTGCAGCTTATGAAAAAATAGAGGCTTTAATCTTTAATTGGCTAGTTTATAAACTAGTCCGAATGCCATTGTCTGACTTGCCTGAATTTTGCTTGCCATATCATCATCATAAAGGATAATTCCTGCAAGAGAAACATTAATTAGACGATTCACGCTTGCGGTTAATGTCAGATCAAGCCTGTTATCAATTCTTGATAATGTTTCATAGTTGGCAAAAACGCTGTAGCGGCTTTTGAGATTTAAGTTTTTGGCTATATCCTTATCATATGAGCCAACCAACTGAAATGCAAGCTCATTTCTGAAAGTCTTACCAGGCACAACACCAAAATTCTTTGGGTTGGTCAGATATAGGTCTTTATCAAGAACAAAAGTCTGGCGAGCAGTTCCGGTACCGATACGAACAAAAAAGTGCTTGACTGGCTTGTACTCAAATCCAAAAGATTGTGTTAGATATCCTGGCGCCATAAATTTGGAAAGCAATGTTCGCTTTTCGTTTCCTTGAAAATCTTTTGAAAAGCTAAATCCCAGATCAAACTGAGACTCAAAGTTGAGGGATCCGAAAAAATACCAGCTTTTAGACAGTTTTAAAGCTACTTTATTATCCAGGAAAATCCGGTCAATTGTTTTTCTGGCAAGTTGTCCCTTATTGTTTAGAGTACCATACTGAAGGATAAGCTCGGATGCAAGGTTCTTATCTTCTTTATTATAATCAGTTTTATATGAAAATTGTCCGCCCAATGAAAGTGAGTTTACCCCACCAGCGCCCCAGTTTTCACTAAATGCCGCCTGATTAATGTTTAATCCAAAGGAAGTGAGGTTGCGCCAGTAATTCACTTTAAGGTCTAGTGAGGATTCAGCATTCAAAACCACTGTTTCAGGGAATAATACCGGTCTTCGGACAGGCAGAGTATTTTTACGGGGATATTGCTTTAAGCCTTTTAAAATAACTGAATCAGTCTCACTAGTAGAATTTTGTGAATAAGCTAAAAAAGCAAATCCTGATAGTAAAAATGAAGCTATTAAAAATTTGAAAAGCATTTAGCAAATAAAAACAAAAATGGCCTCTTTTTGATATGTTTTTTTTGAATTTCGCCAAATTCTAACATGAGTTCGATATTAGGAAGGATAAAAGGTGTCGTTTTAATTCTTCTCATGAGGCCCTGGAGCCACATTATTTGATTTTTGAAACCAATACCTGCGTTTTATAGCTTAGTTCAGTCCTTTCCTCCGGAGTATTTCCGGCAAGAAATCCCCCTTTGGTCGGTGTTCTCACCGTACATAGAAACATCTATCAAATGGTTGGTGAAAACACCAACCACAGGGAAATGCATTGTCATTCTGGCAAAGACCAGAACCTCCTTCGGCAAGGTTTATTTTACCCAGAGCTGTTTTTCATCGGGACGGGCAATCCGTTAATAGAATCCTAGGTCCTATTAAATAAACCTGGGTGGCAGCTCTATCTTTTTTGCAACAAGAATCTCATGATAAAATTAAATTTCCCGCAAAAAAATAGGGCAGAACACGGGGCTGGAATAAGCGAAGAGAAACAGACCCTGCTTTTTAAAAGGAGAGAAAAACTTCAGTCTAAACTTAGCCCAGCAAGATTTTATATCGAACTCACGATAGATAAAAAAGGGCAATGAAATTAATTGTATTTGTTGCCTGAAATGAATGAATTCATGATTCATTAAACGCTGGTTTAAACTAGACTTCTTATCCTTTAAAAGTAAAAATGGAAATATTGCCATTCACCCGACAGGAAGGTTGGGTAATTGATTGATTTTGAAACGTCTCAACCTAATTTCCTTTTAGAGGCTGTAGTCTGTATGCAGCCGGATTTTCAAGATAGCTTTGATAGGATTTTCGGATAAATTCAATCAAATCATAATCATTGGCTTCTATGATAAAATAGTATCCCGGTTTATATTGTTGCTTAAAATCTTTTAGCTTATTTCCGTTCAGGCCTGTCACACGGTTGATTAGGGTATTTGTAAAGCGGAAATCGATCATTGCATCCCGGTAATCTCTTTCTATAATTTTTTGAAGTAATCTGGCATTTCTCCCTTCCCGACTTAAAAGTGTGTATAAAGCATTGATACTTAAACCGGCACCCCCGCCTCCATTACTTCCCCCGGTTGTAAATACATCTTTAACATCGCCTTTAGTGTACGCGGTATTAAATTCTTCCTGCCTTGCTTTGAGCTGATCGGATGGTGTTTTTACTGAATCCCTTACCACAACTTCTTGAAGTAGTATGCTGTTTCTTTTAAGATAAAAAAGTATAGTATTTTCCGAATGGATGCCTATGGTATCCACGCCATATCCCTGTAATGCAGCAACCAGTACATCCCCCTCACGGGCGATAGTTTTAAATTCTCCTTTGGTTGTGTTATAGAATCCATCTCCTGTTCGGGTGTTATAAATATATACCCGTGTTAAACGCTGCTTACTGTTCATGTCAAAAACTATTCCCTGAACCGTTTTATCCTGTGCAAACAGACCGCCTCCAGAAATGAAGATCAAGAGAAAGCTATAGATGAGTTTTTTCAAGACAATAAAACTACGTGTTTAAACGAAAAGAATGACGCATTTTAACAATTTTAACTTATTTCGATACAACAAGAAGCTGTCCGGGTTTCAGATTAGTATCTTCCAATCCGTTGAGCCGTTTGATCTCATCCACATTGATTCCATATAACTTTGAAACAGAGGTGATCGTATCTCCTGACTTTACTTCATGAATTTTCATTATTACCCTCGGTCGTGAAGCTTCTTCCTTTTTTTCTAGAGGAATATTTTTCGCTATTGTTGTAAGCACTTTATCCTCACGAACTATTTTCTCTCTTGGGGTTTCCATCCGGTCAAATTGGTTCAGATTATACCGTTCAATCAGACTTATCAGAAGCTCAGCATAGCGGGGGTTTGTTGCATAACCTGCAGCTTTCAAACCTGTTGCCCAGCCCTTGTAATCATTTTTATCCAATTCAAATAAGGGAGCGTACCGTTTTCTTTTTAAGAACTCAGTATGGTCCTTGAAGGATTCTTCGGGTGTTTTGTATACTCTAAAACAATCATCTTTTTGATCATCATCTTTTAGCATTGTCTTTCCATTCCATTCGGGCGTACATTTAATGCCGAAATGATTATTTCCTTTTAGGGCAAGTTCACTATTTCCGTTTCCAGACTCCAGAATACCCTGTGCGAGAGTAATACTTGCAGGAATTCCTGAGCTATTCATTTCGCGAATCGCGATAGTTTTAAATCGTTCAATATAGTTGATGGCAGTGTAATTTTTAATCTCAGGGATATTGTTCTCTTCAGATTTGGAGGTTTCTGGCTTTTGTTTTTTATGAGCAGGTACTGCCGCCTGAATCTGAGGTTTGGAATCTTGTTTTTTTAAGATGCTGCACGAACTCATCAATAAGATCATACAGGGAAAGAACATGATTAAAGAACTAATTGAATTAGGTTTCCGCATTTAAAATTATTTTTTTCTGATAATGTATATACCATCTCGTACCGGGAGGATCAGTTTCTCAACTCTTTGATCAGAGCATATCATCGTATTAAAATCGGAGATTAATGTGGTAGCCGAATCTGTTTTCTTCTCTCCAATCACTTTTCCACTCCATAGAACATTATCTACAATAATCAAGCCTCCACTTCTCAGCTTATTGATTGATAAATTGTAATAGGTTTCATTGTTTTTTTTGTCGGCATCGATGAAAATAAGATCAAATACCTCATCCAGATTTGGTATAATTTCAAGGGCATCTCCAATGTGATAAATTATTTTAGATCCCAGATCTGACTTAGAAAAGCTGTTTCGTACCATATCTTCCAACTCAGCATTGATATCTATGGTATGCAGGATACCATCTTTGCTCAGGCCCTCTGCAAGGCACAAGCTAGCATATCCGGTGAAGGTTCCAACCTCCAGAATTCTTTGAGGGTTAAGCAATTTACTGAGCAGACTGAGTACTCGGCCCTGATAATGACCTGAAAGCATCCGTGGCAAAGAGACTTTAAGATTTGTTTCACGGTCTATTTGTTTGAGCAAATCACTTTCAGGATCACAGGAGCTTTCCAGGTAGCTTTTAAGTTCATCGCTTAGTAAATCCATACTGTAAAGATATAAAATTGGTTTTAGCCCTAAGGGATTGCTGGCTTAGCTCAGGCTTTTCTTTTCGAGATATGTTTGCAGGATAATTGTTGCTGAAATTGTATCCAAACGTTCTTTATTCTGTCGGTCTGATTTTTTAAAACCACTTTGAGCCACAACAGCAGATGCCATTTTTGAGGTAAAGCGCTCATCGATCTGCTCGACAGGAATTTCCGGAAAATGCTTTTTAAGTATGGTAATAAAGCCTTTTATTTGGGGTGCCGACTGTGAGGGGCTGCCATCCATTTGCTTTGGTTCACCTACCACGAAAAGCTCAACCTGCTCTGAAATGAGGTATTTTTTAAGATAATCAATGATGTCTTTGGGATGAATGGTATCAAGTCCGGTAGCTATAATCTGAAGAGGATCAGTTACCGCAATTCCAATGCGTTTAGTCCCATAATCAAAAGCAAGTACACGCATAGGCGGTTTAAATTATATCAAATAAATATAGCAGATTTTAAATGAGCATTAGTCAGACCATTAATGTTCCAAAGCAAATTTCTCACAAAGAACTATGGTGCTCATAACATCTTCAAGAGTTGTTTTGGGGTTAATCAAGCACATTCTCAAAACAACCTGGCCAAGCAGGATGGTGGTAACCAATTGTGCTTCACCAGAGGCCATCATTTTTGCAGCTATTTTTTGATTGACCAGATCTATTTTATCTTCCAACAAATTCTCTTTTACAGGATTGTACCTGAAATTGATTATTGCAAGATTAGCGGGGGATACTATCTCCCATTTATCACTTTTTCTAAGTACGGCTTCTACCTGCTCTGCTAACTTGATATTATAGTCAATTGCATCCCTGAAAGTCTTGAGTCCAAAGGTTTTGATTGACATATAGAACTTCAATGCCCTGAAGTGCCTGGTTAACTCTATACCATGGTCATAAAAATTGATCTCTGATTCATTTCCCTCAATATCCCTAAGATATTCCGGTTTTTCGGTAAAAGTGCCACTTAAACAGGTATGATCTCGAACCAGCAGACAACCGATTTCATAAGGCTGGAAGAGCCATTTGTGAGGATCTATCGTTAGGGAGTCGGCTTTATCAATGCCCTTAAGAATTTTTTTGCCCTTTTTTGATAATATAACTGCACCACCAAAGGCCCCATCTATATGGAACCAGATATTTTCCTTTTTAGCGATAACTGCGAGTTCTTCCAGAGGATCTATCGTTCCTGTATTCGTTGTGCCTGAAGATGCTATCAGGCAAAATGGTTTTAAGCCTTCAATTTTATCCTTTGCTATTGCATTTTTCAGTTTATTTATTGAAAACTTAAATTCTAGATTAGTTGGGATTATCCGTACCTGTTCCTTTTTAAAACCCAGGATATTGATCGCTTTAATATTGGATGAATGCGCCTGATCAGATAAGTAGATAATAGCTTTAGAAAAATCTTCGCCACATTTTACTTTTCTTGCAGTTGCCAGGGCGGTTAGATTTGCCATTGAGCCTCCGCTTGTAAAGATTCCTCCTCCTTTTTTTACCGGGAAATTGAAGAGTTTCAGCATCCAATTCAGTGTACTTATCTCAAGACCTGCTGCTCCTGCCGACCCCACCCATCCCCCTGCGAATATGTTAAAACCTGTCGCCAGCGTATCAGACATTACACTGATATAATTACTCGGACCAGGAACAAAAGCATATGTTTTTCGGTGAGTACTTACGTTGCTTTGAGTCATGACATTCTCAAGTACAAAGTTTAACACGTCTGTTGCAGGCATTGGATTTTCTGGAGCATCTTCAGAGAAAAGCTTGTCCATTTCTTCACGGCTTGCATTTTTTACAGGAAGCTTTTCATCCTGTTTTTCAAAATGTTCGATTACGGCATCAACAACCTTGTAGCCAAAGTCTTGCATGGCTTCTTTTGAAAGCCTTAATGCCTGATTTTTTTTAGAATTCAACGAGTGATTATAATTAGTTGAAGGCAAAATTAGATATTTTGAACCAGCTTAGGGCTATATAAATAAAATCATATACCGACTTCTAATAATTTTAATGCTAGGCTTTCTGAAATACATTTATTCTAAAACTTAAATTTTCTTATTTTGCACCATGCTGTTTCAGGAAGTTATTGGTCAGAATGCAATAAAGGAACAATTGATTCAATCAGTTTTTGAGAACAGGGTTAGTCATGCACAATTATTTCTTGGCCCCGAAGGTTCAGGGAGTTTCGCACTTGCACTGGCCTATGCTCAATTCATTTCATGTACTGAAAAAACTGAAATAGATAGTTGTGGCAACTGTGCCTCCTGTAGAAAATATAACAAGCTGATACATCCTGATCTGCATTTTTCTTATCCATTTTTCAGAGGTGGTGAAAAGGAAGATTCGATGGCCGACCTCGGCGAGTGGCGTGATCTGGTTTTGAGCAATCCTTATTTTAATCTTGACGAATGGCGACTGAGATTGGATGCACAGAATAAACAACCCAATATAAACAAAGCCGAGTGTCTCAATATTCTGAACAGGCTTTCATTAAAAGCATTTGAATCGGAGTACAAAACGATGATAATTTGGCTTCCTGAATACCTGAAAAATGAGGGAAACCGCCTTTTGAAAACATTGGAAGAACCTGCAAATAAAACATTGATTATTTTGGTGGCGCAAAATCAGGATCAGATCTTAAACACCATTATTTCAAGAACTCAGCTGGTTAAAATCCCCGCATTGAAAAATGAAGATATTTCAAGATACTTAATTGATACTAAAGACATTCCTGAAACACAGGCTTCTCGTATTGCTTATCTAAGTAATGGCAATTTGCAAGCCGCTCTGAACCATTTGAAAGAAGATGATCATGATGATTTCAGAAATTTTACAAGCTGGATGCGTATGACCTTCGCAGATAAAGGAGCTCAGATTATAGATTTTGTAGATATGCTCTCTAAATTGGGCAGGGAAAACCAGAAAAATATGTTGAGGTACGGAGTTCAGTTAATCCGGGAATGTATTATGATGGTATCAGGTGCAGAATCATTGGTGCATCTACCTTCGATGGAACATGATTTTGTGAAAAATTTTAGTAATCATCTGGATTTTGCTACCTGCGAAGCTCTGATCAATGAGCTAGAGAAGGCTCATTATCATATTGAGCGTAATGCAAACCCGAAAATTTTATTTTTAGATGTATCTTTACAGTTCGTTAAAATTTTAAAGTTTAATACGCTCCCTGCGGGGACTCAATATATACTGAATTAGATATGGGATGTGGTAGTTGTTCAACGGGTGGATGTGCTCCTGCAGGATGCAAGAGTAACGGATCGTGCCTTACCAATGGTTGTAGTAAGTTAGATGTTTATGATTGGTTGTCGCATATGGATATGCCATCTAATTTTAAAGCGTTTAATATTATTGAAGTTAAGTTCAAAGGCTCCAGAAAGGAGTTTTTTCTCAATACCGAAAATTTATATCTCGAAGCCGGAGAATTGGTTGCAGTTGAAACTACGACCGGAGGATTTGATGTTGGTCATGTTTCTCTGACCGGAGAACTGGTTCGGATGCAGTTAAAAAAGAGGCATGTTCGTACGGATGATGTTGTAAAAAAGATCTATCGCAAAGCTAGTCTGACCGATGTAGAAAAGTGGAAAATTTCAAAGGATCTAGAATTTGAAACCATGCACAAGGCAAGGGTTTTGGCTAAGGAACTCGGACTCGCAATGAAACTGAGTGATGTAGATTATCAGGGCGACCGAACCAAAGCCACATTTTATTATACCGCTGAAGGCAGGGTTGATTTCAGGGAATTGATAAAAAAGATGGCAGAGACCTTTCGAATCCGTATTGAGATGCGTCAGATTGGTATGCGTCAGGAAGCGAGCCGACTCGGGGGTATAGGATCTTGTGGGCGTGAGCTCTGTTGTTCCACCTGGTTAACAGATTTTAAAACGGTATCAACTTCTGCAGCAAGATATCAGAATCTTTCATTGAATACCCTGAAACTTGCCGGGCAGTGTGGTAAACTGAAATGTTGCTTAAATTATGAGCTGGATACCTATATGGACGCCCTTAGAGATATTCCAGATAATGTGGAGCGGCTGGAGACTTTGACCGGCACAGTCAGGCATCAGAAAACCGATATTTTCAAAAAGCTAATGTGGTTTAGTTATCCGAATGATGATAATTGGATCCCTCTGGATATCTCGAGGGTTAAGGAGATTCAGAAACTAAATAAGGAGGGAATTAAACCGGAATATCTGAAAATTGAGATCGCTGAAGAAGACAAGCCTGTTGTTCAAAAGACCTTTGATTATGAAAATGTTGTTGGTCAAGATAGTCTGACCCGTCTCGACAACAAAGGCGGCAAGAACAAGAGAAATAATCGGAACAAAAATCGGAACAAACTGAGAGGTCAGGGTGATCCAAATGTAGGTTCTGGCACTCAAGCTACACAAGAAACTGCACCAAAACCTCAGAACCCCAACCAGCAGCAAAGACCAGCTGGACAGCAAGCTGAAAGACCTGCTGGTCCAAATAGAAATAACAAGCGAAGAAAAAATTTCAGGAATAACAATAACCGTGAACGGCCTTCAGGAGATAATCCTGCCGGTGGAAAACCAACGGAATAGAATAATGAAAGCGGCAAAAATATCGATCTTCTTTTCTTTTCTCTTTGCTGTAATGCTGGTTTCTTGCAATGATCATCGTATCATTGTGGACACGAATATTGAACTTGATAAGTACAATTGGTCTTATTCAGAAAAAGTCAAAATTCCATTTACTATTGAAGAGGTTGAAAAGCCATACAAGCTTTTTCTTAACCTTCGGCATACTTCAGATTATAACTATTCAAATATCTTTTTGCTTGTTCATATAACCGATCCAAATGGTAAAAGGACCACTGAAAGGAAAGAATTTAAACTTGCTCTTCCTGATGGTGAATGGCTGGGTAGCGGATCAGGAAATTTATACAGTTATCAGATTTTATTCAAAGAGAACTTTAAATTTTCCGTAAAGGGAAAGTATAGTATTGAACTTGAACAGAACATGAGAGACAACCCATTGGATCATGTTACTGATGCGGGTATCAGGATAGAAAATTAATGTAAAATGACTGCATTTAAAAAATTTCTGACCAGCCCTTATTACAACTATTTCACCATATTTCTGATTGCTTTCTGTCTTTTTTCAGTGTTAATTTTTGAACCGGGACATCCACTTTATGTTTTTTCATTTCTTTGTGCACCGGCCCTATTGATCCTTCAGCAATATCGCAGGAACCTGATCAGAAAATCTGAGAAATAATCCTGATTGCTTTTTTATAAAAGCTTTAACAATGTTTCGAGTTTCATGCCTCTTGAACCTTTTACTAAAACAGTAGAAGTCAGGATTGGATTTTCTGCTAAAGCTTGCTCTGCCTCTTGAACTGTTCTGAAAAATTCAGCAGCTTTGCTTCTTTTCAGTTTATAGAATTCTTCACCAATAAAGATCTTTCTTGCTGAATTAGCTGCCATTGCTTTATCCAAAATCAATTGATGTTCTTTTCCGGCTTCCATTCCTAATTCAAACATATCACCTAAAATCATTGCCTTGGAAGCCGCATTCATCGATTCCAGGTTATCTAAAGCTACCAGCATGCTGCTCGGATTAGCATTATAAAAATCGCAGATGACTGTATTTTTTTCAGTTTTTAATAGCTGAGACCGGTTATTGAGCGGATGGTAAGAACTAATACCTGCATTGATTTGTCCGGGACTAAGTTGGAAATAGCTGCCAATACAAATTGCACAAACTATATTATCAAAGTTGTAGATTCCAGGTAAATTAGATTTTGCAGTATAAGAAATATCCTTTGAAGATTCGCTCTTAGTCATCCAGTCAATTACTAGATAAGGCGAAGACGTCTTGAGTGCTGCACTTATGAAATTGTCGAATGCAGAGCCATAGCTTATAGTATTTTGAACTCCACGTTCATTACACATTTCTTTTAAAACGGCATTATCGGCATTGAGGAATACTACAGCTCCGCTTTTCGATATGAATTCATAGATTTCTCCCTTACCTTTTCTAACTCCCTCAATCCCACCAAATCCCTCCAGATGTGCTTTCCCGATATTTGTAATCAGTCCGTGAGTAGGTTGAGCAATTTCACAAAGAAAGCCGATTTCTTTTTGATGGTTTGCACCCATTTCGATGATTGCGATTTCAAAATCATCGGTAATTGATAAAATACTTAATGGAACACCAATGTGGTTATTTAAATTCCCTTCGGTAGCATACGTACTGAATTTTTGTGAAAGAACTGACCTAATTAGCTCTTTGGTGGTGGTTTTTCCATTGCTCCCTGTAATCCCAATAACCGGTATGTTAAGCATCTTTCTATGAAATCTGGCAAGATCCTGAAGTGTTTCCAAAACATTTGAAACGAGTATAAAGTGCTCATTTACAGCATATTTTTCCTCATCTATTAGTGCATAAGCTGCGCCGCTTTCAATTGCCTGTTGGGCAAACTCATTACCATTGAACTGATCGCCCTTTAATGCAAAGAAAAGGCAGGATTCACTGATTTTTCTAGTATCGGTACAAATTACCGGATGCTTGCGGTATACCTTATATAATTGTTCAGTAGTCATCTGGGATAGCTTGATACAATTATAATACTTTTGATGCTCTCAAGCGAAGAATTTGGTATTTATACCTTCGAATCGTACATTCGGTTATATTTTCAGGCATAGTATATGGCTGAATGGCAAACTGATATCGGAATAAATGCTTCTATTTAGGTTTTATAATCAAAGCTATTTTAACCTGTCTAAATTTGCTCGCTTATTTAATCAATAAATTCACACTTCATTCCGGATGAAAAAATATCTACTACTAATCTTCCTAATAACAGGAGTACAAGCTTTTGGTTTTGCACAAAATAAAATAAAATCTCCATCCGAATTTTTAGGTTATAAACTTGGAGAACAATTTACGCCACATTATAAGGTAGTTGAGTATTATAAATACCTTGCTTTAAGCTCTGGGAATATCAAATTACAGGAGTATGGCAAAACAAATGAAGGCCGTCCCTTGTTTCTTGCTTTTGTTGGTTCTGATTCCAATATTTCACGGCTTGATGAAATCAGGAGGAGTAATTTAAGCTTGAGCGGAATAAAAGATGGCTTAAATGATTCAAAACCGCTGGAAATTTTAAATGATCAGCCGATTTTGGTGTGGTTCAGCTATAATGTACATGGAAATGAATCAGTATCAACAGAAGCTTCTTTGCAAACTGTTTTTGATCTCCTAGATCCTCAAAATTTAAAAACAAAAGCATGGTTGAAGAATACTTTAGTTATTCTTGACCCCTGTTTAAACCCGGATGGAAGGGAGCGTTATGTAAATTTTTATAATCCCATCAGAAATTCAATCCCCGATGCACTTCCTTTTGCCCGTGAGCACATGGAACCATGGCCAGGAGGCCGATCTAATCATTATTATTTTGATTTGAACCGCGATTGGGTATGGCAAAGCCAGCTCGAATCACGCCAGCGGCTTCTAGTTTACAATAAATGGCTTCCGCAGGTTCATGTTGATTTTCATGAACAGGGAATAGATAATCCATATTATTTTGCCCCAGCTGCAGAACCGTATCATCAGGACATCAGCAAATGGCAGCGCGAATTTCAAACTATTATTGGTAAGAATAATGCACGCTATTTTGATCAAAAAGGATGGATGTATTTTACAAGAGAAAATTTCGACTTGTTGTATCCTTCTTACGGAGATACCTATCCAGTTTATAATGGTTCTATTGGAATGACCTATGAACAAGGTGGTTCAGGAAGAGCGGGGCTTGCCGTGATTAATTCAGAAGGTGATACCTTAACATTGAAGGATCGTATTGATCATCATCATACTTCGGGTCTTTCAACGTTAGAGGCAGCTTCTCAAAATTCCGAAAAAGCAATTACAGAATTCCGGAATTATTTTACCCAAAGCAAGTCCAATCCTCCAGGAGAATACAAATCCTATATCATTAAGGGAGAAAACATAGAAAAGATTAAATCTCTTGCCACACTGCTTCAAAGGAATGGAATTGAATTTGGTTTTGGCGTTTCAAAAACTGCTCAGGGGTATAATTATTTCAGTGGCAAAAATGAAGGATTCAGGATTGAAAAAACGGATATGGTGCTCAATGCTCATCAGCCTAAATCAGTACTTCTGAAAGTTTTACTTGAGCCAGTTACTTTTGTATCAGATTCTACAACTTATGACATTACTGCATGGTCATTGCCTTTTGCTCATGGTCTACAGGCATATGCCACTAAAGAATCTATCAAATCTGAAACCATAGTTATTCCAGAAAATACTGTTTCTGCTAATACTGTTTCAAATCCGGTAGCTTACATTGCGAATTGGAATTCTATTTCTGATGTAAAATTTCTGACAGAATTATTGAACAGCGGTATTAAAGTCAGGTATTCTGAAATACCATTTGAAACTTCTGGAAAACGCTTTAATGCGGGTTCGCTGATTATTACTCGGAACGGAAACCAATCCGTTAGCGGTGGTTTTGAGAAAACGGTTAATGACATCGCGAAAAAATCCGGAATTAGTATTTTTCCGATTCCAACCGGATTTGTAGACAAGGGTGCAGATCTTGGGTCAAGTAAAGTACGCTTCATTAAGAAACCTAGGGTTGTGGTAGTTGGAGGAGAATCTGTTTATTCACTTTCTCTTGGAGAGATTTGGCATTTTTTTGAACAGGAGATTGGATATCCGGTAACTATTGTCAGACCTCAGAACCTGAATATGATTAACTGGAATGAGTTTGATATTCTCATTTACCCTGATGGCAATTATAATGATATTGGGAATGAGAAAATGTTGCAATGGATACGTGAAGGGGGCAAACTTATAGCTATAAAAAATGCAGTATCGGATCTGGTAGGTAAGAAAGGTTTTGATCTTAAGAATAAAGAAGAGGTCAAAAAAGGAGATAAGGATCTTTATGAAGATATCAGAGTGTATGAACATAGAGAAAGGGAAAATGTAAGTTCCAGTATTCCGGGGGCTATATATAAAGTAGATTTAGACAATACCCACCCATTAGGATTTGGATTTCCCAACTTTTACCATACTTTAAAACTTGATGATAAGGTTTATAAATACCTGTCTGGTGGTTGGAATGTAGGGGTTGTAAAAAAAGAGAACTATGTTTCTGGTTTTGTTGGAGTACAGGCTAAGAAAAAGTTAACTGATGGTTTGATCTTTGGGGTTCAGGAAATCGGGAATGGTTCAGTTGTTTATTTAGGGGATAATCCTTTGTTTAGAGGATTTTGGGAAAACGGCAAATTACTATTCAGCAATGCAGTTTTTATGGTTGGTAATTAAATCATTTTTTAGCTGATTTATTAGATCAATAACTGAAAATATCTAAAATAGGCAGTTTTGATCTTTCCACGAATAAAATTAATTCATTGATTTATAGTTGATTATATCTAAAATATACTAATAGTTTCCAATATACCTCGTAGTAAAAACTTGTTGCGATAATTTTCGGATTACTTGTAATTTGTTTATTCCTCAATTGAAACAAATCAATTCTATTTAAGTTTTAAAAAAACTTCTACAAAGTTTGCTCGTTCTGTTTTTTTACAACTTCGGCAATTGCGCAAGATTAACTGGTACAGTTAGCTCACTATCCAGGTTGGAATTAATAGTACAATTTAAAAAAATCGTTACTTCTTGTCCACACTATAAGACCCGGGACCAATAAAAGCCAGGCCAAAGAAAACCATACCAATTTCCATAGCGTGTGAAGCGCTCATAAAACCTTCATTATTATTTAGATGCGAACTAGCTGCAATGGCCATAGTAAAGGCAAGTAGCAGGCAAACTGGTCTAAAAGTTAATCCGATCAGTATTAAAAATCCCCCAAATGTTTCTGTTAAAGCTGCTAACAGCCCCCATAAAGCAAATAAAAAGTCTATTCCCGTATACTTTATTGCCCCACCAATTAACTCCCATTGTTCCGGACCGCCCAGTAGTTTTGGATATCCATGAAACATAAACATAATGCCTAGTCCAATTCTGATAATTAATAATCCGGTATTCCGGTATTTGCCAAGCGATGCGAGTAAAGCCATAGTTAATTGTATTTATGATTCATTTTAAAAGATTATGATTGTATTTCAGAATAGGTTAATCTGACATGTTGTTCTTCAACATTCAAATTAATTTTTCTCCCAAAGATCAGAGCGCGGTTATCTGCGATATGTCCAGCCGGGAAATTAAAGCAAACAGGAAAATCAAATTCTTTCATGTGCTCCATGATAATCTGCTCTGCCGATTGTCCGAAAGGAATATCATTGTCCTTGATTTCTGTGAAAGAACCAACGATGAGTCCTTTGAGATCGGTCAGTTTACCAGATCTTTTTAAATTCCACATCATTCTATCTAAAGAATAGAGGTATTCTCCAACATCTTCCAGAAAAAGGATCTTACCTGCATAGTCCTGTTCAGAAACAGAACCGGCCATCATCACCATGAGTGTTAAGTTACCACCTATCAGTATACCATTGGTTTCACCCGATCTGTTCTTGACCTTGCTTTTGTAAGTATATTCAAGGGGTTCGTTAAAAAGTGCTTTTCTTAAAGTTTCTAATGAAACACTTGACCCATCCGGAATTGTTAGCGGCATTTGTCCGTGAATACTTTCAGTTTTGTACAATGCCTGGATATGACTATGCAGTACGGTGATATCACTAAAACCAATGATCCATTTAGGGTGATTTCTGAAGATTGAAAAATCCAGAAGATCGATGATCCTTATGGTTCCATATCCTCCGCGTGCTGCGAAAATTGCTTTGATATTGGTATCATCCAGAAATCGCTGCATATCTGAAGCTCTTAATTCATCATTACCTGCAAACTGTTGCCAGGATGCATTTACGGTTTCACCCAGAATAACATTTAGTCTCCATGACTCTAAAAGCTTTACGGCCTCCGAAATGTCCCGAGGTAGTTTTTTTGCCGGACAGGTTATTGCAACGGTATCGCCAGGTATTAAATAGGGTGGAGTTTTGTAAGAATTAATCTGCTTATTCGTCAATTTGTTGAATTAATTTAATGAGCCAATATTCTATATAATGTGGAATTATACTTGATAAATTTTACTCTGTTTAAAATATAAAATTACAATTTGCTTTGATATAAATTGAGCAGCTAAGCAATTAGCAAATTAGCACATTAGCCGTTATCTTTGCAAAAGAAAAATTTAAGCGAATAGTAAGATTTTGGGAAACGATACATTCAAAAGATACACAGTTACTGCAGCACTCCCTTACACTAATGGTCCGGTGCATATTGGACATTTGGCAGGTGTTTATATTCCAGCGGATATCTATGTCAGATTTCTCAGGTCAACTGGAAAGGATGTAATTTTTGTAAGTGGCTCTGATGAACACGGAGTTCCCATTACACTTAAGGCCAGAAACGAAGGAGTTAGTCCGCAAGAGATTGTTGATAAGTATCACAAGATTATTGGAGACTCGTTTAAAGATTTTGGGATTGCCTTTAATATTTACCATAGAACATCTTCACAGACCCATCATGATACGGCTTCTGGATTTTTTAAAACTCTTTATGATAAGGGTGTTTTTGTTGAGGAAGAAACTGAGCAGTATTTTGATGAACATGCAGGGCAATTTTTAGCCGACCGTTATATTATTGGAACTTGCCCTAAATGTGGAAATGAAGAAGCTTATGGAGATCAGTGTGAAAAATGCGGGTCTTCATTAAGTCCGACGGAATTAATCAATCCACGATCTACGCTTTCAGGTGCAAAACCTGTATTAAAAAAAACCAAGAACTGGTTCCTTCCTTTGGATACTATGCAGCCTCAAATAGAGGCCTATATTGATTTACATAAAGATTGGAAGCCCAATGTGTATGGCCAGTGTAAATCATGGCTTAGCGGTGGTTTAAACCCCCGTGCAATGACACGTGACCTTGATTGGGGCGTTCAGGTACCGGTTGAAGGTGCCGATGGAAAAGTACTGTACGTTTGGTTTGATGCGCCTATTGGGTATATATCTGGTACAAAGGATCTTTGCGATCCAGACCTAAGTGCTGAAAAGAAAACCGATTATTATTTGAATGAAAGCTTAAAACCAAAAGATAACTGGGAAAAATATTGGTATGCAGAAGACACAAAACTGATTCATTTTATAGGCAAGGATAATATTGTATTTCACTGTATCATATTTCCAGCTATGTTAATGGCTCATGGGCAGTTCCAGCTTGCAGATAATGTTCCGGCAAATGAATTTTTGAACCTTGAGGGTGACAAGATCTCAACTTCAAGAAACTGGGCAGTATGGCTGCATGAGTATCTGCAGGATTTTCCAGATAAGCAGGATGTATTGCGTTATGTTCTTACTGCCACGGCGCCAGAAACAAAGGATAATGACTTTACCTGGAAAGATTTTCAGGCAAGAAATAATAATGAGCTGGTTGCAATTTTTGGCAACTTTGTTAATCGGGTATTGGTATTATCGCATAAGTATTTTGACGGACAAGTGGTGATGGGTTCTGATTTTTCGGATACTGATCTTAAAGTGATGCAGGAGCTAAAGGATTATCCTTCAAAAATTGCGGCATCTATCGAACAATATCGTTTCAGAGAGGCTTTATCAGAATTTATGAACCTTGCCCGGCTGGGCAATAAATATCTTGCTGATGCTGAGCCATGGAAGCTGATCAAAACAGATGAGGAGCGGGTTAAGACTATTTTAAATATTGGATTACAAATAGCTTCTAATCTTGCAATTCTTGCTCAGCCTTTTCTACCCTTTAGCTCACAAAAATTATTTAAAATGCTCAACTTGGAGGTTCAAGATTGGGATAAAGCTGGAACCTTGAATTTACTTCCACTTGGGCACCAACTTAACGAAGCGACATTGTTATTCGAGAAGATTGAAGATTCTGAAATTGACGCCCAAATTCAAAAATTAATGGATAGTAAAATAGTGAATGAACAAGCTGCAATGAAGGCTGAAGAGGCAAAGCCCAATGTTAGCTTTGAGCAATTTTCTGCTATGGATATCCGAATCGGGACTATCCTGGAGGCTGAAAAAGTTGCAAAAACTAAGAAATTGCTGAAGTTAAAGATTGACACCGGATTGGATCAGCGGATCATTGTTTCTGGCATTGCAGAATATTATGAGCCTGAAGAAATTATTGGTAAACAAGTTTCTGTCTTGATTAACTTGGAGCCCAGGGAGATCAAGGGAATATTATCACAGGGGATGATTCTTATGGCTGAAAATTCAGATGGAAATCTTAGTTTTGTTACTCCTTCTGCAGGCTTAAAGAATGGCAGTGTGGTGAGGTAGGTATTAGGTCCCGTAGTTCAACGGATAGAATAGAAGTTTCCTAAACTTTAGATGTGGGTTCGATTCCCGCCGGGACCACAAAATCGCCAATTATGTATTACGCATACGTAATTAAAAGCTTGATAGCTGATTTTTACTATAAGGGGCACTGCCAGGATCTTGAGATTAGAATTGCACAACACAATTCAGGAATGACTGTTTCCATTCGTCCATACCTACCATTTCAACTTGTTTATTTTGAAAGTTTCGAAACTAAAGCAGAAGCTATT
>Ga0315899_10000582_pt1 | contig 43842 bp, 31 predicted proteins | sample LakEriMetagenome_2_FD_203518 | JGI IMG/M metagenome (GOLD analysis project Ga0315899, IMG submission 203518) | Freshwater fungal communities from buoy surface, Lake Erie, Ohio, United States - Buoy 4 MA112 | ecosystem: Environmental > Aquatic > Freshwater > Lake | place: USA: Lake Erie, Ohio...
CTGAACAAGTATTTCTGGAAATATCGCTGGCGTTTTTTACTGGGGATCTTGTTTATCATTGTCTCTAACTATTTCGGCATTTTGGCGCCGCAAATGACCGGTTTTGTTGTGGATGAAGTACAGCACCACCTCACGGGAGATAACCATTTTCAACCAACCATCATCGTTGATCCTTTGGTAAAATTCTCGATCAACTTTTTCCGGAGCATGGATTTTGATTTCTCCGGACTGATCATGGCATGCGGTGTCCTTTTGCTGCTTTTTGCCCTCCTTAGGGGATTTTTCATGTTTCTCATGCGGCAAACCATTATCGTCATGAGCCGTCATATTGAATATGACCAAAAGAACGAGGTGTATGACCATTACCAGAAGATGGATCTTCATTTTTTCAAAACCCATTCCACTGGTGATCTCATGAGCCGAATGGCAGAAGATGTATCCAGGGTACGCATGTATACGGGTCCTGCTTTGATGTACCTGGTCAACCTGACTGTCCTGATTGGGATTAGCCTCTTTTTCATGTTCTCAAAAGATCCTATTCTTTCTCTATACGTTCTTTCCCCCCTCCCTGTGCTGGCCATCGCCATGTATTACGTCAATACTTTTATCAACCGAAAAAGCGAAAGGATCCAGTCTCAGTTGAGCGACATCACCACCATCGCCCAGGAATCTTATTCAGGGATCAGGGTGATCAAATCATTCGGGCAGGAAAAAGCCAATCTCCGTTTTTTTGACAAAGAATCGGAGGCTTATCGAAAGAGTGGACAAGCCTTGTCAACCATGGAAGCCATCTATTTTCCTGCCATTGGATTGCTCATTGGTTTGAGCACCCTGCTTACCATCTACATTGGCAGCCGCTATCAACTGGAAAACAGAATATCTGCTGGTACCATTGCTGAGTTTGTTGTCTATATCAACATGCTGACCTTTCCTGTATCCGCCATCGGTTGGGTGGCATCCAATACCCAACGGGCTGCTGCTTCACAAAAGCGTCTCAATGAATTTCTCCATACTGAGCCGGTGATTGTATCTCCAGTCAGCTCAATACCGGTTGAAAAGATCGATCAGCTTCAATTCCAGGATGTGGAATTCACCTATCCCCACACCGGCATCAAAGCGGTTGAAAAAATGAATTTAACGCTTCAAAGAGGACAAAAAATAGCGATTATAGGGAAAACCGGAAGCGGCAAATCCACTGTTGCACAGTTGATGCTTCGAATGTACGATCCGCAAAGCGGTTCCATCAAGGTTAATCAAACAGACCTAAAAGAAGTCAACCTGGAACAGTTTCGCTGCCGCATCGGATACGTACCCCAGGATGTTTTTTTATTCAGTGATACTATTCAAAACAATATCAATTTTGGTTCAGTTGACAACTTCGATCATGCCCAGCTGGCAGCAGACAAGGCTGTGATCTTAAATGAGATTGAATCGTTGCCGGATGGCATGGAAACCTTGATTGGAGAAAGGGGAGTGACCCTTTCTGGTGGGCAAAAACAAAGAATATCCATCGCCAGGGCAATTGCCAAAGAAAGCGATCTCTTGATTTTGGATGACTGTCTGAGCGCAGTTGATGTCAATACAGAAAAAAGCATCGTTGCAAACCTGCAAGCCGTAATGGCTGATAAAACTGCTGTCATCATTACCCACAGGATTTTTCCCGGATTCAATTTTGACAAAATCCTGGTCATGGAAGAAGGAAGGATCATTGAGGAAGGTACTCACGAGCAGTTGATGCAAGAAAAGGGATATTATTATCGCCTGTCTGCCATTCAACACCCTGTAGAAAATAATGCAGATCTGGCTTAAACAGGATGAAATCGTCGTTCCAATCATCCTTGTAACTAAATTTTGACAATTCAAAAACTATCCTATCTTTATAGAAACCAACCAAAACATAACCAAAAATCATTGATTGTGGCGTACGACAACAACGAAAAAAGAATGGACAGCGTTTACAGCAAACGCATCAGGGCGGGAAAAAGAAGGACCTATTTCTTTGATGTAAGAACTACCCGTGGCAACGATTATTACCTGACCATCACCGAGAGCAGGAAGCGTTTCAATGACGATGGATACGACAGGCACAAGATCTTTCTATACAAAGAAGATTTCAATAAATTCCTCAAAGCCCTAAACGAAGCAGTAGATCATGTCAAAACTGAACTGATGCCTGATTTCGACTTTGATGCCTTCAATCATGAATATGATGAAGAGGGTGAAGGGTATGAAGGAGCTGCTCCTGCTGCTGCTCCAGTTGCTCCAGCTGCATCAGCTGCTCCTGAAGCGCCGGCAAGTCCCTCCGCTGATGAACTCTCCTCAGGAGACAACGGAGCTGATGAAGCAGTTGACAAGTGGTAATCAAGGCTTTCGCATAACCTTATAGGCATTCAACAATCCATTGGTGGAGGAGTCGTGTCCACTAACAGGGTTGTCATCCCTCAATTCGGGTAAAATCCTATTGGCCAATTGTTTTCCGAGTTCAACTCCCCATTGGTCAAAACTGAAAATATTCCAGATCACACCCTGGACAAAAATTTTGTGTTCATAGGCCGCGATCAATTTGCCCAATTCAAAAGGATTTATTTTTTTCACCAGAAAGGAATTGGTGGGTTTGTTTCCATCAAATACTTTGAAAGGCAACAATTTGTCACGATCCGCTTCGGGTAATGCATTGAGCTCTGCTGCAGCTTCTTCCTTTGTTTTACCATTCATCAAGGCTTCTGTCTGGGCAAAGAAATTAGACAATAATTTTTCATGATGATCCCCAATCGGATTATGGCTCATGGCAGGTGCGATAAAATCACAGGGGATTAGCAAGGTTCCCTGATGGATGAGCTGATAAAATGCATGCTGTCCATTGGTGCCTGGCTCTCCCCAAATGACGGGGCCTGATGCATAGCCAAGCTTGTTGCCGTTGCGATCGACCGACTTACCATTGCTCTCCATGTTTCCCTGCTGGAAATAGGCAGCAAATCGATGCAAATATTGATCATACGGTAAAATAGCCTCGGATTGGGCACCCATGAAATTGACGTACCAGATACCCAATAATGCCATTTTAACCGGTATATTCTCTTCGAAAGGTTTGTTCCTGAAGTGAAGGTCCATGGCATGTGCTCCCTTGAGCAACTGCTCGAAATGATCATATCCAATGGTCAGGGCGATGGACAGTCCGATCGCACTCCAAAGACTATACCTTCCGCCTACCCAATCCCAGAATTCAAACATGTTGGCCTTGTCTATACCAAATTCAGTAACCGCTTTTTCGTTGGTGGACAATGCTACAAAATGTTTGGCTACGTGTAGGGGATCGATGGCTTTTTCCAGGAACCAGGCACGGGCTGTATGGGCATTGGTCATGGTTTCCTGGGTGGTAAATGTCTTTGACGCAATTAAGAAAATGGTTTCGTCAGCTTCTATAAGTTTAAGACATTCAGCGATATGCGTTCCATCGACATTGGAAACGAAATGAACGGAAAAGCCATCTACCCAATAAGGTTTCAGCGCCTCGGTTACCATAACAGGGCCCAAGTCACTGCCTCCAATGCCTATGTTGACAATATGCCTGATTCTTTTGCCGGTATACCCTTTCCAGTCACCCCTATGAACCCTTTGGCAAATGTCTTTCATTTGTGACAGGACGCGATGTACATCTGGCATCACATCTTTTCCGTCTGCCAGCACTGGGTTGCCCGAAAAATTTCTCAGGGCCGTATGCAATACCGAACGATTTTCAGTAGCATTGATCTTTTCGCCACTGAACATGGCATCAATGGCTGCTGGCAAGCCACATTCCTCCGCCAAGGCGTAAAGCGAGGAAAAGGTGCTATCAGTGATGATATTTTTTGAGTAATCGAAAAGCAATTCTCCCTCGTGTTGGGAAAACCTGCTGAACCTTTCTGGGTCGGCAGCAAACAAAGTTCTGAGGTGCTGATTTTTCATTTCTGCTGCATGCACACTGAGTTGTTGCCATGCTGCTGTGGAACGGGGATTGATCGCGGGAAAAGACATTAGTCAATATTTTTTAAAACTTCTGATAACTTGTTCATCATGTTGTCATCAATATCAAGGTGAGTAACCATCCTGAATCGATTGGAGGAAATCGCAAAAAAGAGAATGCCGGATGCTTTCATTTTTTCAATGAATCCTGCCAGATCAAAACCTTCCACCGTTTCTGCAATGACAATATTGGTCTCTACTGGCAAAACTTCTTTGACAAAGGGTTTTTCAAGCAAGGCTTTTTCAATGGATTTTGCGTTTTCATGGTCTTTTTTGAGTCGGCTTACATGGTGCTGCAATGCATAGGTGCCCGCCGCGGCAAGGCTTCCGGCTTGGCGCATTCCACCGCCAAAAATCTTTCTGAACCTCCTGGCTCTTTTGATAAAATCTTTTTTGCCCAACAGGAGGCTTCCAACCGGAGCACCAAGTCCCTTGCTGAGGCAAATGGATATGCTGTCAAAAGTTTTGCCATAATCTTCCGGAGTTTGCCCCTTTGCCACCAGCGCGTTGAAAAGACGGGCTCCATCCAAATGCAGGGCCAATCCTTTTTGTCGGCACAGCAGTTCAATCTCTTGAATGTCCTTCCATTCATAGCAGCTTCCACCCCCACGGTTGGCGGTATTCTCTAGCACAACCAATCGGCTGACAGGTCGGTGAACATCATCCGGTTGAATGCCAGTATTGACCAAGGATGCTGTTATCCTGCCGCGGTCGCCCTGCAGCAGTTTAACAGAAGCCCCCGAATTAAATGCGATGCCGCCACCTTCGTACTGATAGACATGGGATAGCTCATCACATATCACCTCATCGCCGGGCTGTGTATGGCATTTGATGGCAATCTGGTTGGTCATGGTTCCACTCGGGCAAAACAACGCATTTTCCATGCCGAACATGTTGGCGGCAAGGTTCTCCAGCGCATTGATGGCAGGATCTTCTCCAAAAACATCGTCCCCAACTGTTGTGGAATGCATGACTTCCCGCATCTCATGGGTGGGACGTGTAACGGTATCCGATCTTAAATCGATTAACATGTCGCGAAAATAGTTGAACAAAAGCTCTGGGAAGCCATTTTTTTCAACTTTTGATGCACATATTAGACTGATTTTCATAAAAATTGGTAGGTTTTTTGTGGAACGACGATGAATTGTGGGAAATGAATTTTATTTTTGCATGTGTCCCCAAAATCCAAAAAAAGGGTGTGATTCAACTTTTTACCCTTTCTAAATGTCTTTCATAAGCAGACTCAAAAATTAATATGAGGCAGTTAAAGATAGCAACACAGATTACGAACCGCGACTCGCAAGCGGTTGAGAAATACCTTCAGGAAATTTCCAAGATCTCGATGATCACTCCTGAAGAGGAGACCATTCTTGCCCAACGCATCAAAATGAACGATCAGCGTTCCTTGGATAAATTGGTGCAGGCCAACCTCCGTTTCGTCGTATCTGTTGCCAAACAATACCAACACCAGGGTTTGTCTTTGAGTGATCTGATCAATGAGGGCAACCTCGGATTGATCAAGGCTGCCCAGCGTTTTGATGAAACCAAGGGATTCAAATTCATCTCATATGCCGTTTGGTGGATTCGTCAGTCTATTTTGCAGGCATTGGCTGAACAAGGTCGCTTGGTTCGTCTTCCACAGAACAAGATTGGAACCTACAACAAAGCCAACAAAGCCTATATGGCTTTTGAGCAAGAGCATGAGCGTGAGCCCTCAACAGAGGAGCTGGCAGAAATTCTTGAGATGAGCGAAACCGAAATCAACAATATTTTCCAAAGCAATACCCGTCATACATCTCTTGATGCTCCCGTACACGAAGCAGAAGACGTAGCCATGGGCGATTTGCTCGAAGGGGGTGATGATACCGATGATGACGTGATGAAGGATTCACTGCGTGCCGAGATTCGCCGTGTGCTCAAGTCACTGAGTCCACGTGAAGCTGAAATCGTCAATGCCTATTTCGGTTTGGATGGTGAAAATGGTGTTACCATTGAACAGATCGGACAAAAATATGACCTCACCAAGGAGCGCATACGCCAAATCAAAGAAAGAGCGATCAAGCGTCTCCAGAAGGCAAGATACAGCAACGCTCTAAAAGCGTATTTGGGTTAATAAGTACGAGCCCCGCGAAAGCGGGGCTCTTTATTTGAACTTTTGTCATGAACAGCTGTTTTTAGGATATGCAATCCACTCGATTTAGTTGGAATAGATTCTCCTCTATTTTTCCCATCAGTTTCTTGCTCTTTTGTTTCTGTTTGGTTTCCTGTGAAAAAGACGTCGACATCAAGCTGGATCCCACTGAATCAAATTTGGTGGTGGAAGCCACGATTGAGAATGACCAACCACCACTGGTTTTGCTAACAACAAGCATGGATTATTTCAGCAAGATAGATTCCATCGCATTGAAAAAGGCATTTGTGAGAAAGGCCACTGTTTTGGTATCAGATGGCACAAGAGAGGTCCGACTGGTGGAGGACTCAGTAATCAGCAGGGAAGGAGCCAGGATCTATTTTTACACTACTGGTCTGCAGGATAAATCTTTTGTTGGCAAACTCAACAGTAGCTACAAGCTTACCATTAACAATGCTGGTATGATTTATTCGGCATCTACCACCATACCTTCCGTTACGAGAAGAATCGATTCTGTTTGGTGGGAAAAACTTCCTCTGTCAAAAGATACCAATGCCGCAAGGGTTATCATCAGGGCAACCGATAAGCCTGGTCTGGGAGATTTTATTCGCTATTTCACCAAAGTGAACAATGGTCCATTTCTACCAGGCCTTAACAGCGTATATGACGACAATATCATTGATGGAGCTAGCTATACCATTCCCGTCGACAAAGGAATCGACAGGAATGTGCCATTTTCAGACTCTCTTTCTTTTTTCAAAAAAGGAGATACCGTTACGATTAAGTTGAGCAATATCGACAAGAAAACGTATGATTTTTGGCGCACTTATGAATTCAGCCTTCAAAGCATTGGAAATCCTTTCTCTAGCCCCACTCGCATTCTTTCCAATATAAGCAACAATGCGCTGGGATATTTTGGCGGTTATGCCAATCAATACAGGGTTATTGTATTGAAATGATCCCTAATGCATAGCCCAACGCACTCCAACTCTGCAGAACATTGCTTATTTTTGCCCATCAAAATAATTCCATGTCAGCTATCGAAAAAGTAAGTTGTTTGATTGTCGGTTCCGGTCCTGCCGGCTATACCGCTGCCATATATGCCTCCCGTGCCAACCTGAATCCGGTATTGTATCAGGGGATTCAGCCAGGTAGACAATTGACCATCACAACGGAAGTTGAGAATTATCCTGGTTATCCGGAAGGGGTGCAAGGTCCTGAAATGATGGTGGACTTTGAAAAACAAGCCAAAAGAATGGGGGCTGACATCCGATTTGGATTGGCCACCAAGGTTGATTTTTCTGGTCATCCCCACAAAGTATGGATCGATGAGGAAAAAGAGATTCATGCTGATACCGTCATCCTCGCCACGGGTGCCTCAGCCAAGTGGTTGGGGCTGGAAAGTGAGCAACGACTCAATGGATATGGCGTGAGTGCCTGTGCGGTATGTGATGGTTTCTTTTTCCGTGGGAAAGAAGTGGCCATTGTAGGTGCCGGTGATACTGCAGCCGAAGAAGCCCATTACCTGAGCAAACTTTGTACTACCGTACACATGTTCATCAGACGCGATACCATGCGCGCTTCCAAAGTGATGCAGGACAGGGTGAAGCATACACCCAACATCAAGATTTACTGGAATACCGATACAGAAGAGATCCTGGGAGAGAAAAATGTTACTGCCGTTAGGATCTCCAATAACGTAACAGGAGAAAAACAGGAAATTCCCATTTCAGGATTCTTTGTTGCCATCGGTCACCAACCCAACTCCGATATTTTCAAGCCTTTCATTGACATGGATGAGGCGGGATACATACAAACCATCCCCGGAACATCCAAAACCAATGTGGCAGGAGTGTTTGCCTGTGGTGATGTGCAAGACAAAAATTATCGCCAGGCCATCACGGCCGCCGGCAGTGGTTGCATGGCAGCCATTGATGCAGAGCGTTACTTGGCAGCCATGGGTCATTGAGCAAATTGGGTCAGTGATGGATTTTATCTTGCCTTCTCAAGACTTTCTCGACTATAATCAGATTATGATTGCCAATTGATGGCGATATAGGTAAGTGCACCAGAAAGATAGCCCAGCAAGGCCCAAAGGCTTATCTTTTTCAAATACCAGAAGAACTCAATTTTGGTGAGTCCCATTGCCGCTACACCGGCAGCAGATCCAATGATCAGGATGCTTCCTCCAGTACCCGAGCAATAACCCATGAACTGCCAGAAGGGATGATCCAACGGAAATTTCGCCAGTGAATACATGCCCTGTGTAGCTGCAACCAAAGGAACGTTGTCTATGATAGCAGACAGCAATCCCAATAATACCACAATGATTTTCTGGTTTCCAATGGTTGAGGCCAAGGAATTTGCCAGCACTTGTAAAACACCCGCAGATTGTAGGGCTGCTACACTGAGGAGTATGCCTAGGAAAAATAAAATACTGGGAGTATCGATCTTTCTGATTGCATGGTTTACTGAAAGATTGTCCTTGTCAGCCGTGTCTTTGCCGCTGTGAATTATTTCGGTGATCAACCACATGATGCCCAGGGAAAACAACATGCCCATGAAAGGAGGGAGGCCAGTAAAGGTTTTGAAAACCGGGACAAACAGCAGCGAAACCATTCCGACAACAAAAACCAGGTTCTTCTCTTTGTTGTCAGCATCTGCAGCGGCTGATCTGTTGGGCATCATGCTGATTTCACCTTTCATCCCGTATCCCAAAGCCGCCAGTGGAATGATGACGGAAACAATACTGGGTAAGAACACTTCTTTGATGGTTGTCAATGCAGATATTTGTCCCCCTATCCAAAGCATAGTAGTCGTAACATCCCCGATGGGCGACCAAGCGCCACCCGCGTTGGCGGAAATCACGATCATGGAGGCAAATACCAGTTTTTCCTTATCGTCATGAATGAGTTTGGTCACCAATGAAATCAACACGATCGTTGTGGTGAGGTTGTCTAATACTGCCGATAAGAAGAAGGATACGATGGTGATGATGAACAGGATGGAAGATTTCTTTTTTGTTTTGATATTGGAGGAAATGAGGTCAAAGCCATCATGGGCATCGATCAACTCAACGATGGTCATGGCCCCCAACAGAAAAAAGAGAATGCCGGAAATCTCTCCCATGTGTTCCATCAGATCATGGAGAACCTTTTCATGCCCTGCTCCGCTGAAAATGAAAAATATCCAGCAGAGAACGCCGGTGATCAAAGCACTGGCGGCCTTGTTCAATTTGATCTGGTGCTCGAAGGCAATGGCCAGGTATCCAACAATGAAAAGGACTATCAACATAATTAATGATTGTTAATTGATGACCAGGTCTGCAATACTCTTGGGTCGGATGGCTTCGAGCCACTGGAAACCCTTGAGTTCTTTTCTGTCGGCCGGTACCTGGTTGATGGGATAGGTGGTTCCGGTAACCCCATTGATCCAGGTCACCCTTTTGAGTTCTCGATTGATAAATTTCATGGTGATGGCATCAGCCATGGAATAGGTCATGCCAATATACGCACTGTCCTGGTCTTGCAAATAATACAAACTTTCACTGTTTCCTTTGGTTCTCAGAAAATCAATTTCACCATTGACGAATTGTCCGTTCATGTTGTTTCCCCGCAACTGGTTGTACATGCCTTCGGATGTTTTGTTGACCGAGAATGCATTTTCATTGACCAGCACCTTGTCTGCTTTTCTCCATTTGGTAAACAGGTAGAGGGTGTCACCACTGATCTGGCTTCCCTGTGCCCACATGACCGGATCTTTGTAGAACCTGAATACCGAATCAACGCCTGAATAAAAAAGGCTGTCACATTTGCCCTGCAAAGAATCAGAGAACATTTTTACGTTGAAATGAGCACGGAAATAACGGAGTGTATCACCGGGAATAGGTTTGCCAGCGCTATCATAGTGAACATAAGCTGAATACAAAGTATCGGCTGCTACATAGAGAGAGTCGTCATTCTGTTTGAACAGCATCAATGGACGCTTGAAACAAAGGATTGTTTTTTTCTCGTTGTTGAAATCAGCCGCACCGGCCAGCATAGACATGCCCTGTGCAGAATCCTTGTAGAAAACATTTCCCCTGGCAATTCCTGCACCGGTGTTTTTGTCATATTCAAGGTTGTCTGCGACCACTGTTTGTGTACTGTCGCTGATCACGGGTCTTTTGCTGAAGCTGGCTTTTCCTTGTTTCAGGTCATAATAACCGGAACGGGTTTTGATGGTGGATCTGCCATCATTGATGGTGGTGGCTGCAACGAAACTGGCAACTTCACTGTTGAGGTTATACAGCAGCGTGTCGGTTGACATGGTATATTCCGGATCCACCATTCTCACGTTCTTCTGAAAATACACTTCTTTGGTGTCTGCGTAATAATAACCTTCTTTGCTGGTCAGCACCGATTCACCATTGACAACCTTACCCCCGGTTTTATACGTACCGATATTGGCATTGATGTCATACTCCAGTGCTTCGGTGGTGAGTACGCCTTTGCCATCGGTCATCTTTACTTTTTTCTTTAGTTCTGCGATCTTGGTATCCCCCTGGTATTTTAGGTATTGTGAATAGGTATGCACACTGTCGGCATCATTGATATGGATATTACCAAAGGCTTCCACTTGGTTGATCTTGACATTCTGGATCGCACTGTCGCAGTAGATAAGTGTCTTGTTCTGTTTCATGACCACCTTCCCGACCAGAACATTCAGGTCCCCAATACTATCTTGTTTGATTCTTCTGAAAACATCGGCTTTGATGATCTGCACAAATCTTCCGGAATCATTCGCAGGAACAGTATCCTGAACAATATCTTGAGCACTTAGGTTTTGAAAGACCAAACCTGTTGCCAGCAGCAGGAAATATTTTAGTTTGGTCAACTTCATTTTGATCATTTGTGAAGCGAGTCGGGGAGGGCAGTCATCAGGGGTTCAGATTTATCTTTTTTGCCAAATACTGAAACGTTGATGTATCTTTTTGGGTGCAGCCTTAGGTCCTGCAATAGAATGTTCAGGCTGTTGGCTGTGCTGTTTAGATTTTTATACAAGTCGTCATTGCTGGCCAGTTTACCCAGACTTCCTTTTCCACTGCGAATGTCGCCCAGTATGCCATTGAGTTGTTGTGCAGCTCCTTCAAGAGATTGTATGGTCTTGCCCAGATCCGCTTCGGCGATCTCTCTGGTGGCCTTTGACAGGTTGTTTACAACTGCCGTGATGGTATCGTTGTTGTTCTTGAGGTTGGCCGTAAAACCATTGACATTGTCCAGTGTTTTTGCCAGGCTGCCTTTTCCAGGTTCCAGCAATTGGTTGAGTCTGGCGGTGGTTGCTGCAAGTTCCTTCAGCGTTTTGCCAATATTTTGCTGTGCGGGCTCGTCGAATGTATTGCCAATATTGGTGATTGCTTTGTCGAGTGATGCCAGGGTCTTGTTGATCTTTTCAATGGTGGGTGTAAGGGTTTCTTTGAGGTCGTCTATCATTCCCTTGCTTTCCATCCCTTTGAGGGTATCGCCATCATTTAGAAAAGTTTTTTCCTTACCCAAATTGATAACAATGGCAGTGGCGCCCAATGGTGGAAAGTCGATGGTACCATAGGAATCTACCGGAATGTTTACGTCTTTTACCAGGTGGTAGGAAACAGCAACTGCACTCATGTCTGCATTCATGGGTTCCATTCCTTCAACAGAGCCAACCCTGAGTCCGTTGATTTTGATCGCATCTCCGATATTGAGTCCCTTTACCTGCTTGAAGGTTACATACATGGTAGCTTTCTTGCTGAAAACATTTTTTCCTTTGAGAAAATTGAACCCCAGGATAAGGAGCGTAATGGAGATGGCGGTTAAGGCACCTACTTTGGTTTCGTTGGATATTTTCATTTTCCGTCAATCATTTGTTTGTATTTCACCACAGCATTGGCAATGGCACGTGTCATTTCTATTTGACCCGCTTCGCTGTTCAGATAGTCTTCTTCGTCCTGATCTGTAATGAAACCGGTTTCGATCAAAACTGCGGGCATGTTGGTGGCCTGCAATACCCAGATGCCCATGTGATTTCTTTGGAGTACTCCCAGGCTTTTTCTTCCAATGCCTACAAATTCATCTTCGATCATGGAGGCCAGCCGGACGGAGTTTTTGAAGAACTTCTGTGACCAAAGCCTGGCTTTGATGATGGCCTCAGGACTGTTAACATCCGGCACGTCCATCACCTCGGCACTGGATTCATATCGTTCATCTTCGATGATTCCCTTTGTTTTTTCATCCGATCTGTCAGCTGCCCAAACATAGGTTGACGTTCCATGAGCAGGATTGGGTGAGGATTGGTAAACCGGAACTTTTTTGTAGTATTTCTTTCTGCTCTTCCCCTTTCCTTTGTAGGCGGCAACAGATTTGTATCCTACCACTGTCTTTTTTGGTGGGGCAGCATTCACATGTATACAGACAAACAGGTCGCCATTCTCTTTGTTGGCAATATTGGCTTTTTCTCTAACGTGATGATAAATGTCGGTGGTTCTGGTCATCACAATTCTGGTTTCCGGCATTTCCTTTCGCAAGAGGGTGTCGAGCCTCAAGGCCAAATTCAGTGTGATTTGAGCTTCTGTGGAATAACGGCCCTTGGCTCCCTGGTCAGATCCTCCATGTCCGGCATCCACGATGATGGTTTTGATCTTGGGTGCTCTGGTAGGAGTTTGGGAAAGGGCTGCTGTTGACAGCATCGTGATCGTCAAAAAAATAGAAAGGAGCTTGCAGATGGGTCTAGTCATGCCAAAGACTGTTTTGTTTAAACCAATGGAATCTTCACAAAATCTTACCACTTAATTTGATTAATTTTGCCTGCCAATCACTATGCTGCAGCACAAACGCAAATTTAGTTTAAAATATCGTTTGATCTTGATTTTGTGCTCAGGGTTGGTCCCTATTTTAACATTATCAAAGGACGAAATTCATCATCCGTTCTATCCCGCTTTACCGCAAAACCATCGCGATACGTCTCAGCCTATAAAAGGAGCGGATACAACCAAGATCCAAAAGGTTGATACCGTCCGTTTGAAACTCTCAAAAGATTCTATCTCTTTTCCAGTCGAACACAAGGCAGAAGATTCCATGGTGCTTGAAGTGGATAGCAGAAAAGTGCTTTTGTATGGGAAAGGAGAAATCAAATACGATGATATACAATTGAATGCTCCCAAAATTGAATACGATCAGCAAACACAGTTTGTGACAGCAAAAATGGGGCGGGATACGGCTGGTCTTGTTGCAGGGATGGCCAAATTGAAACAGGGAGAAACAGTTACCGTGAGTGACAGCCTGCGGTTCAATTTCAAAAGTCAAAAAGGACTCACCTACAGTTCTTTTTTTCAGCAGGAAGAGTTTTTCAATTTTGCCCAAAAGGTTAAGAAGATCGATCCTGAAACCTTTTATGCCCAAAATGGCAGGTTCACCACCTGTAACCTCGATACACCACACTTTGCCTTCCGTTTCAGCAAGGCAAAGTTTATCAACAAGAAGCTGGTGGTGACAGGCCCAGTGCATCCTGAGTTTGAAGATGTACCGCTGCCCATCTACCTTCCTTTTGGGATCTTCCCCATGAAAAAAGGCCGACAATCTGGATTCATTCCTCCTCAATTTACGGTGAATGAAAATTTTGGTGTAGGACTGGAAGGATTTGGTTATTACAAGGTCATCAATGATTACCTCGATGCCAAGGCATGGTTTGATCTTTATTCTTATGGTTCCTGGCGTGCAAATTTCTCGCCCAGTTATCGCATGCGGTATCGGTACAATGGAAGTTTCAATCTAAGTTTCCAAAATACCAAGTTTGCCTTCAAGGGAGATCCTGATTATAAAAAGAACAAAAGTTTCTTTATCACCTGGTCGCACAGCATGGATAGCAAGGCAAGACCCGGAGTGAGTTTCAGCGCCAGTGTAAACGCAGGCAGCAGCAAATACCTTTCACTGGTTCCCAACGGAGCATTGGTCAATCCGGGTTTCAGCGGAAACGTACAGGGTGGTGGCAGCTACATGCAACCGATGAATTTCACCAACCAATTGTCATCCACTATTTCCTACCAGAAGTCCTGGACAGGTACCCCTTTCAACCTTGCCGTTAACCTGAATCATAACCAGAATACTGCCACGAGGGTTGTCAACCTCAATCTTCCGGATATTGCCATGGTCATGAATACCATTTATCCTTTTCAGCCCAAAGAGTCAGTAGGTGCCTCCAAGTGGTATGAAAAATTGGGGATTGCCTATAGCGGCAATTACAAGGGACAGATTTCTTTTTACGACACAGCTTTTCGCTTCAGACAATTGATTGATACCTTCCAATGGGGAGCCAGCCACGATATTCCGATTACACTTTCTTTGCCATCTCTGGGACCCTTGCAGGTTGCGCCCAATTTTTCCTTTCGGGAGCGGTGGTTTGCGCAGAAATTTTACAGAAAGTGGAACCCGCAAACAGAGAAGCTGGATTCCAGTATTGAGAAAGGATTCTATGCTGCCAGAGAGATGTCAATGGGCCTTTCCTTCAGTACAGCTGTATTTGGCACTTATCAGGCCAAAAACAAAGACGCCAGGGTTCAAGCGATACGGCATGTCATGCGCCCTCAATTTGGCATCAACTACAAACCGGACCTGATGAAGCCTTACTATTTTCGGCAGCAGGTAAACAAACAAGGTGATAAGGCCCTCATGTCGGTTTTTGATGGTAGTATCTTTGGGCCTTTTTCTTCAGAAGAGAACGGAGGGATTGGTTTTGGAATCGATAACAATATCGAAATGAAAGTAAGGTCCAAGACAGACACAGGAGAGGCTGAATTGAAAAAAGTAAAATTGTTGGATGGCTTCGGCATATCCGGTGGATACAACTTTCTTGCGGATAGTTTCAAGCTTTCTACTTTCAATCTATACGCCCGTAGCACCCTGTTTGAAAAGATCAACATCACAGCCAATGCCACTTTGGATCCCTATAAGACAGATCCTCGAACACAATACCGCAAAAATGAATATGCCTGGCAAGGTGGAAAATTCACACCGGGTTCTATCACCAGTGGCAGTGTAAACATTTCCACCAGTTTCCAAAGCAAGAAGAAAGACGACAAAGACAAAAAAACAGACACCAAGAGTGATGATGATCCTGCCAATAATCTGACACAGGAACAGATGATGCAACAGCTCGATTACATAAGACGCAATCCGGCTGAATTCACAGACTTCAACATTCCCTGGTCATTCAGCTTTTCTTATTCATTGAGTTTTGCCAAAATGCTGAAGCCGGATTATACCTACAAAACGGAATTGACTTCCAACTTTAACTTCAATGGCGACTTCAGCCTAACGCCCAAATGGAAGATAGGAGCCAATGGGTATTACGATATCAAGACCATGAAGCTTCAATCGCTGACAACTTTTATCACCCGTGATCTCCACTGCTGGCAGATGTCCATCAATGTCACACCGATTGGATTGTATCGTTTCTTTAACATTTCCATCAATCCCAAATCAGGATTGCTCAGGGATCTCAAAATCAACAGAACCCGTTACTTCTATACCCAATAACGCGGAATTGAAAAGCGCTTATTTAGTTTAATGATTGGCGGCCAATGTTTTCCACATCAATTGAAAGATATGCTCTTTCATTTCCCTTGGATTTTCGAATGATGTTGGATCAACCGGGTCCAGAAATTGCATGCTGGCCTTGCCGGGCCAGAAGAAAAAAGATTTGTCATGGGGGAGCATTTTGCCCGTACCCCTGATCACACAGGGTATGATTTTTTTGCCGGTATCGAAAGAGAGCCTGAAAGCGCCGTCATGAAAAGATTTCAAGGGATTATTGGTCTTGTTGCGGGTGCCTTCCGGATAGATGCACATGTGCATCCCCCATTCCAGCACTTCTTTCATCTGCCCATAGCTTTGCTTTCTGCTATGCTCGCTTGACCGATCCAGCAATACAGAACCTCGTTTGTAAATGAGTCCGAAAAGGGGAACGCGCGACATTTCGATCTTGGCGATGGTCTTGTTCGTGCCGGGTATCCCAGGGCAAGTCAAGGGTACATCCATCAGGGAATTGTGGTTGCAGACCACTATATAGTTTTCACCTTTTTTGAATTTTTTCTTGCCACTGATTTTTACCCTTATCCCTGCCAGCGGAAAAAATAGAAACATCCAGGCCCGGCAAAGTTTGATCACCCAAGCTGTTCGTTTGGGTTCTGGAAAAAATCCTGTTGCCCAAATAGGAACGATGAAGATGAGCATGGTAGCGATGAACATCAATCCACCCCAGACTGTAAAAACCCTTCCCAGTATATTTTTAACCATGGTTGTTTTCCTTGATGAGCCAGTCGATGGGCTCTTTGCCGTTTTGGGTGAGATATTCATTTGTTTTGGAAAAATGCCTGCAGCCAAAGAATCCTTTGTCAGCAGCAAAAGGAGAGGGGTGCGCAGCCCTCAGTACCAGGTGTTTTTTTTCATCGATATGGATGCCTTTTTCTTTGGCAAAGTTTCCCCATAGCAGAAAAACCAGGTGTTGCTTTTTTTCATTCAATACCCGGATCACTTCATCTGTAAAAACATGCCATCCAATGCCGGCATGGCTGTTCGGCTGATTGGCCCTGACCGAGAGGGAGGCATTGAGGAGTAAGACCCCCTGGTCAGCCCAATGGGAAAGATCTCCTTTACCCCTCGGCATGCGAATACCCAGGTCAGCTTCAATTTCCTTGTAGATGTTGATCAAAGATGGGGGAGGCTTTACGCCGATAGGCACAGAAAAGCTAAGGCCCTGCGCTTGACCTGCGCCATGATAAGGGTCTTGTCCGATGATTACCACCTTCACTGCATCCAAGTCTGTTTTATTGAAGGCATGGAAAATTAGCGGTCCGGGCGGGTATATTTCCTGTTGGCTTTCCTTTTCTGACTTGAGCAATTCAACGATATGGTGAAAGTAAGGTTTGCTGAATTCAGCTTTTAATGCGCTTTTCCATCCTGCCGCAATTTTTACATCAATGGTTTCCATCCTTTTCACTTGGATGCAAGCTAAAAAAAATTATCTTTGCACCCCTAAGTTCTTCCGGTCCCGTAGCTCAGCTGGATAGAGCGGCAGCCTTCTAAGCTGTAGGTCATTGGTTCGAATCCAATCGGGATCACAAAAAAGACCAAGCCATCTGTTAAGATGGCTTTTTTTGTCGGTTTTTAAATTAGATTTCCTATTTCAAAAATTATCCCATTCAACAATTCCTTCGTTCATAAATCTCGATAAAACCAGGATCGAATACATTAGAAAAAATTTATCTAAAACCCTAATCTGTCCTTCAAATTCACATTCTGTTTAATTTTACGTCCTTTTTCCACATAAACTCTTAAGTTTTTCCACTGTTTTTATCCGCTGCACCAAAAAGATTTTTTTGTTTCCCCCCTTAACACTACTTTAACTTACTAAACGCAAGTTTTTTTAAATTAAATCATCAACAAAACGATTGATTATGACCCAAAGATTGCCATTGAAAGGGTTGGTCAGACTGTTCGGTATCACAGTCTTTCTAACCATGCTCACGGGCCTGGCTGTTGCACAGCGAAGCGTGAGTGGTAAAGTAACAGATGCCGATTCAAAAGCTCCACTCTCGGGAGTTTCTGTTGTCGTTGGAGGAACCACTAAAGGAACTTCCACGGATGCTCAAGGTAATTATAAGATCGACCTTGGTGCTGACCAAAAATCTCTTGTTTTCTCGTTCAACGGTTATGATAGCCGCACACTCAATGTGGGCAGCGGTGCAACCTTGAATGTAGAGCTTGAAGTGGATGTCAAAGCATTGCAGTCCGTTGTGGTTACTGGGTACACCTCTCAGCGCAAGAAGGACATCACCGGTGCGGTTGCTGTGGTATCAGCCAAGCAATTGACTGCAACACCTGCAGCCAGTGTTACCCAAATGCTTCAGGGCAAGGCTTCTGGTGTGATTGTTGGTAACGACAACTCACCCGGTGGTGGTACCATGGTGCGTATCCGTGGTTTCGGTACCATCAACAACAACTCACCCTTGTTTGTAATTGATGGTGTTCCTACACAGGGTACCCTCAACCAGATCAACCCATACGATATTGAGTCCATGCAGGTATTGAAAGATGCCTCTGCTGCCTCTATATACGGTGCGCGTGCAGCAAATGGGGTTGTGATCATCACTACTAAAAAAGGTAAACCAGGTGACCCCAAAATTTCTTTTGATTATTATACTGGTACCCAAACCCCTGGCAAGTTCCTGGATCTCCTGAATGCAGAAGAATTGGGTAAATACCTCTTCAAAGGTGATGTGGGTGCAGGCAAGACTCCTTGGGTGAGCTCTCCTTCAGCACAGTATCGTTTTGATCAAAACGGTGGGGTAACCATGGCGGATTATATTTTCCCCAACGTATTTGGAAGCCTTCCTTACGATCCAATGTCAGTTTATACCAATGATATCACTGATCCAGGATTGGGAACTACCAGGTTTAATGTGAACAAAGCGAACAAGGCCGGTACCAACTGGCAGGATGTAATTTTTGATCCTGCTCCAATCTCCAACTATCAGGTTGGTGCTTCCGGTGGTACATCCAAAGCCAAGTATTCTTTCTCTGCCAATTATTTTGACCAGAAAGGTATTCTACGCTTCACTGATTACAAGCGTTATTCTGTTCGCGCCAACACAGAGTTTACCTCAGGTAAATTCACCTTTGGTGAGAACCTGACCTTTGCTTATGACAAGAGAACTGGTATCTCCAACAACAACGAATCGAATCCGATCATGTTGGCATGGCGTATCCATCCCATCATTCCGGTATTTGACATCACCGGTGGTCCGCCCGCATTGGGAGGCACGAACACTTCTCCATTTTATGGATTTGGTGGTCCCCGTGGTTTGAACCTGGGTAATGCTACCAACCCATTGGCAGAGTTGTACAGGGCCAAGGACAACAACACCTACAGCACACGCCTATTTGGTAATGCTTTTGGTGAAGTAGCGATCCTGAAAAACCTGAAGGCCAGGACCAGCATTGGTGTGGAGTACAACAACTTCAACAGGTCTGAATTCTTCATCAGGAATATCGAAGCATCTGAACCCAGGAATACCAACTCTTTGAACGTGTTCAACAACTTTGATAACTCATGGACTTGGTTCAATACCTTGAACTACAATACAACCATCAAAGAAGATCACGACATCAATGTTTTGGCAGGTACAGAAGCCGTTGCTACCTATTCATTTGGTTTTAGCGCCAGCCGAAGCAATTTCGCTTTCAATGACCTCGACTACCGTTATTTGAACGCAGGTTCAGCATCCGGCTTGGCCAACGCTGGCGGCGGTGCTGTAAGAACCCGTTTGTTCTCGCAGTTTGCCAAAGTGAACTATGGTTACAAAAACCTTTTGCTGGCCGACTTCACCATTCGTCGTGATGGTTCTTCCCGTTTCTCTGCAGCCAACCGTTATGGTGTATTCCCTGCAGGTTCATTGGGTATTCGTCTGACTGAACTCAAAGCCCTCAACAACCTAAGCTGGTTGGATGACCTGAAAGTGCGTGCCGGTTGGGGTAAAACGGGTAACCAGTTGATTCCAAACGTAACCAATTCCTTTACTTTGTACACAGCTGATCCTGCCAATAACGGTTATGACATAAGCGGTGCAGGAACTTCCGTGTCTGGCGGTTTTGATCTTACCCAATTCGGTAACCCCAATGGTAAGTGGGAAACCACCACATCTGCCAACGTAGGTTTTGATGCAAACTTGTTGCGCAATCGTTTGGAAGTAGTGTTTGACTGGTATACCCGTACTACATCCGACATGTTGGCACAGATCGCAGTCGCCAGGGCTCAAGGTCAAGGTACTTTGCCTTTCACCAACATCGGTACCATGAGAAACAGGGGTATCGACCTGAACCTGAACTGGTCTGACAAAGCATTCAACGGACAGATTCGCTATTCAATTGGAGTAAACATTACCCAATATAAGAATGAAGTGATCAAACTGAACAATGATCCTAACGCTACGCTGTTCGGTTTCACAACCCGTCTCCCATCGATCACTGCTACCAAGAAGGGATATCCCATCGCAAGTTTCTATGGATATTTTGTGGATGGTATCCTCAATGCCCAACAGGCAGCAACTGCACCTAAATTTGGTACCTATACCCGTGAAGGTGTGTTCAACTTCAGGGATGTAAACAAGGATGGTGTGATCACAGCAGCTGATCGTTCATTCCTTGGCAACCCACATCCTGATTTCATTTATGGTATCAACCTCTCAGCAGGATACAAGAATTGGGATCTGGCAGTATTTGCCAAAGGTCAACAGGGTGGTGACATCTTCAACTATGTGCGCTATTGGACTGATTTCAACGTATTCCAAGGTAACAGGTCAAAAAGGATGTTGTATGATTCCTATGGTGAAGGTGGAAAGAATTTATTGCCTAGGTTGAATTCTTCTGACGCTACCAGCCAGCAAGTATCCTCCTACTTCATCGAGGATGGATCCTATCTCCGTTTGGGTAATATCCAGCTGACCTATACCATCCCTGCCAACTTCATGAAGAAGGTAGGAATCAGTGGTGCTCAGGTGTACGTTCAGGGGCAGAACCTCCTGACCATTACCAAGTATACTGGTTTGGATCCAGACATCAACCTCCGTACTTCTGACGCCAATAACCAGGACTTTCACATGGGTATTGACGAGGGTGCATACCCCGTTGCAAAATCCATTCTCTTTGGTTTACAGCTTAAATTTTAATTGACACAATCGAAAAATGATTTATATGAAAAAAGTAAAATTTCTACTCCTGCCAGTGGTCATGGTCATGACCTTTGGCTGTCAGAAATTCTTCGACGTCAACCCACAGGGTGTTGCCAGTCCTACTCAATTGAAGAGTAAGGCCGGTGTTGGTGCCTTGTTGGTAGGAGCATATTCACTGCTTGACGGCGTAGGTTCAGGTACAACCCAATGGCATGCTTCTGTTGACAATTGGGTATTTGGTGGTGTTGCCTCTGATGACGCTGTTAAGGGTACAGACGCAGGTGACCAGCCGGAACAATCCTTCATTGAACAATACAACTGGGTGGCGGACAATACCCACTTCAGGGGAAAGTGGCAACATTCCTATGATGCCATCGCCCGTTGCAACGAGGTGATTCTTTTTGCAACAGATCCTGATGTGAAGGACATGACGGATGCAGAAAAGACACAAGCAGTTGCTGAGGCTCGTTTCCTTCGTGGCCACTATCATTTCGAAGCAAAAAAGATGTGGGGCAATGTTCCTTATATCGATGAAAAGACCTATAAGCCCAATGATCCTACAGGTGTATTGGTAACCAATACTGCTGATATCTGGCCTAAGATTGAAGCTGACTTTGCCTTTGCTGCCGCCAATTTGCCTGCTACCCAGGCACAGAAGGGTCGTGCAACCAGATGGGCTGCCAAATCCTATTTGGGCAAAGCACTGCTCTTCCAAAAGAAATGGGCAGCAGCTAAAACTGAATTGTTAGACGTTTACAACAATTCCGGCAAGAGCCTGGTCACCAGTTTCCATGATAACTTCAGGACAGCCACTAACAACAACAGAGAATCCATCTTTGAAGTACAGTTTTCCATCAATGATGGTACAGGTGGACAAAACGGTGGCAAGGGCTCTACCCTGAACTGGCCCTATACCTCTACTTCTCCTGGTCGTGGTTGCTGCGGTTTCTACCTTCCTTCTCATAACCTGGTGAATGCTTACAGAACTGATGCAACAGGTTTGCCGTTGATCGGTGCAGTTGCAGACGGAAGTCAGGATACCTATAACAATGTAGATGTTCCCAATGACCAGGGTCTCAAGTTCTCAGATGCATGGACCCTTGATAATTCTCAACCTGTTGATCCTCGTCTCGACTGGACCGTTGGCCGTCGTGGTGTAACTTTCCTGGATTGGGGCAAGATGCCTGGTAGTTCCTGGATTCGTGACCAGAACTATTCTGGTCCATTCACTGGTAAAAAATGGATGTACTATCTCTCTGAAGAGAACTCTACCACCCATGCTACCGACCGTCGTTCTGTGAACAACAACTTCAGGTTGATCCGCTTGTCACATGTCATCCTTTGGTTGGCTGAGTGTGAAGCGGAACTCGGTAACCTTGCACAGGCGCAAACTTATGTTAACCTGATCCGCAACCGTGCAAAAGGTTCTCCTGTTCAGGATGCATCTGTGAATACAAAGGTTGAGCCATATGCCACCGGAACCTTCGCTACACGTGGTGCAGCATTTGCCATCAACGCTGTTCGCCATGAGCAGCGTTTGGAATTTGCCATGGAAGGTCATCGTTTCTTTGACCTGGTCCGTTGGGGAATTGCAGAGAAAGTGCTCAATGCTTATGTAGCCAAAGAATCAGTTAGCGGACGTGGTTGGGATGGCCGTACTTTCACCAAGAGAGCCTATCTCGTTGGCAAGACATTTACCGCCAAAAACAATCTCTATCCAATCCCTGCTGATGAGATCTTGAACTCACAGAAGGATGGTAAATCCGTTCTTACCCAGAATCCTGGTTATTAATACCGGATTCGCTTATATGATAAAGGCTGTCCAAATGGACAGCCTTTATTTTTTAAAAGTTGTTTTAGTTTGATTTTTCAAGAGGTTAATCCATGTTCATCAGCTGTTCAAACAACTTTTCAAATTCTGGTTCGGCCTTGCTCAATTCTGATTGAATCTGCTGGTATTTTTTTTCTGCCTCGTTGAATTTGTTCCGGTCTGAATAAATCGAGGGATCTGCCAAAGCGGCTTCGGCGGCTGTTATTTCAGTTTTTAGACGATTTACTTTTGCCTCCATCTCGTCGAACAATCGTTGAATTCTTTTTTTCTCTTTTTGTTTTTCTTTGTCGATGGGTGGTCGGTTGTCGGTTGTGGGTTGTGGGTTGTGGGTTTTTGGTTGTAGGTTGTGGGTTGTCGATTGTGGGTTGTTGGTTGTGGGTTTTGGGTTATGGGTTGTAGGTTGTGAGATACTTTTCCCTTGTCCTTCATTTCCTTTTCCCTGTGATGCCATCCTTTCCTTCCATTCAACCCATTCAGTATATCCACCTTTGAATTCAACAATTTTACCGTCGATGATCTCCCAAATTTTGTTGGCGGTTTTGGAAATGAAATAACGATCGTGGCTCACCAAAATCAAACTGCCCTCGTATTTGTCCAGCGCCTCTGCGAGTAGATCCACCGAATGCATGTCCAGGTGGTTCGTGGGTTCGTCCAACATCAGGAAGTTGGATTTGCTGATAATGGTTTTGGCCAGGGCTACACGGGCTTTCTCACCACCGCTCAATACCTTGATCTTTTTGTCAACATCATCACCACCAAATAGGAAACAACCCAATACGGTCCGCAGTTCCATATCGGTCTTCTTGCTCCCCGCCATTTGCAATTCTTCCAAAACGGTATGGGAAAGGTTGAGGGATTCCAACTGGTGCTGGGCATAGAAGCTTTCTTCCACGTTGTGTCCCCAGGTGCGCTCTCCATCAAAAGTCTCTCTGCCACCAATGATGCGCAGAAGGGTAGACTTACCCTTGCCATTCGCTCCAATCAAAGCGATCTTGTCGCCTCTTTCGATCTCTCCATCTGCCTGGTCAGTAATTTCAATGTTCCCAAAACGCTTGGAGACTTGCCTGAGGGTACAGATTACCTTACCCGGGGTCTTGTCAACATTGAAGTTCATGCGGATATTGGGTCTTTCAATGCTGGCCTCTTCTACGCGCTCGATCTTGTCAAGGCGTTTCTGCACACTCTGTGCTTGTGCGGCCTTGGAGGCTTTCGCCTTGAATCGTTCAATGAATCTTTCCTGTTGTCGGATAAAATCCTGTTGATTTTCAAAAGCCCTTTGCTGCATTTCCAGGCGAACCAATTTCTCCTTCTCGTAGTAAGAATAGTTCCCGGAATAGATGTGCAGCTTCCTTTGGTAGAGCTCCACAATCTTGTTCACCATGCGATCCAGGAAAAATTTGTCATGACTTACGATCACAACAGCTCCCTGGTAATGGATAAGGTATTTTTCGAGCCATTCGATAGAGGGAAGATCCAGGTGGTTGGTTGGTTCGTCCAACATCAACAGGTCGGGCTGCATGAGGATCATTTTGGCGAGTAACACGCGCATTCTCCAGCCTCCGCTGAATTCTTTGTAGGGTCTGGACAAGTCTGCCTGGCTGAAACCCAGTCCATGCAATACATCCTCTGTTTTATGGTCAATGTTATACCCATCCAGCACATCCATCTCATGCAAAAGATCCGTATACTGGATCAGCTTTTTTTCATCTTCAGCTTTTTCCAGTTCTTCGCCCAGTCTTTCGATTTCTTTTTGGATAAAAAGGACCCGTTCAAAGGCTCCCATCGCTACTTGTAAGATGCTTTCTTCTGTATCGAAGCTCAGCAAGTCCTGGTGCAAATAACCAATGGTAGTAGACCGGCTTCTTTCTACGGTACCGGCACTGGGGAGGTATTCTCCGGCCAGCAATTTGAGGAGGGTCGATTTACCGGTTCCATTGTAACCGATTAACCCGATTCTGTCTCCGGGATGGATATGCCAGGTGGCTTCTTCCACGATGGCCCTAGCTCCAAATTCAAAAGTCAGATCCTGTAATCCTGCCAGCATAAAATATTCTTGCGCCGCAAAGTTAGTACAATCTACCTTTGCGGCTGAACTTTGCACCCTCAATAATGTTATGGTTGTCGTGAGACATGTTCTGTTTTTGATTTTCATCTTTCTTTCCCTCCATGCTTTTTCCCAGAAAAAGTACACCATCAGTGGGTATGTTCGGGATTCCCTCAGTCGTGAGACCCTTATTGGAGCAACGGTTCAGACGCAAAACGCAGGCAAAGGGATCAATACGAATGCCTATGGATATTATTCCATTACCCTTCCGGAAGGGGAGTACAAAATGGTCATTTCTTTTGTAGGCTATTATCCCCTGGAGCAAACCCTTGTGGTAAAGAGTGACCAACAACTTAATTTTTCGCTGCTCTCGAGATCCAGTCTTTCGCAGGAAATAGTGATCACCAATAGAAAAAAAGATGCCAATCTGCGCAATGCACAAATGGGACAAATTGATCTGACAACCTCCAAAATGAAATCTTTGCCGGTTATTTTTGGCGAGGTCGACCCCTTGAAAACCTTGCAACTTTTTCCGGGGGTAACCAATGCTGGCGAGGGCAACAGTGGTATTTATGTAAGGGGAGGAGGTCCTGATCAGAACCTTGTCTTACTGGATGATGCAGTAGTTTACAATACGGGACATCTTTTTGGTTTCTTTTCCATTTTCAATGGTGATGCCATCAAGAATACCAGTCTCATCAAAGGGGGAATGCCTGCACAATACGGGGGAAGATTGTCCTCTGTTTTGGATATTTCCATGAAAGATGGAAACATGAAAAAGTTTCAGGCAGAAGGGGGCATTGGTAGCATCGCATCACGACTTTCCATACAGGGACCCATCAAAAAGGACAAATCCTCTTTCATGATCTCTGGCAGGCGTACCTATATTGATGCACTGGTAAAACCCTTTATCAAAAAAGGGAGCCAGTTTTACGGATCCGGTTATTATTTCTATGACCTGAACACCAAATTCAATTATCGTTTCTCCAACAAAGACCGCCTTTACATCAGTGGTTATTTTGGCAGAGACGTATTTGACTTTAAAAACAACCAGCGACAGTTCAATGTGAGCATCCCTTGGGGAAATGCAACCATGACGGCACGTTGGAACCATGTTTTTGATCAAAAGCTTTTCATGAACACAACGCTGTTGTACAATGTTTATGATTTTGCATTGGGCGCACTCCAGAACAACTTCAATTTTACCTTGAGCAGCGGTATAAGGGACCTCAGCCTGAAAACAGATTTCGATCATTACTTGACGCCGGAACACAAATTAAAATATGGTGCTATGTTCATCAACCACCGGTTTTCACCCTCTGTGGTTTCAGGCCGACAAGACAGTGTGGTGTTCCAGCCCAATAATGCTCAGTTGAAGTATGCCAGAGAAGTGGGCTTGTATGCACAAGACGACTGGGATATCAATGATAAACTGAAACTGAATTATGGTTTGCGTTGGAGTGGTTTCCAGCAGGTTGGACCTTATGATCGATACATCACAGACAACAATGGCAACAGACTGGATAGCATTCAGTATGCAAGGGGACAGCAATTGAAGTTTTATCACGGTCTCGAGCCCAGGGCAACCATCCGATACAGTGTAGATGATGTTTCATCTTTCAAAGCATCCATTACCAGAAACCGTCAATACATTCATTTGGTCAGCAATGCTGGTACAACACTGCCCACAGATGTTTGGGTGCCCAGTACCTTCAGGGTCAAGCCCCAACTTTCATGGCAGTATTCAGCGGGGTATTTTAGAAATTTCAAAGACAATGCCTGGGAGACTTCGGTTGAGTTGTACTATAAGTCGATGGACAATCAAATCGAATACAAAGAAGGGTATACGCCGTCTATCAAAGATCCTGAAGAAGAATTCGTTTTTGGGAAAGGATGGAGTTACGGTGCTGAGTTTTTCATCAACAAAACAAAAGGCAGGTTTACCGGATGGGTGGGGTATACCCTGGCATGGTCCTGGCGAAAATTTCCTGATTTGAACAAAGGGAATCCTTATCCGGCAAAATATGATCGCAGGCATGATCTTTCGGTGGTGGGCATGTATGAGTTAAATCCTAAATGGAAATTTTCAGCTGTTTTTGTGTATGCAACTGGAAACGCAACTTCATTGCCTGAAAAATTCTATCTGGTGGAAGGGGTACTTACACAACAGTTTTCTTCGATCAACCAATATCGTTTGGCGCCTTACCACCGCTTGGATCTCTCTGCTACCTATCAACCTGAACCCCTGAAGCCAAGGAAGATCAAAAGCAGTTGGTCATTTAGTGTGTATAATGCTTACAGCAGAAAAAATCCCTATTTTCTTTATTTTGACCAGACAGGCAGTGCATTTGCAGGAACCTTGAAGGTACAGGCAAAACAAGTATCCCTGTTTCCAGTGATCCCATCCGTAACCTACAATTTTAAGTTTTAAAAGCTAGTTGTCTTTCAGTTTGAACCGGATGGCCCTGCTGATATGTTGGGTGGAGCTTATCTTGAATTCCTCCTTGATGCCATTGATGGTAACGATCATGTTAGCGGTATTGGGTGGTAGCGTACCCTCGCTCTTGGCATACATGATCAGGTCGTATACTTTTTCTTTTCCATCCACCGTAAGGTCAATGGTAATCGGTTTTTCAGTAAGCAGTTTTTCCGGGATCAAGAGTTTGTCATTCAAGAAGATCATCACGGTATCGCCATCGATCTGACCATAATCATAGATCTCAATTTTCACGGTTGTAGGAGCCACATCAAACGTTTTGATGATCTCATAGTTTCTTTTGGTGATCTTGTCCTTTAAGGGCTGTGCCTCTTTCTTGGCTAAATTTTGTCCCTCTTTAGATGTTGCTGCATTGTTGCCGGCTTGGTTTTCCTTCAGGTTATTTTTGGGATCGCTGCTGTTGTCGGATTGTTTGGTGGTTTTATCGGTTGATTCATTTCTGGGTATAACTTTTCTTTCCAATGAGGTCAATCCACTGCCACAAGTACTTCCCTTTTCGTAAGGTTTCCATTTTCCAATCAGCAATTCTTTGTCTTTTTGTTTGAAATATGTCAGCTGGTGTGATTGCAAACAATTTTGGAAATCGGGTGGGGTATTGGTTTTCAGTGTTTCCACCTCATTGACGGTCAGTGATTTGCTTCCCGGTTCATATTGTCCCTTTAGTTTGCAAATGACATAATATCTTTTGCCAGAAATACTGAAATAGGTATAAGAGTGGCCTGTGATCTGTTGGCCATTCACTTCGATTTCCAAGACATAATTGGTTTTGATCCCTCTCGGATCTGTGGCATCACCAAAATCCCCGATCCATTGTCCGCTTAGCTTCTGGCCCTTGACCTCCAAGCCCAGCAAAACAATTGAACCCAATATGAAAAGCCAACTGTAGCGTAGAATTGTACTCAAATTCATCTTTATTTTAAGGACTATTGCAAATTATTGTGAATTGAATGGGGGCTTACCCAATACTTCGTTAAATTTGCACCTGTCCACGATTTGAACACGAGTAACATGATAAATATACAATTTCCGGATGGTGCGGTTAGACAATATGAAGCAGGTGTTTCACCAATGGCTATTGCAAAGTCGATCTCTGAGGGGTTGGCCAGAAAAGTGATTGCTGCCAGCATAAATGGGGTTGTCTCCGATGCTTCCACACCCCTGCATTCAGATGCAAGTTTGAAGCTACTTACCTGGGATGATTCCGACGGAAAATCTACTTTCTGGCACTCATCTGCCCATTTATTGGCCGAAGCAGTAGAAGCAAGTTTTCCCGGAGTGAAATTTTGGGTAGGACCGGCAGTAGATCGTGGATTCTACTATGACATGGATCTGGGTGATAGAAGCATTACTGAAGAGGAACTGATCAGTCTGGAAAAAAAGATGGGGGAACTTTCCAAAAAGAACAGTGAGTTCATCCGCAAAGAAATATCCAAAACAGATGCCATTGCCTATTTCACAGAAAAGGGCGATGAATATAAATTGGACCTGCTCCAAGGATTGACGGATGGAGCCATAACGTTCTATACCCAGGGTGCATTCACAGACCTTTGTCGTGGCCCCCATATACCCCACACAGGACTCATCAAGGCCATCAAACTTACCTCTGTAGCAGGTGCTTATTGGAAAGGAGATGAGAAGAACAAACAGCTGACCAGAATTTACGGGGTAAGTTTTCCGAGTCAGAAAGAACTGGATGAACATCTTCAAATGTTGGAGGAGGCCAAGAAAAGGGACCACCGGAAATTGGGCAAGGAACTGGGTATCTTCACTTTTGATGATGACGTAGGCCCAGGACTTCCTCTCTGGATGCCCAATGGAACGGTTATCATTGAAGAACTGGAAAAGCTGGCCAAGGAAACTGAACTGGCTGCTGGATACAAGCGTGTAGTAACTCCTCATATTGCCAAGGAAAGCATGTACCTCACCAGTGGTCACTTGCCTTATTACCAGGATAGCATGTACCCGCCCATGGAATTGGAAGGTGTTAAATACTACCTGAAAGCCATGAACTGCCCCCATCACCACAAGATCTTTGCGGCTGAGAACAGGAGTTACAAAGAGCTGCCGCTGAGGCTTGCAGAATACGGCACATGTTACCGGTATGAGCAGAGTGGTGAATTATTTGGACTCATGCGCGTAAGGTGTTTGCACATGAATGATGCACATATCTATTGTTCCAAGGAAGACTTTGCCAATGAGTTCAGGGCGGTGAATGATATGTACATCAAGTATTTCAAAATCTTCGGGATCGACAAATATGTGATGCGGCTAAGTTTGCATGATCCTGCAAAACTGGGGCAGAAATACATCAATGAGCCCGAGTTGTGGATGGAAACAGAGGAGATGGTCCGGCAAGTTTTGATTGAATCTAATATTCCTTTTGTCGAAGTGCCCGATGAAGGAGCCTTCTATGGTCCAAAAATCGATGTGCAGATTTGGTCTGCCATTGGAAGGGAATTTACTTTGGCAACCAATCAGGTTGATTTCGCTCAGGGCAGAAGATTCAATCTTTCCTATACCAACCGCGATAATCAGGCCGAAACACCTTTGATCATTCATCGTGCACCCTTGGGAACCCATGAACGTTTCATTGGATTCCTTCTGGAACACTATGCTGGTAAATTTCCATTATGGCTTGCTCCGGTACAGGTAAAACTCCTGCCCATCAGCGATAAATTCAATGATTACGCGAGACAGGTGAACCAACAGTTGCTCAACATGGGTATCCGTTCTGAGGTAGATGAAAGAGGAGAGAAGATTGGCAAGAAGATCAGGGATACTGAATTGATGCGCGTACCTTATATGCTCATCATTGGTGAAAAAGAGCAGAATGAAGGTGCCGTCTCGGTTAGGAGACAAGGCAAAGGAGACATGGGGCAATGCTCAGTATCAGAATTATTGACTAATTTAACAGCTGAAATAAACCAACGGCAATCCAATTAAAAAAACAAATAACACAAAACGGATCCAACCTGCTGCCGTCAGGCTCTTCCGGAATACACTATGTCATTACCTAACAGACCATTTAACCGTCCAAGTGGACCAGGAGGCTTCAGGGGCAAGTTCATGCCAAGAAAGGAAGCTGAACACCGTATCAACAATTTCATCAGGGTTCCACAGGTAAGGCTTGTGGGTGACAATGTCACCATGGGAGTTTATCCCACCCAGGAAGCACTCAGGATGGCGCAGGCACAAGAGCTTGATCTTGTTGAGATTTCTCCCCAAGCAGATCCACCCGTCTGTAAGATCATCGACTATAATAAATTCCTTTACGACAAGAAGCGTAAAGAAAAGGAAATGAAGGCCAAAAGCAAGTCGGCAGAACTCAAGGAGATTCGTTTCACTCCGGGTACCGATGACCATGACTTTGATTTCAAAGCCAGACATGCTGAAAACTTTTTAAAAGAGGGGAACAAAGTAAAGGCCTACGTCCAGTTCAAGGGACGTGCTATCATGTTCAAAGAAAGAGGTGAACTTGTTCTGTTGAAATTTGCTGAGCGTTTGGCTGAGATCGGTCAGGTGGAAGGTTTACCCAAACTGGAAGGCAAAAGAATGTTGATGGTAATCGCTCCCAAAACCCAGAAAAAGAAAAAAGAGGGTCCCGCCCCAGAATAAACTCAAATATTTCTGCTTTTAGCATTGTTCCATTTACCGCTGAGCAAATAACCCAGTGACAGGATCAGTATGCAGCTCCAGTAGAGAAGCTCTGATCCCCATCCCCATGCAATCGATAGGTTCATTGTTTCCATGGTGGTGTATATGTATAGGCAATACAGCAGAATTGTCACTGCCTCAATCATGAGGTTTACCTTTGTGTTGCCGGTTCCTGTTACTGCGTTCAGGCATACTGTTGAAATGGACATCAGCAATATCGCAAATGATACGATGCGGAGCACAGGAATCGCTGCTGCAAGATATACTGGATCATCCAAAAATAGCGCAAGCATCGCTTCAGGAAAAAATTGTAATGGTATGAAAATCAATATTGTGGATCCAGAACTCAATAAGACTATTCTCTTTACCAAGATCATTACCCGCTTGTTCATTCCTTGACCAATGATATTGGAAACCATGGTATTGGAGGTTGCTGCGAAAGCCCAAATAAAGATGCCAAAAAATCCAAAGAGCAGTCGCATCAGCTGACTGATGTCCAATGCCATTCTGCCGTCATGGGATACCAGGATGAAAAAGAACTCCCAGCTGATGATGCTGATACCATATTGCATGATCAAGGGGGAGGACTGAACCAGGATCGTTTTGCATACCGTCCAGTCAAAACGAAAACTTTTGAATATTCCGAAACGTTCACCCATTCCCTTTGCATTGATGATGGCAAAGACGACCAGCATGCCAAAAAACTCAGCAAAAACACTGGCATAGGCGGCACCATTGAATCCCAGATTCGGCAAGCCAAGTTTACCAAAAATGAGTCCATAGTCCAAGACAATATTGGAAATGGTTTCGGCCAATGTGCCCCATATCAATAACTTACTTTGGTTGGTACCAACCAGTAATGCGTTTCTCATTTGATACAAATAGAGAAAGGGTAGGCCCCAGATTCTGATATACAAAAAACCCATGCATTGCTGGTAAAGCGCAGGATCAGTATGGGTTTTAAAGATTTGGGGGGCGATCAGATAGGTAGAGGCGATGCCAACGGCGGCGATGCCCAGCGTGATGTAAACGCTTTGCATGAACAAGGCGCCAATTTCTCCCTCCCTATCTTGCCCCCCTCTTCTGGAGATCAAACCTTGTAATCCATTGTTCAAACCGAAGCCAATCGCAGAAAAAATAAGATAATATACACCTGTTATACCTGCTGCCCCTATGTATCCTGGACCTAGTTTCGAGAGGAAAAAGCTATTGACGAGAAAGTTGAACTGCGGAACCAAAATCGCAAAACTGATGGGTAGCGACATTTGGAGTATTTGGCGATAGCTAATATTCAATTTGAGGTCATGGGACATCCTGCAAAGCTAATCAGATTCCATTCTTTTCCATGTCAAAAGCATTAAATTTGCTTTATGGTAACCTCATCCCTCAAGCCAACCTTTGCTTATGTTCCAATAGAAGGGAAAAATTCTATGGATGAGGGCCTGAAACTCTGTTTGGAAGTGGGAGAGGAACATGTTTCTTATCTGATCGCAAATACTTCAGGGACGAAAATCATGCATTTTGAATACTATTCCGTCCCAAAAGAGGAAAAGTTGGAAAGATTGAGCATGCTGCTGAAGGAGCACCCTGGACTCTCTCATTCCTTTGAAGATGTAATTCTCGTCAATAATACCAACCGGACTGTTTTGGTGCCTGATAAATTTCACAAGGATCATTTGAATGATTCCCTTTTTCAAATGATTCATGGTGATTTGGAAGACATGGCGCTTCACAAGGATGCCGTTTATGAGTGGGAAATAAATATTCTACATGGTTTCGAAGCTGAGTTGGATACATTATTGAAGGAAAGGTTTCCTCAGGCAAGATCAGTTCATTTTGCAACAACAGCGCTCCGGTCTGCCTTCAAAAACAGACATTGGAAAGAAAAGCAACATGTGAAATTATTCTTTTTTTCATCCTCCTTTTTTATCATGCTTTTCCATGGTGATCGGTTGCAAATTGCACAACATTTTCAATTTCAGACCACAGAAGACATCATCTATCATGTTTTAAATGTTGCTGATAAATTTCAAGTGGATGTCAACTCGGCTCTCTTTGAAACAAGTGGCTTGTTGGATGAGTCATCCCCCATTTGGTATGAGCTACAAAGACATTTTTTAGAGATCAGTTTTCTGTCGCCTGATGTAACTTTTGACGAAAACATGGAAATCTCCTCTCATTATTTCACCCCTTTCTTTTTGATTCCGGCATGCGTATAATCAGTGGAGAATTAGGAGGTCGCAGGTTCAATCCCCCTAATAACATGCCCTATACCCGTCCTACTACAGACATTGCCAAGGAAGGTTTGTTCAATGTAATCGAAAACAACCTGGATCTTTCCGCAGCGAAATCTTTGGATCTTTTTGGAGGAACCGGGAGCATCAGTTATGAATTGTATTCTCGGGGTGTAAGGGACCTTACCATCGTTGAAAAAGATGCAGAAATGTTTGCCTTCATTAAAAAGACAGCAGAACAATTTAGGATCGATGGTATTCAATTCATTCGGTCTGATGTGTTCAAATTCTTGAAGGATTGTTCAGAGAATTACGATTTTATATTTGCTGGTCCTCCTTATGCGCTCGGAAATATTGAAGACTTGCCCAAATGGGTATTTCAAAAAAAATTGCTGCAACCGGAAGGTTGGTTTGTCTTGGAGCATACACCCCGAAATGATTTCAGGGACCATCCTTTCTTTTATGCTGAAAGAAAATACGGTACAACCATTTTTACCATTTTTATCAATAGGGTAAAGACTGCTGAAAACAATGAACAAAGCTGAAGCAAGAAAACTCCTGTTGGAAAAACGCAAAGCACTTACCCATAAACAGGTAAACATATTCCAGGACCTTCTGTTGATCCGTTTTCAAGAACTGGAATTGCCTTATTTAAGCATGCTGCACACCTATCTTCCTATATATGACCGAAATGAACCTGACCCCATCCCTTTGGTTGACTGGCTGCGGTTTAAGGATCCGGGCATGCAGGTGGCCTATCCAAAAATTAACCTGTCTGATTTTTCCATGCGTCATTATGTTGAAAAGGAGGATACTGTTTTTGTCCTGAACCCGTTTGGTATTCCTGAGCCGGAACAGGCTCTGGAAATAGCCACAGCGGAAATCGATGCCGTATTGATCCCCTTGGTAGCCTTTGATCAAGAGGGAAACCGCGTTGGCTATGGAAAAGGCTTCTATGACAGATTTCTGGCTGCCTGCAGACCGGAAGTATTGAAAATTGGTATTTCATTCTTTCCGCCTGTAGATAAGATTGAGGACATCCATTTCTTCGATAAAAAACTGGACCTTTGCATTACACCAGACCTTGTCTATGCATTTTAAGAATATCTACCTCAGGTCCTTCCGTTTGTTTTTATTTCCCATAGCCTTGCTATACGGATGGGTGGTAGTGCTGAGAAACTGGTTATTTGACAAGAGGATTGTCAAGTCAGTCACTTTCAATTTGCCTATCATTTCAGTTGGAAACCTCAGTGTAGGAGGAACCGGTAAATCTCCTCTGGTGGATTACCTGGTCACATTGTTGAAAAAAAAGTATCCTGTTGCTACCCTCAGCAGAGGATATAAGCGAAGAACATCAGGATATATATTGGCTCAGGAAAATACAGATGCCATTGAAATAGGAGACGAGCCAATGCAATTTCATTTGCGGCACAGTGACGTTGCTGTAGCAGTTGGTGAAAAGAGAATTGAAGCCATCCCTCAATTGTTGTTCGATAGGCCGGAAACCAGGTTGATCATCCTGGATGATGCTTTTCAGCACAGAGAGATCAATGCTGGAATGAATATTTTGCTTACTGAATATGCCAATTTATATACAAGGGATTTTTACCTGCCCACTGGAGACCTGAGGGATCAAATATCCAGTGCCAAAAGAGCGCAGATCATCCTTGTAACGAAATGTCCCCATGATCTAACAGAAGATCAACGATTTGCTGTTTTGAAGGAGATTGATCCCAAACCAGGACAGTTCGTCTTTTTTACTTGTATCGAATACAAGACTCCCTACCATATTGAGACTGGTGAAACAAAAAATCTTTCCCTCGCTGAAGAAGTGCTTTTGGTTTGTGGCATTGCCAATCCTGAACCACTCACCACCTATATCCATGAACATAGCAAGACCTATGAAGCCATATTTTACAGCGACCACCATATTTTTAGCATTGATGATATCAGGGAGATCAGGAGAAGATACAACACCATCGATCACAATGAAAAAATCATCCTTACAACCGAAAAAGATGCTGTTAGGCTGATAAAATACAAAGATCATTTTAGTGATCTTCCCTTTTATGTAATTCCTATTACCGTTCATTTCCTTTTTGATCAACAAAAGGAATTTGATGGTTTGGTAAAATCATACCCCCGTGATTTTTATGCCAGGCAAGCGGAGGAAATAAGAAAAGAAAATGAACTCGAAGAGCCAGTAAGCTGAAAAAACAAGCATGGGACGAAAGAACAATCGAAAGAAGAGAAAGGAGTATAAGAGAGAATTGCCTCTATTCAAAGGTGTTTTTGAAATAACAAGATCAGGAATGGGCTTTGTCGTGGTACAAGGCCTGGAGAAGGATATCATCATCAGACCCAATGATTTCAACAGGGCTTTTCATGGAGATTTTGTCCGGGTAGAAGTTACCAAGGGTGATTTGAGAATTGGCCGTTTGCAGGGAAGGATTATACAAGTGATAGAAAGAAAGCAGAAGGAATTTGTTGGACAGATTGAAGTGAACCGTGATTTTGCCTTTTTCCTTCCCGCAACCGACAAACCTTTGCCTGATTTCTTTGTTTCGCTGCAAGATTTGAACGGAGCAAAAGATGGTCAAAAGGTAATTGCCCGCATTGTAAGTTGGGAAGAAGGGGATAAAAGGCCCAAGGGTGAAATTTTGGAAGTTATCACGGCTGATAAAGAGGGAGATCTCGCCATGAAAGAGATCTTGATCCAGCAGGGGTTTTCATTGCAGTTTTCGGAGGAAGTAGTGGAGGAAACCCTGCGCATACCCGAATTGATTCAACAGGAAGAATTGATGAGAAGGAGAGACATGCGAGAAACCCTCACCTTTACCATTGACCCGGAGGATGCAAAAGATTTCGACGATGCCATCAGTTTTGCAAAGATTGGAAAGGGATTATGGGAGGTGGGTGTGCACATTGCGGATGTCAGCTACTATATACAACAGGATTCTGCATTGGATATTGAAGCCTATCAGAGAGCAACATCGGTGTATCTGCCAGACAGGGTAGTGCCCATGCTGCCGGAGAGAATATCCAATGAACTTTGTTCCCTTCGTCCCCATGAGGACAAACTCACCTATGCCTGTGTTTTTCAAATCTCAGAAAATGGCGAAATAAAAGATCGATGGATCGGAAGGACGGTGATTCATTCCAATCATCGCTTCACCTATGAAGACGTTCAATCTATTATTGAAACAGGTACCGGTTTGTACGATAAGGAGATATTGTCTCTTCACCAGCTTGCCAAAAACTTCCGTGAAAAAAGGATGAAGGCAGGTGCGATCAACTTTTCATCACAGGAAGTTCGGTTCAAACTGGATGAAAAAGGCGCACCCATTGGGATTGTGATCAAAGAAAGCAAGGAGTCTCATCAGCTCATAGAAGAGTTCATGCTTTTGGCCAATCGCACAGTTGCAGAAAAAGTTTCCAAGGTGATGGTGGGTGGCAAACCGATCCCTTTTCCCTATAGAATACACGACCAACCGGATGAAGAGAAACTAATCCCATTTGTTGAATTTGCCCGTAAATATGGTTATCATTTTGAAACCAAAACACCAGAGGCCATTGCCCGATCTTTCAATGAAATGTTGGTCAAAGTCAAAGGATTTCCTGAACAAAGGGTGTTGGAACAAATGGGCATCCGTACCATGGCCAAAGCAGTATATACAACCAAAAACATCGGTCACTATGGACTGGGATTTGAACATTATTGTCATTTCACTTCTCCGATCAGACGCTACCCCGATGTGTTGGTGCACAGGGTGCTTACAGCGGTTTTGAAAGGTGATCCCAAGCCAGATAAAAAATTGGAACAACAATGCATTCATTCCAGTGAAAGAGAGAGGGCAGCCATGGAGTCGGAAAGGGCAGCCAATAAATACAAGCAGGTTGAGTACATGAAACAATTTCTGGGGGAAGAATTTCAGGCAGTTGTATCAGGGGTTGCCAGTTTTGGGTTTTGGGCGGAAACGATCGATCACAAGTGTGAGGGATTGGTAAGTTGCACATCCTTGCTGGATTACGATGATTTTGTCTATCATGAAGATGATTATTCATTGGTTGGCAGAAGAAGCCATCGTGCTTTCAGGATTGGGGATTCTGTCAAAATAAAGGTTATTGCTGCCAATCTCACAAAACGGCAGCTTGATTATGAATGGATCTTGGATGTTCAGGATGCAGAATTGACAACAAAACGCAAGAAAAAATAAACCCTCATTGTATCATTTGTTATCTTCGGCTTGATTACCAATAAAGCATGACGGGACTAGAAAAATTACAGAAGGATTTTGAATCCTATTTCCAGCACAGGCATTTTCCAACAACACCTGCCAGTTTATACAATCCATTGGAGGAATTTTTATCCAATTCCGGGAAGAGGATACGTCCAGTGCTCTGTTTATTGGGCAATTCACTATATGGAGAGATAGATGAGCATGCATTTCATCTTGCTGCAGCCATAGAGCTATTTCACAATTTTACCCTTGTTCATGATGATATAATGGACAAAGCTCCCCTCAGAAGGGGTAAGCCAACGGTTCATGCCCTACATGGTGAACCTACGGCCTTATTAGGAGGTGATGTTATGATGGTCGTAGCCTACGATTATATCATGCGTGTTCCTTCTCAACACTTGAAAAAGGTACTATACCTCTTTAACAAAACTGCCAAAGAAGTTTGTGAAGGGCAACAGCTTGACATGGACTTCGAGAAAATGCAAAATGTCAGTTTGGATGAATACATGCACATGATCACCCTTAAAACTTCGGTTTTGTTGGCTTGCAGCCTTCAATTGGGTGCCATTCTTGCCAATGCCAGTGAGGATGATCAACATCATTTGTATGAGTTTGGAAAAAACCTGGGGATAGCTTTCCAGATTCAGGATGATTACCTCGATGCCTTTGGAGATCCATCAAAATTTGGGAAACAGGTTGGGGGAGACATTCAGAGCAATAAAAAAACATTCCTGATGATACATGCGCTGGAAACAGCCGGTCTTGATCAGAAAAAAGAATTGTTGAAGCTGATTGCAGACAATCCTGGTGACAAAGTTGAACGTGTATTGAATATTTTCAAGAGTTGTAAAATAGACACCTGGTCCAATCAACTCAAAGAAGATTATCTTGATAGATCTCTCCAGCATTTGGAGCAGATCAATATCCCTTCACAACAAAAATCATCCTTGATTGAATTGGCTCATTACCTGATCAATCGTGACAAATAAATTTTAATACGTGGCCAATATTTTCAGAAAGAAAACCCTGCAGGATATTTCGAATGAGATTTCATTGCATGATTCAGCTCAGGAGGGTGCCGGCTTGAAAAAAGTATTGAATGTTAAGGATCTAACCCTGATGGGAGTAGCAGCAGTAATCGGCGGTGGCATATTTACAACCATTGGTTCTGCTGCATACAATGGAGGTCCTGGTGTAATTTTTTTATTTGTCATTACAGCCATAACCTGTGGTTTTTGCGCCCTCTGTTATGCTGAGTTTGCTGCAAGGATTCCCACTGCAGGAAGTGCCTATACCTACTCATATGTCAGTTTTGGTGAAGTGGTAGCCTGGATCATTGGCTGGGCCCTGATCCTGGAATATGCCATCGGTAATATTGTAGTGGCTATATCTTGGAGTGCCTATTTCAACAATATTCTGTCGGCAATGGGACTGCATTTACCGAATTGGCTGACAGTAGGCTTTCAGACAGCATTGATGAAATACAACGAAGCCTTGCAATCAGGTTTGCCGGTAAATGAGCTGGTATATACACAAGCCCCCAGAATCTTGGGTATACCTATTATCATCAATTTACCGGCCTTTGTTATTGTTGTCTTGGTTTCAATACTCGCCTACATTGGTATCAGGGAAAGCAAGAAAACGGCCAATGTAATGGTAATGGTAAAAATTGCTGTTCTTTTGTTGGTAGCAGGTGTCGGTATTTGGTATATTTTCTCTAATGATACTGCATCCAATTGGTCACCTTTCCTTCCCAATGGCATGTCTGGTGTATTGAAGGGAGTATCAGCAGTATTTTTTGCCTATATTGGCTTTGATGCAGTTTCAACAACTGCCGAGGAATGTGCGAACCCACAGCGCGATATGCCCAAAGGAATGATTTATTCATTGGTCATTTGCACGGTTATCTATATTGTTACTGCCTTGGTTATAACGGGTATGGTTAATTATGCTGAATTTGAAAATGTTGCGGATCCACTGGCTTTTGTTTTTGAGAAAATCAACATGCAGAAATTTGGCTTTTTCATCTCTCTCAGTGCTGTTCTCGCCGCTACCAGTGTATTATTGGTATTTCAGATTGGCCAGCCCAGGATATGGATGGCCATGAGTCGCGATGGCCTGCTTCCATCAAGGTTCTCCAAAGTTAGCCCCACTTTTAAAACTCCCGGATTTTCAACTTTTCTGGCAGGTGCCTTGGTGGCAGGACTGGTATTGGTCATCGATGACAAGTTGATGACAGATCTCACCAGCATTGGCACATTGTTTGCATTTGTACTGGTCAGTGGCGGCGTATTGTTGTTGCCAAAGTTGGAGAAACAAAAAGGAAGGTTTTCCATTCCATACATCAATGCACAATTTATTTTTCTGTTCATCTATTCGGTGACAATCTTTTTCTTCCGCAATAGAATTTCCAATGCTATTTCTAATTTTGGCAATGATGGATACCAGGAGATTCTATTTCTTATTTTCATCCTATTAACGGGTATATTGACGGTTCAGACTTTTCGTAAAAAATATTCTTTGATTCCAGTATTGGGCGTTGCATCCTGTTTGTACCTCATGGTGGAAATCCCTGCCAAAAGCTGGGTGGTTTTCTTTGGTTGGATGACACTTGGATTGATTATCTATTTTTCTTACGGCAAGCAGCATAGTAGACTCAACAAATGAAATTTCAGGAAGGGGATAAGGTAGTTGTAAAAGCCACCGGTGAACGAGGGGAAGTGGTGGAGTGGATCAACAAAAAAATGTTGACCATTGATGTGGATGGGATAAGGTTTCCCGTTTATGCAGACCAGATTGATTTTCCATATTTTGATGCCTTCAACACGCCTGCTGCTGCAACAAAAAAGAAAAACTTGACCTTGTCTGCATTCAAACCCGAGAAAACGGTAAAGAAAATCATTGAACGGGATGGAGTATGGCTATCGTTTTTCCCGGTATTGGACAAAGATGTTTTTGATGATGACATCATCTCTCATTATAAGATTCACCTATTGAATCATACAGATGATGATCTGTTGGTTGAATTGTCTTTTTATTATGGGATAACGAAGCAAATGGACCTTAAGCATAGCATTCGTGCTTTGGAGGATCTTTATCTTTTTGATCTGCCTTTTGACAATCTGAATGATCAGCCCAAAATTGACTTCAATTTTAGTCTGCTTACAGTAGATAAAAAAAGAGTTCCTCACTTTGAAGTAATCTTCAAGCCTAAACCCAAACAAATATTCAAATGGTCTGAAGAAGTCTTGCTGAACCAAAAAGCTTCCTTCCCCGTCAATCTTTTTGAAACCTATCCAATCAAAGCGTTGGAAGCTCCCGTTGATGATATGGATAAATTAAGAGCAGCAGGTTTTAAAATATATCCTGCCGATAAGATCAAAAGAAATCTTCCAGCGCCGAGAACTTTGATTGACCTTCATGCCGAAAAGCTTATCGATAATCCCGATCGGTTAGACGCCGCACAAATATTTGATCTTCAGACAAAAGCATTTGATAAATTTTTAGAAGAAGCCTGTGCACATGGATTGAAACAACTGATTGTCATCCATGGAGTAGGAACGGGTAAGCTGAAAGACGAGATTCACGAAATCCTACGTCACCGCAAAGATGTTAGTTCCTTTGTAAACAGACTGCATCCTCAATTTGGGTATGGTGCCACTGAAATTTTCCTGAACTGACTGGTGTCAAAATGAGTAACTTTGGTGTCCGCAGTAAGCTATCGCGTTGGGAAACCAACGAGGAAAGTCCGGACAGCAAAGGGCAGCGCACCGGTGAACAGCCGGGTCTTGAGCAATCAGGAACAGAAAGTGCCACAGAAAATAACCGTCTGCCTCTGGTGGATAAGGGTGAAAACGTGAGGTAAGAGCTCACGACAGCAAAAAGTGATTTTTGTTGGGGGTAAACCTTGCGTGCTGAAATGCCACATAGGTCATGGCAACCCATGGTTGGAAGGCGGCCCGCCTTCTCTCTCTGAGGCCATGATGGGTAGGCAGCTTGATTCCCAAGGGTAACCTTGGAAACAGATAAATGATAGCCTAGAACAGAATCCGGCTTATGACCTGCGGAAATTAAAAAGGCCCTTCGTGAGAAGAGCCTTTTTTTATGGTTTTTTGATTGATCAGATCAAATCGAGTGCTTTTGTGAAAGTGGTAACAACCGGAACGACCATCAGCGAAACAAGTGATGGAACATAGAAATATACCCCTACGGAAGCCGCCAAGGATAGAAAGAAAAGGATCCAATAAGTATTTTTTTGGCTTTTGGTCATAAAATTTATTTTATTAGCAAATATACGATCCCTTTTAACCTGCACAAAATCAGATCTTTTGATTAATTTAATGTGTAAACTTTACACTATTTTCAATAAAAATGATTATTTTGGTTTCTCTTGAATGATGCTGCCAATGAAGATTGAATTCTTTTTGCGTTTTTCTACTGTACCCGGACAAAAATTGTTAATCTCGGGAAATATTGCTGAATTAGGGAGTACCCAAGGAATTCAACAGGCAATTGCTATGGAATACCATGACCACGATCATTGGAAGTACACGTTGGTCCTTTCCAAAGAGACATTTCAGGCCCACAAAGAAATTTCTTATACGTATCATTTTGTTGATCAGAACGATGCTGCAGTGGATGATTGGAGCAAGGGTAGGGTTTTATCCTTGAAGGATGATAAGCATGATTTAGCTGTTCTCGACACATGGATCGACATGGGGGATGTTGAAAATATTTATCATACAGCTCCCTTCTATCATATTTTCGACAAAGTACAATCTACCCATAAAAAAAACTACCCTCAAAAAGGAAAGATCCAATTTTTGGTCGATTCCCCGCTCATGCCACCGCATCATTTGCTCGCCATTACAGGCAATACTGATGCATTGGGTAATTGGAACCGAGATGGTCATTTGCTGATGAAGCAAAATGGCAGTCAGTGGTTCATTGAAGTCGATTCCACACTGATTACTGGTGAGCTTGAATACAAATACATTTTATTGGATGAAAAAAAGGAATTGGTAAAATATGAGCACGGAGAAAACAGACATTTAAAATTTCCTTTTTTGGAAACCCCGGAAATGATCCTGGTTTCAGATGGTCGAACAAGGTTTGACTTTCATTTCAGGGGAACAGGGGTTGCAATACCGGTATTCAGTTTAAGGACTAAAAAGGGGCTTGGTGTAGGTGAATTTACCGATATCCATGCATTGGCAGATTGGGCGGAATCTTCCGGAATCAAAATGATCCAATTGTTGCCTGTCAATGATACTACTTCCACCCATTCAAAATTGGATTCATATCCGTACGCAGCCATTTCGGCCTACGCACTTCATCCACTTTACGGATCAATAGAGGAAATTGCTGGCAAAAAACATGGATCAGTCATCAAAGAAATCCTTGCGTCAAAACCTGCATTAAATGCGCTTGAGGGAGTGGACTATGAAGCAGTCATGGAACTGAAATGGGAGGCGTACAGTCTTTTGTATGATGCAATGAGTGAAGATAGTTTTGAAGAAAAAGAGTATAGTGCATTCTTTGCCCAAAACAAACACTGGTTGGTACCATATGCTGCTTATAGTTACTTGAGAGATAAGTTTGGTACACCCGATGCTGGTAAGTGGGGCAAGTATTCTCATTTCAATGAACAATTGATCAAGGAGCTCTGTGAGCCAGGCACAAAATATTTTGATGCCATTGCTTTGCATTTCTTCATACAATATCATTTGCATCGCCAGCTAAAGGCTGCCCATGATTATGCCAATAAAAAGGGCCTTATTTTAAAAGGTGATATCGCCATTGGCGTGCACCGACATGGTGCTGATTCCTGGACACAACCTGAGTTGTATCATCTGGACAAACAAGCCGGTGCACCCCCTGATGATTTTGCCATAAAGGGACAAAACTGGGGTTTTCCCACTTACAATTGGGAAACCATGAAAGCAGATGGGTTTGGTTGGTGGAAAAGCAGATTTGAGCAAATGTCGCATTATTTTGATGCATTCAGGATTGATCATATTCTTGGATTTTTTAGAATCTGGTCTATCCCGGATCATGCAACCGATGGTATCATGGGTAGATTTGTTCCAGCCATTCCTGTTTACAGAGATGAGTTTGAAAGAAGAGGCATTTTCATAGATGAACACAGGTTCTGTCAGCCCTATATAAATGATCAGGTTTTATGGGAAATGGCGAATGGTGTTGAAGACCAAGCAAAGCATTTTTTCCATCATTTTGGGGATGGAACCTATCGATTCAAAGAAGCCTTTGATACACAAAAGAAAATAGAGGCCTATTTCTGTCAACTTGACCAAGATGACACTAACTGCCGTCTTAAAGATATCCTGCTGAGTTTGCATTCCAATGTCATTCTTTGGAAAGATGACAGCAATGCACAGGCTTTTCATTTTAGGTTCAATATCACACATACACTCTCCTTCAAGCATTTGGATCAAACGATACAGCTTG
>Ga0315899_10000583_pt1 | contig 43805 bp, 35 predicted proteins | sample LakEriMetagenome_2_FD_203518 | JGI IMG/M metagenome (GOLD analysis project Ga0315899, IMG submission 203518) | Freshwater fungal communities from buoy surface, Lake Erie, Ohio, United States - Buoy 4 MA112 | ecosystem: Environmental > Aquatic > Freshwater > Lake | place: USA: Lake Erie, Ohio...
CGCTGCCGCAAGCCCCCCGCCCACTACGAGCACCCGATCCATCACCCCCCCACCCCAAACCGACGGGCCACGCGTCCGAACGCCTCCACCGCACGATCAATCTGCTCCGGCGTGTGGGCCGCCGACAGCTGCACCCGGATACGTGCAGCACCTTGAGGCACCACGGGGTAGAAAAATCCGATGACGTAAATGCCTTCGTCGAGCAAGGCTGCGGCCATGTTTTGGGAAAGCCGGGCATCTCCGAGCATCACCGGCACGATGGCGGATTCTCCATCCTTGAAGGGCAGCCCTTCACGCCGAAGCCCTGCTTTGAACCGCCGCGTGTTCTCTTCCAGCCGGTCGCGCAGTTCGGTCGTCTCTGCGAGCATCCGGAAAACTTCGAGGGAAGCTCCGACGATGCTCGGTGCAAGTGAATTTGAAAACAGGTACGGACGGCTGCGCTGGCGCAGCAAGTCGATGATTTCTTGGCGACCGGTTGTGAACCCACCCATCGCACCCCCGAGCGCCTTTCCGAGCGTGCCGGTGATGATGTCTACCCGGCCGAGCGCACCGCGCAGTTCTATGCTGCCGCGGCCGGTTTTCCCGATGAAGCCGGTTGCGTGGCATTCGTCCACCATCGTCATCGCCCCGTACTGCGCAGCGAGGTCGCAGATGGCGTCGATGCGCGCGACCACCCCGTCCATCGAAAATACCCCGTCGGTCACCACCAGAATGAAGCGGTGGCCTGCGTCGCGGGCAGCCTGCAGCTGCCGCTCCAAATCCTCCATGTCATCGTTCGCATACCTGTACCGCGCGGCTTTGCACAACCGCACTCCGTCGATGATGGAAGCGTGGTTGAGCGCATCGGAAATGATGGCATCCTGTTCCCCGAGCAGTGGCTCGAAGACGCCGCCGTTTGCATCGAATGCAGCGGCATACAAAATGGTGTCATCCGTGGAGTGGAAGTCCGCAATCACCTGCTCCAACTCGCGGTGAATGTCCTGCGTGCCGCAGATGAACCGCACACTGGACATCCCGAACCCGTGCGTGTCGATGGCCCGTTTTGCGGCCTCCAGAACCCGCGGATGGCTGCTCAGCCCGAGGTAGTTGTTCGCGCAAAAGTTGAGCACCCGGCGTCCATCCGCCAGGACGATTTCCGCCCCTTGCGGCGAAGCGATGATGCGCTCTCGTTTGTACAGCCCCGCTGCCTCAATGGCTGCTAGCTCTGCTTTCAAATGCGCCTGAAACGGTGCATACGGGATTTCAACGTGCGTTTCCATGCGTGCGAAGGTACTCTTCGGGCTCCCAAGGCGCACCGAGCACCAGCGGCGCATTCCGATCTCCGTGGCCCGCCGGCACACCCCACACCACCGGCACGCCCTCCGGCACGTGGTCCCGCACGATGCCGGCCAAATCCCGACCAAAAGGCACCTCATGGTCGTGCAACTCCGTGAATCCACCGAGCGCCACCCCGGCCACTTCCTCAAAGACGCCCGCGAGCCGGAACGCGCAAAACATCCGATCCAGGTGGTACATGTATTCATCCAAATCCTCGAGAAACAGCCACCGCCCGCGCACTTCGGGAAACCACGGAGTCCCGAGGAGGCTGTACAGGACGCTGAGGTTGCCGCCGGTCACGGGGCAGAGGCGCCGCTCCGCGGCGGAGAACGCGGCTGCGCCGCTTTCAAGGTCGAGGCGCCGCTCCGCGGCGGAGAACGCGGCTGCGCCGCTTTCAGGGTCGAGGCGCCGCTCCGCGGCGGAGAACGCGGCTGCGCCGCTTTCAGGGTCGAGGCGCCGCTCCGCGGCGGAGAACGCGGCTGCGCCGCTTTCAGGGTCGAGGTTGGCGGTGCCGTAATCAAGCGCCGGTGCGGCGACCTCAGAGCCGGCAACGCCGGCGACCTCAGAGCCGGCAACGCCGGCGACCTCAGAGCCGGCAACGCCGGCGACCTCGAGCGGCGAAGCCGCGACCAGTGCAGTCCACAGGGCCACTCGATCCGCAGGAGGAACGCGATCCAGCGTCAGGGCTACCGAGGCATGGAGTGCTCCGACTCCTTGGGCAGCGGCCCAGGCGTGGAGGGCCGTGATGTCGCTGAATCCCACGATCCAGGTGGGGTCGGCGCGGAAGGGGGCAGGGTCCAGGAGGGGGAGGAGCCGAGCAGCGCCGTAGCCGCCGCGGAGGGCCCAAACCGCGCGGATCGCAGGGTCGCGGAAGGCGGCGTTGAGGGCTGCGGCGCGTTCGGCGTCCGAACCACCGAGCGAACCGTCGCGGGGGCGAGAAGGCGCGGGAGGAAGCACCGGCGTGAAGCCGGCGGCGCGGATGGCGGCGGCAGCGGCTTCCCAGGTGGCATCGTCGGCGAAGCGGGAGGGCGTGACGAGGGCGATGGCGTCGCCGGGGACGAGCGGCCGGGGCAGCCGGAGCGGCGCGGCGGGATGCTGAAAAGAAAATCGAACCACGAGGGCAAGTTCGTTCGAAATTTGGCCAAACCATGGAACGCCCCACCCCCCCCCGCCGCGTCATGATGACCTCGGCCCTTCCGTATGCGAACGGGCCCATCCACATCGGACACATCGCCGGGGCCTACCTGCCCGCCGACATCCACGCGCGCTACCTCCGGAGCGCCGGCCGCGAAGTGCTGTGGATCTGCGGCTCGGACGAGCACGGCGCGGCGATTACGTTGCGCGCGAAGAAAGAAGGCGTGACTCCGAGGGAAATCGTGGACCGCTACCACGTGGAGATGCAGGACGCGTTCCGCGGGCTCGACATCTCCTTCGACCACTACAGCCGGACGAGCAGCCCACGCCACCATGCCGTGGCGCAGGATTTTTTCACGACCCTGCTGGAGAAAGGCAGCTTCGAAGTGCGCACGGAGGCCCACTACTACGACCCCGTCGCGGGCGCCTTCCTCGCCGACCGCTACATCATCGGCACCTGCCCGAAGTGCAACGAGGACGGAGCTTACGGCGACCAATGCGAGAAATGCGGCTCCGCCCTGAGCCCCACCGACCTCCTCCAACCGAAGTCCACCATCAGCGGCGCCACACCGGAACTCCGCGACACGACCCTCTGGTACCTGCCCATGGGACGGCATACAGAGTGGCTCCGCGAATACATCGAACGTGGTGTCCTCGACGGCAAGGCCCACCACGATCCCGCGGCGTGGAAGGCGCACGTGCTCGGCCAGTGCCGGAGTTGGATCGAGGGGGGGCTGGAAAGCCGCGCGATGACCCGCGACCTCGATTGGGGCGTGCCGGTGCCGGTTGAAGGGGCGGAGGGCAAGGTACTGTACGTGTGGCTCGATGCGCCCATCGGCTACATCACGGCGACGATGGAGTGGTGCGAGGCGAATGGGCGGGATTGGCGGGAGTTTTGGCAAAGCCCGGAGGCCGACTTGATCCACTTCATCGGCAAGGACAACATCGTCTTCCACTGCCTGATTTTCCCCATTTTACTGCACGAACACGGGGGGTACAACCTGCCGGTAAACGTGCCTGCGAACGCCTTCATGAACCTCGAAGGCGACAAAATTTCCACGTCGCGGAACTGGGCGGTTTGGGTCAACGATTACCTGCGCGATTTTCCCGGGCGCACGGACGAGTTGCGCTACACGCTGGCGGCGTTGATGCCTGAGCAGAAGGACAGTGAGTTTACGTGGGTAGAGTTCCGCGAGCGCGTCAACAACGAGCTGGCCGACATTCTCGGCAACTTCGTCAACCGCGTCCACGTGCTCGCGGCCAAATTCACCGCCGGCGCGATCCCCCCGCCTCCATCCTCCCCCACCGCTGCGGACCTCGCCTTGCGCGACGAACTCGCCTCCGCCCCCGCCCGCATCGGTGCGCTGATCGAGCGGCACCGGTACCGCGAAGCGCTGGCCGCGGCGCTCGACGTCGCCCGGGCCGGCAACCGCTACATCACCGACGAAGAGCCGTGGAAAGTGGCAAAGACCGACCCGGAGCGCGCCGCAGCCATCCTCCACGGGTGCGCCCAAGTCGCGGCAAACTGCGCGGTCCTGCTCGCGCCGTTCCTCCCCCGCTCCGCAGAAAAGCTCGCCGTGGCCTTCGGCGTGACCGGGCGCCACTGGGCCGATGCGGGGCCCGACCTCGCCGTCCCCGGCACCCCGCTCGGCGACCTGCCCATCCTGTTCCCGAAAATTGACGACGCCACCGTGGAAACTGCTCGCGCCTCCCTCGGCACCCCCGCCGACGCCGCCCCTGCTGCGGCCGACCTCCCCGCCCTCAAGCCCGAGGTCACCTACGACACCTTCGCCGCCCTCGACCTCCGCGTCGCCCGGGTGCTCGCCTGCGAGAAAGTCCCGAAGGCAGACAAACTGCTCCAACTCACCCTCGACACGGGCATCGACACGCGCACTGTCCTCAGCGGCATCGCAGAGCACTTTGCGCCCGAGGACGTTGTCGGTCGGGACGTGCTGTTGCTCGCGAACCTCGCCCCGCGGACCATCCGCGGCATCGAGAGCCGCGGCATGGTCTTGCTCGCCGAAACGCCCGACGGTTCATTGCGATTTGTCACCCCTGAGGAGCAGCCGGTCGCCGGTTCGACGGTGCGATAGAATCCACGTGTTTGGCCTACATTGTCGGCACTTTCTGACCACCTGCGCACCGTGAAACCATGCACTTCCCAGAGTACCCGCTGGTAGATCCGCGCTACACGGTACTCTATGTGGACGATGAGGTCCACAACCTCCGGGCGTTTGCTGCGGAGTTTCGCAGGGATGCGCGCATCTTGGTCGCAAGCAACATCCCGGATGCCATCTACCAGCTTGAGAACGAGCCGGTGGACATGCTCGTGACCGACCACAAAATGCCGGAGGGGACCGGGCTCGACATGCTTGCCGCCGCCGTGCGCGAATTCCCGGATGTGGTCCGCGTCATGATCACCGCCTACGGGACGATGGACTTGCTCAAAGAGGCCGTCAACCTCGGACACGTGGATTGGTATCTCGAGAAGCCGTGGGAAGCGCGTGAGTTGCAGCGCATCATCCACACCGCCCGGCGGGAAGCCGTGGAGCGGGATGCCCGGCGGTCTTCCATCAACGGGTTGTTGCGGAAGGTGCACGAAGGCCGGGCCACGGCGGATGCGCTGATCGCGCACCTCGAGCGGCATGCAGACGCCGAAGGGGCTGCTTTGGCCCACACCATCCGGCACATTCTTGCACAAGCGCCCGCGGCTTCGCAGGAAGATTTTTGAGTTCCGTTGCAACCTTCAGGCAACCGAATCCGTATCTTTGCCCACGCTTTTGCCGATATAGCTCAGTTGGTAGAGCGACGCATTCGTAATGCGTAGGTCTGCGGTTCGAGTCCGCATATCGGCTCAGAGGAAACCCCGCCCATGGCGGGGTTTTTTGTTGCGTGCCGCCGGGGAACGGTCAGTCCCAGCGTCCGACGGCGCGGAGGTGTTCTGCGATTTGGACCGCATTCGTTGCGGCCCCCTTGCGCAGGTTGTCCGCCACAATCCACAGATGCAAGCCCCGCGGATCGGCCAGGTCGCGGCGGATGCGGCCGACCCCCACCTCGTCCCGCTCGTGGGCGTGCAACGGCATCGGGTAGACCTTGTTGTCCGGATCGTCGAGCACCTCCACCCCCGGAAACGCGGCGAGCAAGGCACGCACCTCATCGAGGGTGAAGTCGCGGCCGAGGGTCAAGTGCACGCTTTCGCTGTGCCCGCCCACGACCGGCACACGGACAGCCGTGCACACCACCGCCACCGCAGGGTCGCCGAGGATCTTCTTCGTCTCGTGCCACACCTTCATTTCCTCTTTCGTGTAGCCGTCCGGGCCGAACACATCGCAATGTGGAATCACGTTGCGGTCAATCGGATACGGGTACACACCAGGACCTTCGAGGCCTTGGCGCTCGGCCTCAAGTTGCGCGATGGCGGCTGCTCCGGTTCCGGTGACGCTTTGGTAGGTGCTGACGGTGCCGCGGACCACCCCGAAGGCATCGTGCAACGGCTTGAGGACCATGACGAGTTGGGCGGTGGTGCAGTTCGGATTTGCGATGATCCGGTCGTCCGTTCCGATGGCATCTCCGTTGACTTCCGGCACCACCAGCGGCACGTCGGCGTGCATCCGCCAGGCACTGCTGTTGTCGATGACGGTCGTGCCCGCCGCCGCAAACCGCGGAGCCCATTCCAGGCTGACAGAACCGCCCGCACTGAAGAGCGCCACGTCCGGCGCCGCCTCCACCGCCTCCGCGAGACCGATGATGCGGGCGGCCTGCCCGTTGAAGTGCACATACTGGCCGACACTGCGCTCGCTGGCCACCGGAATCAACTCGCTCACAGGGAAATTGCGTTCAGCAAGCACCTGCAACATCTTGCGCCCTACCAGGCCCGTGGCGCCGACGACCGCCACCCGAAGTCCGTCTTTCATTTTGCAAAGGTACACCTCTGCTTTGTGGACGTCTGCACGGATTCCACGGAGCCGCGGGACCTTTGTGGCCTCACGAATATGGCGAACGGCATGCGGCGATGTTCCATCGGTTTTCTCTGGTTTTTTGCAGGTTGCTTTCCGTGGCGTGCCGCCACGGCCCAAACCCAAACCGCATGGACCGGCGACCTCGGCTCCTGGGCTTGGGACGGCACCGGCTGGACCCTCGACCTCGGCGGAGCAGGCACGGCCTGGCTCGCCACCTGTCCCGGCCCCACGGCGCAGCGCCGTTGGGAATGGCACGCCGACTTTGCCCCTTCCACCGCAAACTTCTCGCGGGTGTTCCTCTTCGATGCGGATTCCACCGCGGGCCATTTCCTGCACCTCGGCTCAGCGGGTTCGCTGGACCCGGTGGTCCTCTATGGCATGGCCGCGGGGAGTACCCCGACGCCCCTCGGCGAAGCCTTCCCCGGGTACTTTGCCGCCGGCATGGCCTCCACCTGGACTGCAACTCCCGGAGGACTGGCCTGTACACCGCTCGAAACAACGCCCCCGGCCTTTCCCGCTGCGGCCTTTGCGTGGGCCGAAGATGCTGTTCCCGCCTGCATCGGCATCCTCGCCACGGTGACTGCCTCGAACGCCTCCGGCGTACGCTTCGTTCTGCTGCCTGATTCCGTCTCCGCACCCGCCCCGAGGCTACAAACAGCTGCGTTGCTGGCACCTGACACGCTGCTGCTGTGCTTCGATGCCCCGGTGACGCCCGGGGGACTTCTCGGGGCGGAAGGCCCACTGGCCGCCCCGATGGCCGTGCCGCATCCGTCGGGTTGGCCCGGGCCGTCCGGGTGTTTCCACGTGCCGCTGGCCGCCTCGGTGGCAGAAGGCGGGTCGGCCGATTTCGCGACGACGGGCTGGACGGCGGGCGAAGGTGCGCTCGTTCCTGACACGGGCTTCGTGGTCTGGCGTGCACTCGACACGCTGCCGGCCGGCTCGCTGGCCTTCACCGAGGTCATGGCGGACCCGACGCCGGCAACGCGGTGGGCCGAGCTGGAGTGGGTCGAGGTATACAACCCCGGGCCGCATGCGTTGGACGTCGCGCAGGCGACGTGGTGGGATGCGGGGACGGGGATGGCAGGGCTGGAGCCGCTGATGGGGTGGGATGGGCTGCTGCCGCCGGGGGAGAGGGCGGTGCTGTCGGGCGGCCCGGAGCCGGTGGATCCGACGGGGGAGGTGCGGCCGCGCCAAATGCGGTGGACGGGCGGCGGCACGCTGCTCGATGCAGGGGACGGGATCGGGCTCCTCGGGGCGGGGGGCTGGGCCGCCGTGCTGCACTTCGAGCGGGGATGGTGGGACGGGGCGGGCGGCGGAACTTCGGTTTCCGCCGCCTGCCCGCGGTGCTGCGGGGCCGCCGCGAATTGGGGGCCGCAGGAGGCCAGCCCCGGCGGGCCGGCGCCGGTCGAGCACGCCCCGATTGACGCGGCCCCCGTCCGGGCCGAAGTCCTTCCGATGTCACCCCAAACCCTGGCGGTGCGGTGCGACCGTGCACTCGACCCGGCAGCGCTGGTTCGGGTCGTGCCGGCTTCGTGGGGAACGGCGGAATGTGTGGCCGATACGGTGTGGTTACGCGCGCGGGATCCGTGGGTTTCAGGACCGGTGCGGGTCCGGGTGGAGGGGGTCCGGGCTTGCCTTGCACCTGCCTCGCGCGGGGACACGCTCTTCGTGGAACTGGACGTGCAGCGCTTCCCGGTGGTGGAAGATTTGGCCATCACAGAAATTCTCGCCAGCCCAGCCGGACGAACGGAAGAACTCGGGGAATTCGTAGAAATCATGAACCTCACTGCCGACACAATCGAGTGTAGCGGGCTTAAAATCAACGGACTACCGTTCGGGATGCGGTGGCTGTTGCCGCAGGAGCGACGGGCCCTTCCCGCAGGCGTCTTGCCCAATGCGGGTGGCACCGTGCTGCTCACCGATGCGTTCAGTCAGGTGCTCGAACGGGTGGAGTACAGCGCTTGCGCACACGGGGACCGGCGCAACGAGGAATCTGGGCGTTCCCTCGTACGGCTCGACCCATTCGGACCCGCGAACGACCTCCGGAACTGGGACAGCAGCGCTGCTGAACTCGGCGCGTCACCTGGCACCGTCGATCCGCGCGAGGAACCGTGGAACGACACCGCCGCACCGAGGCTTCTGTGTACCGCTTCCGGAGAGGACGGCAAGACTGTGCTTGTGTTCGATGAGCCCCTTGCCGCGTCACCTGCGGGTTGGCAGCTCTGGCAACCGCCCTCGGGAACGCCCCTGTGGCCCGAGCGGGTGTGGGTGGCCGATGCACCAGGAACGGTCTCAGATGCCGCTGGCCAAACGGTGACGATCGCATGGAAAGCGCTTGCACATGTCTCCGACGACCCCCGCGGATGGACCTTGAACGAGGTGCTCGCTGAGCCCGGTTCACACGCAGAACCCTTTCTAGAACTCCGGCACAACTCCCCTCAGGGCATCGGTCTTGCGGACCTGTACTTCGCCGCCACAGCACTTCCAGATCCGTCGGATTGGGCTGCATTCTCTGGGTTTTGGGAGGGGCTCCCCCTGGTGCTTCCCGCGGGCGAATGGGCTTTTGCACGCTGTCCGAACAGACTCCACACCTCGCGCGCGCTTCCCTTCGACCTTCCGGGACTTTCGGGTGAACGGACGGTACAACTCGGCACAGCGAGTGCGCCCCTCGAAGCGGTGGACATCGGGGCCAGCCGCCATGTGCCGTGGTTGCATTCGCGCACCGGAATCTCGCTCGAGCGCACGCGGCCAGAGCCCGGAGCTCCTTGGGTATCCGCGTCGGTTGCTTCAACGCCCGGGACGATCAACTCCCAATGGATGCGCGGATTCCCTGCCACAGCATCTGCATTCTCCTGCAACCCTGGGACCATCCGACTCCATCCAGCGCCTCCGCCGAACGCGGCTGTCATGCGGTGGACAGCACCCGAGCTGGGCCCATGGCAGACCACGTGTTCGGTGTTCAGCCTCACCGGTGAACCCGTCGCTTTGCTCCCGGGCTCGGCCACGGTCGCAGGCGAAGCCGAAGGGTCTTGGACCTGGGATGGCAGCCGCGATGGATGCTGCCCAGTGGCCCCCGGGGCCTACTGGATCCAGCTCGAGGCATGCTCAGAAACCGCGGATTGCATCCGTGCGTGGTCCGTACTTCGGGTTGCCCCTTGAAACGTGCATCTTCGCGGCGATGTTTGACGGTGCCCCCATTCCCCCTTCTGCGTACGATGCTGCAGGCCCCTTGTGGGCCATCCTCGCAGCCATCATCGGAGCGACGGCTGCCTTGCGCACGGGGTTTGGAAGAGAATGGTCGTGCGTGACGGGTGCGCAGTTCTTGCCGTGGCGCGATGGAGGAACATCGGAACACCGCGAAGGAGGAAGTTGGCTGGTCCTGCTGCTGGGGGTATTCGGCTGGATGTTCGCCTGGTCTGCCTGGACCTGGTCCCACGGGCCTGCGAACACTTCTGTGGCCTGGAGCGCCCTGGGCATCGGGTTGCTATGGGGGGTAGGCACCGAATGCTGCCGCTGGGTGGGCGCACGGTTCGGCGCATGGCTTACGTTCCGACCCGATCTCCTGGCAGGCATGACGCGCATGGACCGGAGATTGCGGGTGTGGTGGACCTGGGGGTCCGCAGTTCTGTGGCTCTCGATGGTCGTCCGTTTTCCCACCGCCGAGGCGCTGCAAAGTGCTTCAGAAGCCGTAGTCGGGATGTGGGTCGGTTGGCTGATCCTGAAGTGGACCTGGGTTTTGATCCGCGTCGTGCGCGAAGGGGTACACTTGGGTTGGGGTTTTGCCTACCTTTGCACCCTCGAAATCATACCTTCGGCAAGTCTCGCTGGATTCGTGTGGAAGGTGTGGTCTTGAGGCCTTCACTGCGCGCAACCTCGTCGAAACCCGCATGGCCCAAAAGATCAAGACCATCCTGATCTCGCAGCCGAAGCCCACCACGGAGAAATCTCCGTACTTCGATTTGGCGGAGAAACTGAAGCTCACCATTGACTTCAGACCATTCATCCATGTCGAAGGGGTCGACGCCCACGACTTCCGTCAGCAACGCATCGACTTGGCCGAACACACCGCGGTCATCATGACGTCCCGGAATGCGGTAGATCACTTTTTCCGGTTAGCCGAAGAGATGCGCTTCGAAGTGCCGGATACGATGAAGTATTTCTGCCTGAGCGAATCCACCGCCTTCTATCTCCAGAAGTATGTGGTGTACCGCAAGCGGAAAATCTTCCATGGGCAGGTCAAGTTCCAAGAGCTCATGGATTTGATCAAAAAGCACAAATCCGAGCGGTTCCTGCTCCCTTGCAGCGATTTGCTCAAGCCATCCATTCCCCAAGCCCTGGAGGAAGGGAAGATCAACTACACGCGGGCGACGATGTACCGCACTGTGGCATCGGACCTGAGCGATTTGAGCGATGTCAAGTACGACATGCTCGTGTTTTACAGCCCGGGGGGAATTGAAAGCCTGTTCCGGAATTTCCCGGATTTTGTGCAAGGAGAAACCCGGATTGCCACGTTCGGACCGACCACGCAGGATGCGGCGAAAGAGGCCGGTTTGCGGGTGGATGTGCCCGCGCCCACCGTCAGTGCGCCCTCGATGACGATGGCCATCGAACACTACATCCTCGGCAAGTAACTTGGCAGATACGCCCGACTACAGGCTGCCCCGGGACCGGAAGCTGAAGTCAAGGGAGGCCATAAGCGCCTTGTTTGAGCGGGGCGTTGCCGCCAAATCTTGGCCCATCATAGCACAACACCTCGCCTGGGAATTGTCCGATCCGGTTCCCTGCCAAGTGGCGTTCAATGTGTCGAAGCGTCGGTTCCCCAGAGCGGTGGACCGCAACCGCGTGAAGCGCTTGATGCGCGAAGCATGGCGGCACGAACGCCACGAACTGGATGCGGCCCTCGAAGGGGCGCAAGTCCGGTGGGCCGTGGTCTTCTTGTACGTCGGCAAGGAACTTCCAGAATTCTCTGATATCCGGATGCGGATGCGCGATGTTTTGCAGAAATTGCAGCGAAAACTGAGCTAGATGGAGGCGCATCCGAAATCCCCGCAGGTAGGAAAATGGCCGCGCAACCGCCGGGGAGTACGTGTGCTCAAATGGACTGCCCTTTCCCTCGGCGGTCTCGTGGTGTTGTCCGGTTTTATTCGGCCCGTTCGGGAAAATTACTTCGAGATTTCAAAGCAACTTGAAATCTTGAATTCGGTATTCCGAGAGCTGAACATCTACTACGTCGATGAACTGCAACCCGGGGCCTTGATGGACGAAGCCATCGATGCCATGGTCACTTCGTTGGACCCGTATACGGTATACTATCCGGAATCCCGCGTAGAAGACTTGCGCTTCATGACCACCGGCGAATACGGCGGCGTAGGGGCTACCATCCAGCAGCTCAACGGAAAGGTCACCATCGTGGATGTGTACCCGGGATTCCCGGCCGCAGAGGCAGGACTCCGGATCGGGGACGTGATCGTGTCGGTCGGAGGGCGCAAGGTGGACGGCTTGAACACCGACCAGGTCTCAGAAATGCTCCAAGGGGCCACGGGAACCGGGCTCGAGTTGCGGTACCGCAGGCCAGGCGAAGCAGAAGACCGGTATGTGGCCCTGACACGTGAGAAGATCAAGATGCCCGCCGTGCCTTACCGGGGCATGGTAGACGAGGTCACCGGCTATGTCATTCTCAGTGCGTTCACCCAAGGCAGTGCGGGCGAGTTGCGCCAAGCCATCCGGTACCTGACCGATTCCGCAGGAGCAAAGCAGATTGTGCTGGATTTGCGGGGAAATGGCGGCGGCCTCTTGAACGAATCCGTTTCCATTGCAAATCTGTTCCTGCCGAAAGAGCTGGAAGTCGTCTCTACCCGCGGCAAGGTGCCCGAGTGGACCAAGGTGTACAAAACCTTCGCAGACCCCGTCGTCCCGAACCTGCCTGTGGCTGTGCTGATTGACGGCATTTCTGCTTCGGCAAGTGAAATCGTGGCCGGGGCGCTGCAGGACCACGACCGTGCAATCATCGTGGGTGAAGCGAGCTACGGCAAAGGGCTCGTACAGCAGAACAAGGACCTGGCGTACGGCACGAAGTTGAAGGTGACCGTAGCCAAATACTACACCCCCAGCGGTCGCTGCATCCAACGGCTCGATTACAGCCGCAAGAAAGATGGCATCGCCGAAGAGGTCCCGGATTCCTTGCGGCGCGAATTCAGAACCCAGAACGGCCGGAAAGTGCTGGATGGAAAGGGCATCGAGCCCGATTTGGTCATCCCCCCCACGTACATGGCTGCCGTCCTCGAAGCCCTCTACGACCAAGGCCTGCTGTTCGAGTTTGCAAACCTGTGGTGCGCCCGGCGAACCGAGATCTCCGAACCGAAGGAATTCCGGCTGTCAGATGCAGATTGGGAAGAATTTCAGGACTACGTCCGGAAACAGGCCGATTTCAAGTACCAAACCGCTACGTACGCAGCGCTCGAGTCGTTGCGCACTGCCGCCCGCGAAGAAGGCACATTTGCCTCGGACTCAACGGCGTTGCTGGCATTCGAATCGGCTGTTCGGCCGGATGCATTCAAGGACATGGCCCGCCACCGTGCAGAAATCGTCCGCTCCCTTGAAGAGGAGATTGTGATGCGCTACCACTTGCAAGAAGGGGTGATCGTGTGGAGCATGCCGCACGATCCGGTCCTGCAGGCGGCCGTAGAGGCGCTTTCAAACGGCACGTACCGCTCGATCCTCGCCGGCAACCGGAAATGATCTCCGCTGAACGGCTCTACCGGTGGGGGTGGGGAATCGTCTTGTTCGGTCTGCCCCTTTCAAACCCGTTGATGTCTGTGGGCTTGCTCGTGTTCGCCGCAGGTTGGGTGACAGACCGGGTACAGCAGGGAAGGATGAGGCCATGGTCCGGAACACTGGGATGGTCGGTCGTCGCATTAGGGGTGTTCCAAGTGTCGGGACTGCTGTGGTCTGAGGACCTGACGCAAGGACTGCACGTGTTGCGGAACGAGGGGCCGTTGTTCGCCTTCCTCGTCCTCGGTGCCACCGGTCGCTGGGACCGGGACTGGGCCGGTCGCTGGGTGCCGCTGCTCCTGGGAGGAGCCGTCCTTGTCGCCTGTGCCGCGATGTGGAGCTTCGGCTGGTGGCGGGAAAGCCGGGGCGAGTTTCTGCGGCCGCGCGACTGGTCTCCCTTCATTTCCCATGTCCGGTTCAGTCTGCTTGTGGCGTGGGCCGCAGGTTGGTGGACGCTGCTGGCCCTTGAAAAGCGGATCCGATGGGTTGCCCCAGCCCTCTTGGTTGCCGTGGGCGGCCTCACCGTCGCGCGGACGGGATCGATGACAGGCATCCTCTTGCTGCCCGTAGCGGTGGCCGCAGCGTGCGTGTTCGAAGGCCGCCAGCGGTTCATCCGCATCGCCCTCGGTGTGGCATTCGGGGTTGCAGTAGTCGGGGGAGGGTGGGCCGCTTGGATGCTTCGCGCCGTGTACCCGGAGGCGGACGCACTCGAAACAACCAGTCGACGCGGCGGACTCTACCGCCACGATGCCGGGCGTTCCCTGCGGGAGAACGGAACATTCGTCGGGACCTACTTGTGTGAACAAGAGTTGGACAGCGCATGGATGGCCCGCACAGGCAAGCCACTTTCCGGCCTAGATGCGCGGGGCCAAGAGCTCCGAACCACGGCGATCCGGCATCTGAGTTCCCTCGGCTTGCGCAAAGACGCCGACGGTGTGGACGCCCTTTCCGAAGCCTCCATCGGACACATCTACGCGGGCATTCCCACGGTTTCTGAGCTGCAACACCGCGGCATTCGGCGCAGGTGGGATGTGCTCGCCTTCGAATGGGCAAACCACCGAGACGGTGGGGATCCTTCCGGAAATTCCGTGCTTCAGCGCCTGGAATTCGCCCGTGCGGCCTGGCATGTCATCCGACAGCATCCGATGCTCGGAGTCGGCACAGGCGATGTGGATGCGGCAATGCGTCAGGCCTACGTGGATCTGCACTCCCCGCTGGACCCGGCATTTCAGTTGCGGCCGCACAACCAATACCTCACCTTGTGGGCGGCCTCGGGGCTTCTGGCCTCACTGGCATGGTTGCTCGCAATCGCGGGTCTGTGGCGGATTCCTGGGCCGTGGCGGTCCCCGGCGCGCGTCTTTGCCCTCGTGCTGGCGCTGTCATGCCTCACGGAAGACACGTTGGAGTCGCAGGCCGGCGCTACGTTCGCCGGCGTCTTCATGGGGATGTTTTCCGGAGCGCGCGCAGCCGGTCCACCACCTGCTCCACGTCCACTTCGAGCCCCCCGTCTGAAGCCACCTCGCTGACCGCTATCCAGTCTGCCTCCGGGCCGACCGGCCTCCAGCGCTCCGGCCAAACCGGAGGTTCGGTCCCATACAGTCCGAGGCAGGGCCTCCCGAGCGCCGCCGCAAGGTGCAAGGGCCCCGTGCTGGCCGCCACCACCGCATCGGCCGTCGCCAGGAGTGCCATCAACTCCTCCAGCGTGAGCCGGCCCCCCGCATCCACGACTCCGCCCTTGGCGAAGAAACCGTCGGGAACGTCTGCGCACGCGCGGTAGGCGCACGCTTCTGCCTCACTTCCGCTGAACACCACCCGCCAACCTTCCCGGGCCATCTTCTGCGCACAACGCACATACCGCCCGATGCTCCAGTTGTTCGCGCTGCCGTGGCTCCCCGGATGAAGCACGACGGTGGCCCGTCCATCCGGCCGCAAATCCTCGGGAAGAACGTCGGGACCTGCCGCATGCAACCGTACGGCCACCTCGCCCAGCTGCGGCCAGCCACGCGTCGGAAGCGCTGCACCCGGCCGGGCCATGCCCGGGAGCCCCTTGACCGGTGCAAGCAACTGCACCCCGTGCCATGCCTCGTGGTCCCCGCTTCGTTTGCGCGAATCCCACACCCCATGCGTCATGGCCCGCCACGTGTGCAGACGCCGTGCCGTGCCTACGCGCACAGCCACCCCGTCCCGCACGGCAGCCCGGACGACCTCCCGCTCAGGAAACGCAAACACGACCACGTCGTACCCTCCTAACAGCGGCACCGGCGTCCCCCGCTCCCACTCCACCACCTCATGCACCGCTCGGCACGCCCGCGCCACCGGCGCCGCGTAGGGCCGCGTCAACACATCCACCGCCACCTCCGGGGCATGGACAGCACACCACTCCGCAATCGGCAACGACAGCACCACGTCTCCGATGCCATCCGTTCGGACGATCAGCAGGCGGCGCACCGGCCGGCCCCCCAACGCATCCACCCCGCGACCGATCCACCCCAGCTTTTCGTACTTCCTCCACGTCGCCCACGCACTCCTCCGCGCAATGGCCCAGCCGGCCGCCCCGTCGCGCCACCCCCCCCGCACCAGCGCATTCTTCACCCACTGAAACCCCGCCCGAAACGGCAGCATCACCTTCCCAGACCGCACACCGCGCCGGGCCGCCGCCGTCGCTGCGATGTCCGAGAAGAATTCAATTTGGCGATAATGGTCCTCTGCATTCCTGTAACTGTAATGCAGCAAATCCCCATCGAGCAGCGCCGGCTGCGCGCCGCCCGATAGCTCGAACCGGTCGTGCGGGTTCTCCCCTCCCCAAACCCCAGCACCCGCCCTCCATAGCCGCACCTTCCGGTCCGGATACCATCCCCCATGGCGCACCCAGGTACCACAGTAATTCGTCAACCGGTTCACCGCCCAGCCCGCGGGCCCCGACGCGGATGCCGATCGATCTGCCCGCCAGCGCTGCAAACTCTGTTGAAGTTCTGGCGAGAGGGCCTCGTCCGCATCGAGGCTGAGGAGGTAGCGTGCTTTCGTTTGGGCAGCCGCCCAGTTTTTTTGTTCAATGTGGCCTGAAAACGGGTGGGCCAGCACCCGGGCTCCGCAGGATTCCGCCAGAGCCACCGTGTCGTCGGTGGAGCCCGAGTCCACCACCAAAAGTTCATCGGCAAGGCCCATGCAACTCTGCAAGCACCGCACGATGTTGTGCGATTCATTGCGCGTGATAACGACGACGGACAGCAACATGTGCGCAAGGTAGCGCCGTAGTTTTGTGCACATGAATGTGCTCCTCGTGGGAAGCGGCGGTCGCGAGCATGCGATGGCGTGGAAGTTGGCAGCAAGCTCCCTGCTCGGGTCCTTGCACATCGCCCCCGGGAACGCGGGCATGGCGGCGCTGGGGACGTGTGTTCCGGATTTGGATCCGGCGGATGCTGGCGCGGTCGAGCGCTATGTGCGGCGCCACGACATCGGGCTGGTCCTGATCGGCCCCGAAGGCCCGCTCGTCGCTGGACTGGCGGATCACTTGCGCGCCATGGACAAACAGGCTCCGCTCGTCATCGGGCCCGGTGCTGCCGGTGCGCAACTCGAAGGCAGCAAGGAGTTTGCCAAATCCTTCATGGAACGCCACCGCATCCCGACCGCGCGGTACGGCGCCTTCGGAACCGGCGAATCCACCGCGGCCTGTGCGTTTCTCGATGGTTTTCGGCCGCCGTACGTCTTGAAAGCGGACGGTTTGGCCGCCGGCAAGGGGGTGTTGATCTGCTCCGACCGCGCAGAAGCTGAGGCTGAAATCCGCGCGATGCTCGACGGCGACAAATTCGGCGCCGCTGGCCGGCGGATGGTCATCGAAGAATTCCTCGACGGCATCGAACTCAGCACCTTCTGCATCACCGACGGCAGCACCTACCGCATGCTGCCTTCCGCGAAGGACTACAAGCGCATCGGCGACGGCGATACCGGGCCCAACACCGGCGGCATGGGGGCGGTCTCTCCCGTGCCTTTTGCCAGCCCCGAGTTCGACGACAAAGTCCTCAACCGCATCGTCATCCCCACCATCAAGGGCCTCGCGAAAGAGGGGATCCCCTACTGCGGCTTCATCTTCTTCGGCCTCATGAAGGTAGGCCACGAGCCCTACGTCATCGAGTACAACTGCCGCCTCGGCGACCCCGAAACAGAGGCCATCCTACCGCGGCTCCGGAGCGACCTGCTCGACGTCTGCATCTCGGCGGCCTCCGGTCTCCTGTCGGAAGTGGATGTGGACATCGACCCCCGTGCAGCCGCCACCGTGGTCCTCGCTTCCGAAGGGTACCCAGACTCCCCGATCACCGGTCGCGAAGTCACCGGCCTCGATGCAGCTACCAGCCGCGACCGGTCGCTCATTTTCCACGCAGGAACCCGCCTCCAGCGCGGCAAAACAATGACCTCCGGCGGCCGTGTCTTTGCCTGTACAGGCCTGGCGAACACCCTCACCGACGCCCTCACCGAAGCGTACGCCGCCGCTTCCACGGTCACCTTCGAAGGCAAATACCACCGCACCGACATCGGCCGGGACGTGCTCTGAATTGAGGACGCGGCTGCGCCGCGAGAGTGAGGATTGAGGGGACAGGGGCGTTGCGCGCCGAGAACGAGTGTGAGGGATGAGGTCGCGGCTGCGCCGCGAGAGTGAGGATTGAGGGGACAGGGGCGCTGCGCGCCGAGAACAGTGTGAGGGATGAGGTCGCGGCTGCGCCGCGAGAGTGAGGATTGAGGGGACAGATGTGAGAGTTGAGGGGAGTCAGTCCTTGCAAAGGGAACTACAATCCTGAAGAGCGGCGAAGCCGCGCCTGTTCCCTCCGCGGCGAAGCCGCGCCCTCTCGACGCGGAGCGGCGCCTCATCCCTCCGCGGCGAAGCCGCGCCTCATCTCTGATTTAGCGGCGAAGCCGCGCCCTCTCGACGCGAAGCCGCGCCTGTTCTCCGCCGCGAAGCCGCGCCTGTTCTCCGCCGCGGAGCGGCGCCTGTTCCCTTGACGGCGAAGCCGCGGTTCAGACGATACCGCCGTTCTTTTGGGCCTTTTCAGTCATGCGCTTCTGCGTGCGCAACCAGAAGCCGATGCCGCCGAGAATCAGGACCACGACCGCTGCGTTCATCGGATCCGCAATCGGAACGAGGAGGTTCTCGAAGGTCCACACCGTGAATTTCGCGAGCGGGGTGAGCAGGTCCTGAAGGTTCATGTCCAGCGGTATTTTCGAGCCAAATTTACGACCTCCAACGCCATTCTCCCCGACCCGTGACCCCTTTCCTCGGCTTGCTCCGCTCAAATCAGCCCGTTGCGTGGCTCGTGGTCCCCGCAGCGGTGGCTTGCTGGGCGGTTTGGGCCCTCGCCACCGGGACGGAAATCGGCGCCGTAGCCGTGCGCGCCGTGGGCGCAGTAGCAGCAGCAGGGATCGCCCATCGGATGTATGCCGCCTATGCCTTCGTGCCACGCGCTGACCCGATGGTGTCGCTGTTTCTCGCGTGGATGGTATGTGCCGCCCCTGCGGATGCGTCGACGGTGGCGGCCCTGCGGGGGACAGGCGCGCTGTGGGCGCTGTTAGGAAGTGCGGACCAAATGCTCCGGATGCACCGCCAGGCCAGCGCGAGCGGGATCGGATTCCGGGCGGGAGTGCTGGCGGGGTGTGCGGCGGTGCTGGAACCCGGCTGGATGGGTGGGATCGCCGCGCTGTACGCGGCCCAAACGCTCGCACGGCCCTTCCTCCTCCGCGAATGGCTGATGACCGGCATCGGCGCGGCTTGGCCCATGGTGCTCGCTTCGGGGGCCGTCGCCGGTGTGGCGGCCGCGGGTGGGGTCAGCGGAATCGAACTTCTGCACGCGGTGCAGGAGTACTGGTGGCCTGCTGGGCCCGACTTCTTTGCACGGGGGGAGGCGTTTGCCCAGGACCTCAACCGCACGGCCGCTGGGGCGGGCCTGGCAGTCCTGGCCCTGGGCGGCTGGGTGCGGGTGCTTTCGGCACGGCGATCCGGCGGGTTGCGGGCCGAGTCCACGCGGCTACACACCTTCGTCTTCAGCCTCGTCGCGGCGGCGGCAGCGGCGGTTTGGCCCAGCGGCCTGGGAATGGCCGCGGTATGGCGCGCAGCCGCGGTGTGGTGCGCCTTCGGACTCGCGGGCGGCGCGCCGGAAGTGCGGCACGTGGGACGTGCAGAACGCGTCCTCTGGTGGCTCGGCGGAGGCCTGCTGCTTTCGGCGGTCTTCGCTGCATAAAGCGGCGGATACGGGGTGGCAGAAACCGGGGGAATGCCCGAACTTGCAGCCATGAAAATCGGAGTCGTCACCTTCCCGGGTTCGAACTGCGACCGCGACATGGTGCACGCCTTGAGCGAAGGCGTGGGCGTCCAGGTGGTTGCCTTGTGGCACAAAGACCGCGACTTGCAAGGCGTGGATGCCGTGGTCTTGCCGGGCGGATTCAGCTACGGAGACTACCTGCGAAGCGGTGCCATTGCGCGTTTCTCTCCCATCATGGAATCGGTCGCAGCCCATGCAGCACGGGGAGGCCGTGTGTTAGGCGTATGCAATGGGTTCCAAATCCTCTGCGAGGCCGGCCTGCTCCCGGGTGCCCTGCGGCACAACGAAAGCCGCCGGTTCATCTGCCGCAACGTGCACATCCTCCCGGTATCCCGCACGGCACCGCTCACCGCGGAGCTCGACCCCGCATCGCCGCTGTCCATCCCCATCGCCCACGGCGAAGGCAACTACACCCTCGACGTGGACGGCCTCAAGGCGTTGGAAGACGGAGACCAGGTCCTGTTTCGGTACTGCGACGAGGAGGGCGGAGTCCATCCGTGGACGAACCCGAACGGATCCATGGGCCACATCGCCGGGGTTAGCAACGCCACCCACAACGTGTTCGGCATGATGCCCCATCCGGAGCGGGCGGCGAGTGCTGACCTCGCAAATACGGACGGGCTTGGCATCCTGAAGGGCCTGCTCACTGCCGTCACGGCCTGAATGTCTGCTGATTGCTTGGGGTTCGTGAACCGCGGGCGCACTTTTGCTGTTGATTTGCCGTTGTTCGCAACGCTCGAACCCCTAGATGCCTGAGCCCATGAAGCCGTATCCCGCTGGCCCGCTGTTGTCCCGCATCCACGAACCTGCTGACCTGCGGGCCCAGTTCACCCACGAAGACTTGCGGGCGATTTCCGACGAACTGCGCCAGTTCATCGTGGACGTCGTGTCGGAGAAGGGGGGGCACTTCGGTGCCAGCCTGGGGGTGGTGGAATTGACCGTGGCCTTGCACTATGTGTTCAACACCCCGGACGACCGCATCGTTTGGGACGTAGGCCACCAGGCCTATGGCCACAAAATCCTCACCGGACGGCGCGACATCTTTCCCACAAACCGCGTGCACAAAGGCATTTCCGGCTTCCCGAAGCGCAGTGAAAGCCCCTACGACACGTTCGGCGTGGGCCACAGTTCCACGAGCATCTCGGCGGCGCTCGGCATGGCCGTGGGAAGCAAGCGGATGGGCTATCCGAAGCGGCAGCATGTCGCGGTGATCGGGGACGGGGCCATGACCGCTGGGCTTGCGTTTGAAGGCATGAACCACGGAGGCGTCGAGGACACCGACCTGCTGGTGATCCTCAACGACAACTGCATGTCCATCGACCCGAACGTCGGGGCGCTGAAAGAATATCTGACGGACATCACCACGAGCCACACGTACAACCGGGTGAAGGACGAGGTGTGGCACTTGCTGGGCCGCATTTCGAAGTTTGGGCCGAATGCGCAGGCCATCGCACAGAAGGTGGAGCACGCCGTGAAATCGGCCATGCTCAAGCAGTCGAACCTCTTCGAATCCCTGAATTTCAGGTATTTCGGGCCTGTGGATGGGCACGACGTGGAGCATTTGGCCCGCATCCTCGAAGACCTGAAGGACATCCCCGGACCGAAGCTGCTGCATTGCGTGACGGTCAAGGGCAAAGGGTATGCGCCGGCCGAGGCCGGTAGCCCGACCACGTGGCACGCTCCGGGCCTTTTCAACAAAGAGACGGGCGAGATCCTCACGTCCGCCGCTACCCGGCCTGTGCCGCCCAAATTCCAGGACGTCTTCGGCGAAACCGTCGTCGAACTGGCGGAAAGCGATCCGCGCATCGTCGGCGTAACTCCGGCCATGCCCACCGGCTGTTCGCTGAAGCTCATGCTCGACACGATGCCCGGTCGCGCCTTCGACGTAGGCATCGCAGAGCAGCACGCCGTGACGTTCAGCGCGGGCATGGCCTGCGAAGGGCTGGTCCCGTTTTGCAACATCTACTCGAGCTTTATGCAGCGGGCCTACGACCAGGTCATCCACGACGTGGCGCTCCAAAACCTGCACGTGGTGTTCTGCCTCGACCGCGGCGGACTGGCGGGTGCAGACGGGCCGACGCACCACGGGGCGTATGATTTGGCTTACATGCGCTGCATCCCGAACCTCGTGGTGGCCGCACCCATGGACGAAGTGGAGCTGCGCAACCTGATGTACACAGCGTCGCAGGTGCATTCCGGGCCGTTCTCCATCCGCTACCCGCGGGGCGAGGGGTCCATCGTGCAGTGGCGCCAGCCGTTCACCGCGCTGCCCATCGGCCGTGGCCGGAAGCTTCGCGACGGGTCCGACGTAGCCATCCTGTCGATCGGAGCCATCGGCACCGAAGCGGTGGCTGCCGCAGATGACCTCGCGCTCCGCGGCATCTCCGCCGCACACTACGACCTGCGGTACGCCAAACCCCTCGACGAGACGATGCTCCACGAGGTCTTCTCGAAGTTCGACGCAGTCATCACGCTCGAAGACGGCTGCCTGCCGGGGGGCGTCGGGGCCGCTGTGCTCGAGTTCATGGGCGACCGGGGCTACCGCGCGAACGTGCGCCGGCTGGGCATCCCCGACCGTTACATCGAGCACGGCACGCAGAAGGAACTCTACGCCGAGTGCGGGTACAACGCCGCGGCCGTGGTGGCGGCTGCGGAGGCGCTGGTGGCCCGCGTAGAACGCGCAGCCCCGCGGTTTGCATGAGCGACGGCATCGTCAACCGCGTCGAAGCGAGCGGCATCGTCCAGTGGGATGCGGCGGAGTTTGCCCGCGTTCCCGTACCACGCGCCTTTGATCTCGCGGAGTTGCTGGAAGGGGGGCTGATCCTCCGGGAAGCGGCTTTTCGGGAGGCCCTGGGCGGATTGCCTCGGATGGACGGAGCGGTCGTGGCGCTGTATTGCAGCGCGGACGCCGTGGTGCCGGACTGGGCATGGATGCTCGCAGCGGTGGCGCTGCAGGACTGCGGAGCGGAAGTCCGGACCGGCCGGCCTGACGCGGTGCGGCGGGAGCTGGTGCTGGAAGCCATCGACCAGGCGGATTTGGCGGCGCTGGCTGGGGCCCGGGTGGTCATCAAAGGGTGCGCAGATGCCGGTGGGCCCGAGGCGCTGGCGCGGTGGGCGACGCGTCTCAGGCCCGTCGTGGCGTCGTTGATGTACGGGGAACCGTGCAGCACCGTCCCCATTTTCAAGGCGAGCCGTGGCGAAGGAAAGGCGGTACCTTCGAAGGGCCATGACCCTCACGCCCCCCTCTGACCGGAAACTCTTCCTGCTCGACGCGTATGCTTTGATTTTCAGGGCATACTACGCCTTCATCAAGAATCCTCGGGTGAACTCGAAAGGGTTCAATACGAGCGCGGTCTTCGGATTTACTACGGCCCTGCTCGAGGTGCTCCGCAACGAACGGCCGTCCCACCTCGCCGTGGTGTTCGATGCGCCGGGCGACACCTTCCGAACGGCCATGTACCCCGAATACAAGGCAAACCGGGACGAAACGCCGGAGGACATCCGCCGCTCGGTGCCGTGGATCATGAAGCTCCTCGAAGCACTCGACGTGCCTGTGCTGATGGCAGAGGGGTTCGAGGCAGACGACCTCATCGGGTGCGTCGCGCACCGGGCTGCCGCAGAGGGGTTTGACGTGTACATGATGACGCCGGATAAGGATTTCGGCCAACTCGTGACCGACCGGGTTCGCATCTACAAACCGGCGAAAGGCGGGGGCGATGCGGAGGTTTGGGGGCCGGCAGAGGTATGCGCCCGCTTCGACATCGAGCGACCCGAGCAGGTAATCGACCTCCTCGGCCTGATGGGCGACAGCGTGGACAACATCCCCGGCATCCCCGGCGTGGGGCCGAAGACGGCCGCCGAGTACCTGAAGAAGTATGGCGACATCGAAGGCCTCATTGCCCACGCCCACGAGTTGAAGGGCAAGGCCCGGGAGCGCGTGGAGCAGCACGCCGACCTCGCCCGGCTCTCGCGCGAACTGGCGACCATCCGGCTGGACGTGCCGTGCGACATCCCGTACACGCAGATGCAGGTGGGCAGTCCGCACGCGGATCAGGTGCGCGATGTGATGGAGGAGCTGGAATTCAGGACGTTGCTTCAGCGGGTGAACGTGGAGTTTCTCGGCCAAACGGCCGCCGCGACCGCCCCCGCAGCCCCGGCCCCAGCCCCGAGTCGCCACGGCCAACTCGGCCTCTTCGACGCCCCTCCCGCCGCGGCCGCCGCTCCCGCCCCGGAAGTCCTGCCGCTGGTGGCCGAGGATCCCGCCCCCTCCGAGCGCTTCCTCGGACTCCACGACGTCCCGCATACCTATGCCCTCGTCGACACGCCGGCCACCTTGGAAGCCCTCCTCGGGACGCTCGCTGCCGCCGATGCGGTCGCCTTCGATACGGAGACTTCGGGCCTCGACCCTTTCTCCAGCTCCCTGGTCGGCATGTCGTTCGCGACGGCCGCAGGCCAAGCGTGGTGGGTGCCGGCGCAAACGGCGCACTGGGACGTGAATGGCCTCATCGACGCCGTGCGCCCCATCCTCGCAGATCCAGGCCGGACGCTCGTGGGCCACAACCTCAAGTTTGACCTGAAAATCTGCGCGCTCCAAGGCCTCCACATCGGATGCCGGCTGTGGGACACCATGCTGGCGCATTATCTGCTCCAGCCCGAGACCTCCCACAAACTCGACCGGGTGGCAGAAACCGAACTCGGGTACCGGCCCATTCCCATCGAGGACCTCATCGGTCCAAAGGGCAAGGACCAGCGGTCCATGGCCGACCTCGACCCGGCTGGACTCACGGCGTATGCGTGCGAAGATGCCGACGTGGCCTGGCAGCTGCGCGACCGGCTCCTGCCGCAGCTCGAATCCGCCGGGGCACTTCAGCTCCTCGAGGAAGTGGAATGCCCGCTCGTCCGGGTCCTGGCGGACATGGAGTTGACGGGTGTGCGCTTAGATGTTCAGCAGCTGGCCGCTTCCGGAGAGGATTTGGCCGGGCGGGTGGCGGAGCTCACCGCCCGCATCCACAGCGCAGCCGGCAAGGAATTCAACCTCGACAGCCCGAAGCAACTCAGCGACATCCTCTTCGGTCATTTGGGCCTCACGCCGAACGAAAAACCGAACAAAACCGGCGCCTACCCGACCGGTGAAGACGTCCTGCAGAAGATCGCATCCCAGCACCCCATCGTCGGTGATGTGCTGCGATACCGCAAGTTGCGCAAGCTGCTCAGCACGTACATCGAGCCGCTGCCGCGCATGGTCGTGCCCCGGACCGGCCGCATCCACACAGATTACATGCAAGCCGTGGCCGCCACCGGCCGGTTGAGCAGCACCGATCCGAACCTCCAAAACATCCCCATCCGGACCGAAGACGGCCGCTCGATCCGCAAGGCTTTCGTCCCCAGCGACGACGCGCACGTGCTGCTCGCCGCCGACTACAGCCAGGTCGAACTCCGCATCGCGGCATCGCTGAGCAAGGATCCCGGGCTCGTGGAGGCCTTTGCTTCGGGCCACGACATCCACACGGCTACGGCTGCCCGGGTCTTCGGTGTCGCCCTCGCCGATGTAGACCGCGACATGCGCAGCAAGGCGAAGGCCGTAAACTTCGGCATCCTGTACGGCCAAGGGGCCTTCGGGCTCGCCGGGGTGCTCGGCATTTCGCGGAAAGAGGCAAAGGCCATCATCGACGCCTACTTCGAGCAATTTCCCACGCTGCAGGCATTCACCACGGAATGTGTCGCCCGCGCCCGGGAATGCGGATATGCAGAGACGGTGCTCGGGCGCCGCCGGTACCTGCCCGACCTGCATTCGAACAACGCCACGGTGCGCGCATTTGCTGAACGGAACGCGGTCAACGCACCCATCCAGGGGTCGGCAGCGGACATCATCAAGGTGGCGATGGTGCGCTGTGCCCAGCGGCTACAAGAGGAAGGATGGAAGACGAAGATGATCTTGCAAGTGCACGACGAACTCGTCTTCGATGTGCCCCGCGCAGAGCTGGAGCAGGTGCAAGCCGTGGTGCGCGAGGCGATGGAGCACGCGGTGCAACTCGAGGTGCCGCTCGTGGTGGACATGGCGACGGGGGAAAGCTGGCTGGAGGCGCACGGATAAGGCAAGAATCCTCACATCGGGACGTGCAGAACTTCCGCGAGGAGCGGAGGGATGCGGGGGTGGTCGGTCGGAATTTGGCTGCCAAACTGAATCTACCTCCATGCGTGTACACCCTTTTTCCCTCCGCATGCTGCCGGTCCTCGGAAGCATCGGGCTGCTCGTTCTCGCCGGATGCGGGAACGGCAACGACGCTGAAACGGACACCGCCGCTGCCGCAGCTGACTCCCTCGATCCGGAAGGAATGGGAGCTGCGACCCGGACGGATGCGTTGAAAGAGATCTTCCATGCGGCTCCTTCGCCGATGGAAATCGCCGACATGGTCAAGCGTGCCGGGGCATCGTTTGACGCGAAGGCCTTGAATCCCAGCTCGAACGCGACGAAGTACACCACGAGCGACCGCCAAGCCATCAACCTCGGGGTGTACGGCGCAGATTTGAGCTACGCGACGATGTTTGAGCAGAATGCCGCTTCGCTCGAATACCTCGCAACCGTGAAGCAGCTGAGCAATTCCCTCGGAATCAGTGATGTACTGACGGACGAGGTCATGGCCCAAGCGAATGCAAACCGCACCGATCGGGATGCGCTCATCGACCTCATCTCCTCGGCCTTCTACGATGTGAACGAACGCCTCAAGGAAAACGGGACGGAAGATTTGGCCGGGCTCGTGGTGGCAGCCGGCTGGGTGGAGGGCATGTACCTCGCCACGCGGACCATGAAGAAGGCACCCGCCGACCTGAAGGCCCGCATCGCAGAGCAGAAAATCGTGCTCGACGACGTCATGCGCCTGTGCAAGAGCTACGAAGCGACTCCGGAGCTCACCGCGCTGTTGACCGCGATGGCACCGATCGAGCAAGCCTTCGCGCAAGTGAAGGAAACGGACGGTTCGCCCGAGGCGACCCAAAGCGAAGACGGCACCTTCGTCATCGGCGGCGGCCCGACCTACACCGCAGACGATGCGACGCTTGCAAACATCGCCGCCGCAGTTGCAAAAGTCCGTGCCACACTGATTCAATGAACCGCACCATGAAGCACTTCCTACTCTTCGCCGCTGCATGCGCTTTGGCGGTTTCTGGCTCCGCCCAGTGCCGTACGTTCACAAAAAAGAACTGCATGGGCCCGCTCGAGGGCTATGTCGCAAACGACAACTACAACAGCGCCATCCTCATCCCCGGCGACGAAGCCGAGCTGATGCTCACCTTCCTCGGCGGACGGGACTACCGCGTGAACGTGTGTGCCCACCCCGTCCTCGGCAAAGTAAATTTCGACATCTTCGATACGCGCGGCAAGCTGCTGTTCAGCAGCGACCACGCAAACGGTAAGACCTACGTCGACTTCAAGATGGCCACGACACAGCAGCTCATGGTGCGCGTCGCCGTCCCCGCTTCAAAGGCGGCCATCTTGCACGAAGGCTGCTTGACCGTCCTGCTCGGTTCGAAGCCCTAAGCGCCCTTCCCTCCTAACACCCCGAGAAAACCTCGCCCCTCCGGCGGGGTTTTTTCATGCCTTCCTCGCTCACAGGGTCACTTCCAAATGATCGCAAGACACGCGCCCGACCATCGGCTCCAGCACCGTGAAAGAACTCCACAACACATTCCCCTGCGCATCCTCCACAGCGCATTCGAGGTGAATAGAAGCCAAGTAACACGAGCGTCCCACCACAAACTGCTGCACCGCCACCCCTACTTCCCCGCAGGGAGGCGTCACCGCGTGCGAGGCCTGCACGGAGAAAATGCCCACCTCCTCACCTCCCATGCGGACCAGCACCGAGTCAATTCCTGCCGCCTCCCAGGTTGCCGCCACGTCGGGCTTCCACCACACAACAACATCGCTCGGGTAATCGCACTCCCAGCACGGATCGCCGAAATCCGCCTCAGCCGAGTAGTTTACTCCGACCGGATCGGTGCAACCCTTTTCACGGCACCCCACCAGGACGGCCGGCAACAACACAACCCCCGCCCAGCGCTTCATTCCCGAACCCAACGCGCCGGGTGTCCAACTGTCCCGCCAGCCACCACCCGCACGAAGTACATCCCCGGTGCGAATCCACTGCCGTCAAACGCCACCCGGTGCATGCCCGCCCCGAGCATGCCCGCTTCCACCGCATGCACCCGGCGACCGGTGGCATCGCATACCTCCACGGTCACCGCAGCGGCATCTGCGAGCGCAAAAGCACAGGTCGTGGCGCCCGAGGAGGGGTTCGGCATCAAGACCGGCGCCGCCGATGCAGGCCGTGCGAGGTCCAACACCCCCGCAGGACCAGAGGCCACGATGTTGATGTCATCGAGGAAAATGTTGTTGCCCAGCCGGCTTTCGAACTCGAACATCAGCCGGAAACCCGACGTCAAAAACTGCGGGTAGGGCAAATCGAGGGTGTACGACTTCCATTCTTCCGGTCCGGCCGGCGTGAAGGCAAAGCTGTGCGGATCGGCCGACGGCAGGTCCGTGAAGCCCCTGTGCATGCGGCGCAACGACCACGTCTTGCCGCAGTCGCCTGAAGCGTAGACTTTCAGCCTGTCGTCCGTCTCGTTCGCTCCTTTGAAACTGAACGCCCACTTGTACGAGACGATGACTTCCTCCATGCCGCTCACGTCCATGGTAGACGTGATGAGGCGGTCGGTGGCAAACTCCGAGGCGTTCGACCAGTTGTGGATGCGCAGGCTCCGCGTTCCCGAAGCCGCTGCAGAGGTCACCGGCTCCCACGTAGAGCCGTCAGCGGTCACGTCCTCGATGAACCAGGTGTCAGCCAGCGGGACCGCTTCGAAACCTTGGACCACGGGGAGCGGCAAGGCGTCGGGTTCAAGCACTTGGATGTAATTCGTCTCCGTGTGGCTGACCTCGTCGATGCCGTTCCCCACCGTAAGCGTCACGGCATAGAATCCCGGTGCCCCATAGGCATGGGCCACCCCTTCTACGCCTGAAGCGGTAGCGCCGTCACCGAATGCCCAGCTCCACGCAGTCACCCCGTGGTAGCTGGCGTCGGTAAAATACACCGTGTCGCCCACGCAGACCGTCCGGCGATCCGCCTCGAACCGCGCTTCACAGAGGATGGGCTCGCTCGTAGCGCCGGTGGCTGCCAGGTTCGCGGGCGTCCAGAGCTGGTTCCGCTGGGCCGTATTGCTGTTCATGGCAGCGCGCATGCGCGCCCTTTGGCCCGCGGTGAACATGCGGCTGCAGTAGGAATACTCCATGTAATTCTGCACGTTGTCCAGCGATCCGCACGATTCCCCCGCGAGGTTGCAGCTTTGCCAGCCGACCGTGTTCGGGGTATCATCGACCAAATCATCTTCGTCGCAGTTGTCCGCAAGCCCCGGCTCGTTCGAGTTGCCCCAGGTGTGACGCAGGTTCATCCAGTGCCCGGCTTCGTGCGTCAGCGTCCGCGACCGGTAGGTATTGCTCGTGCCGATGGCGCCGCAGTAGTCGTGGGCGACCACGATGCCGTCTTCACCCGCGCCTTGGCTGCCATTCACCGATGCAGGATAGAGGCTGTAGCCCGCGGCCCCAGCGGCGTCCTCCACCACCCAAATGTTCAGGTACTTGTTCCGCGGCCATTGGATCAGGTCCTTCACCCCGTCGTCCCCGACGTAGGTCAACTCACTGATGATCCGATTGATACCCGTATGGCAGACCCCGTTCGGGTCCCGCTGGGCGAGGCGGAATTCAATTTCGACGTCCGCCGCGATGCCCTCGAATTCGGGAATAACAGAGCTGATGTCCGAATTCAGCTTGCGGAAATCGCGGTTCATCACCTCGACCGCGCTGTACACCTGCTCATCGCTGATGTTCTCCGGGCCATTGAAGTGGATGACATGGAACACCACCGGAATGATGATCAACTCGTCGCGGTCGCCGGACTGTGTGAAAGCCCGCGTTTCGCGTTCGAGCGCCGCATCCGCCTCCAGGTAGGCCTGCCGCAGGAAGGGGTTGCGGCCGAGGAGCCGGTCGAGGGCTTCGGGTTGTCCGCAGGGTCGGGGTGTGGTTTGGCCCGCCGCAGCCGCGGCAAGGGCCCAAACAAAGCACAGCGAGAGCAACGTGCGCATCGGATTTCAGCTTCTTGAGGACGTGAAATATACGACGGTAACCCCGGTCACCTTGGCCAAGTTCACAGCGCGCTACTTTCGTCCCGATGACACGACTCGCCGCCACCCTGCTTTCCGCGCTCCTTCTGCCCTTTGCGGGCTGCACCGAATCCTCGACAGCCGGGCCGGCCGCCGCGGTGGAACAGGGCACCCTGACCGGAGGCGACGTCACCCCTCAAGCCTTTTCGAAAGCGCTGACGGAGCGGCCGGGAGCCATCCTGCTCGATGTTCGAACCGCCCGCGAATGGAACGAAGGGCATCTGGCCGGCGCCCGCCGCTGGGATTACTTCGACACGGCTTTCCGCGACTCCTTGGCCACGTTGCCCACCGGCGGACCGGTGTTCGTGTACTGCGCAGCGGGCGGCCGAAGCGCCGAAGCTGCAGCCGCCTTGAAGCAACTCGGCCACCGCGAGGTCTACAACCTCGCCGGGGGCATCGACGCCTGGGAGCGCGCTGGACTTCCGGTCGTGAAGCCCTGAATCAGGGCTGGGGGTCGGCGTATTCGATGCGCAAACCCACGTCCGTTACGCCGGGCAGCGGATCCTGCCGCATGGCGTGGCTCACGCGCACTGCATACGGCCCTTGCAACGGGAATCGGGCGTCGTCGTGCCAAACGATGCGGTGGTCCAGCACGTGCCCCGGACCCGATCCGAGCCAATTCCCCTGCGCATCCGCAAGTTCACACGCGAGCGTATCCCGGTTCGTCTTTCCGTTCGGAAAGGTGAAGTCCACGAACAGGTAGATGTTGCTGAAGGGGTACGATGCATCGTGGCGCAAGTCGATGTAGAGGTCATGCAACCGCGTGGTGTCTGTGACTTCCCAGCGGAATTCCCCTGCATCCTTTGCCTGCCATCCCGCCGCATCCACCCCATGCGAGTCCGCGTAAAATGCTTCGGGACCACACCCCATCCCACCCACGGCGAACCCCACGGCACACGCCAGCCACTTACCCTGCATCCGGTCGCGGGGTTTCATTGCCCGACTTCCTCCGGTCCCGTCCGCGTCCACGGTTCCTGCGGGAACGGTTTGACCCCGCCGATTCACCGCTGCCCTCGGAAGCCTCCGGGCGCGGGCCACGGGGAGCTTCGGGGCCAGGGGGCGCTGGCTGCGGTTTCGGCGCTGCGCCGCCGCCGGTGCCCGAGGCAGGGGCCGCGGGCCTGTTCCGATCGCGGTCCCGGTCGCGTCCGCCGCGCTTCCGCTTCTTCCGGCGTGCTTCGTCGAATCGCGTCAAGCTGTCTTGTCCGACGACGTCCGCGTAGACCTCCTCCATCTCATCTGGCTCCTCCTCGATGGCCAGCTCCGCGATGGACACTGGAGCGTCCCCGCGGGCATTCATTTCCAGCAGTTCCTTCACGTCCTCGACGGCTACCGGCACAGGAGACGAACCCGGTTCATCGAGGTTCAGCAGGTAGACCAGCCGCTTGAAAATGTCCATCTTGAACACCACGGCACGGCCTTCTTTCAACTTGAACTTCGCGTTCGGTGAAGGGAAATCCTTGATGCCTTCGACGTATTGGTCAAGTTCGAAGTTGAGGCAGCACTTGAGCTTGCCGCATTGCCCGGCGAGCTTTTGGGGGTTCAGGGAGAGTTGCTGGTAGCGTGCAGCGGAGGTGGAAACGGTGCGGAAATCTGTAAGCCAGCTCGCACAACACAGTTCCCGGCCACACACCCCGATGCCGCCCACCCGGGCCGCTTCTTGGCGGGCTCCGATTTGGCGCATTTCAACACGGATTGAAAACGCGCCAGCCAGTTCCTTCACCAGCTGGCGGAAGTCAATGCGCTCCTCCGCGGTGTAGTAAAACGTCGCCTTGCGGCCGTCGCCCTGGTACTCGACGTCGGCAAGCTTCATCTCAATCCGCAGGCCCTGGATGATGCGCCGGGCCTCGCGGACGGTATCGGCCTCGCGCAGACGCGCTTGCTGCCACACGTCGATGTCCTCCTGCGTGGCACGGCGGCGGATCTTCGTGATGTCTGCGTCTTCGCGGAGCTTGCGGGCCTTCATTTGGGCCCTGACGAGCTCGCCCGTCAGGGAAACCACCCCGACATCCGTGCCCGGATCCGCCTCCACCACCACCACATCGCCCACGTGCACGTCCACCCCATCGGGCTTTCGGAAAAAGGCCTTCCGGTTCGCTTTGAAACGCACTTCGACGGCGTCAAACGGGCTCACACCCGAGGGCAGCGCCACGCCTTGCAGCCAATCGAACACGGTCATCGGACCGCAGCCACCTGTGCCGCAGTTGCCGTTGCTCTTGCATCCCCTCGGGACGCCTCCCCCCTTGCTGCACGTCGCACAACTCATTCCCGCGAAGATAGGGTTTCCCGTCGCCCCTCCGTCACACCGGTCGACGCAGCAACCCGTGGGTCACGAATCCGAGGTCCAAAAACACGAGCTTGCCGTTCACATTGCCCGCGATATCGCGGTGCGCACGCTCAAAAGCTCCCCGCAATTCGGCGACGTTCCCGTGGTGAATGAAGGGCGCAAACTTCTCTGCAAAGGCCCTTTCCCGGGCCGTCAACCGCATCACCTCGGAGGCTCCATAATTCCCGACGATGCACTGGCGCACCATGTGCAAACCGTACAGACAGAACCGCTTCATCGACTCCCTGCCGTCCTTCGAAAAGGCCTCTGCCAGGCCCGCAAGTGCAACGGTATCCAGCGCGTAACAGGCACGCATCCAGCGGACGAACGCATCGTGGTCGGAGGTCGCCCCGTCCGCTGCGGCGAGCCGCAGGGCCGCGGCCAAATTCCCGTCGGTCGCATGCGCCAGTTCGAGCGCTGCATCCCCGGTCAATCCCGTGAGTTCGGTGATCTTCCTGGCCGCCGTGGCATCGTCCAGCCGCGGCACACGCACCGCTTGCACCCGCGACCGCACCGTAGCCAGCAGCGCCTCCGGATGCTCAGAAACGAAGAGCATCACCGTCCGCTCCGTCGGCTCCTCTATGAGCTTCAGCATCTTGTTTGCCGTATCCGACCGCATGAGCTCGGGTAGCCACAAAATGAGCACCTTGAATCCCCCCTTGAATGCTTTGAGTCCGAGTTTGCGGTTGATTTCAAGGGCTTCGTGGACGCCGATGAACAACTGCTTTTTATCCGCCCCCAACGCGGCAACCCACTCTTCGAGTCCGAAATAGGGCCTTTCACGCAGCAGGTCGCGCCATGCGGGCACAAAGGGCGAAGAGATCGCCGTCTCTTCCCCCTCTCCCTTGTAGAACGGAAAACTCCAGTGCACATCCGGATGCTGCAGACTCGCATGGGCGCGGCAGGACGAACACGCACCGCAGCTGTCCGCCTCGGTCGGCGCCTCGCAATGCAAGTACGCTGCATAGGCGCGGGCCAGGGCCAACGCCCCACTGCCCTCCGGACCCTCGAACAACACCGCGTGTGCCACACGCCCCGATCGGACCCCGGCGCGGAGGCGTGCCGCCGTCTCTTCGGTCCCTGTGCACGCTGCGAACTGCATGGGACGAAGGTAGTCAGAACTGCAGGTGCAGGGAGGTGTATATGCCCCGACCGGGAGCTGCGATGCCCGAGGAGAAGACTTGGTAATGCTGGTCGAGGAGGTTGCGCACGCCGAGCCGCACCTGTGCCGTGCGGTGGAGCTGCCAAGAAGACTCGAAGTTCAAGGTCCACCACGCCGGCGTGCCTTGGGGCAGGGCCTCGTCAGGATTGTCTTCGCCGTCTGCGGAGTAGAGGTCGATGGACTTCGCACCGTTGAACAGCGTGTAGCACTGCAACGTGATGCCGCGCAGCGAATAGCTGGCCGCTGCCCGGCCGAAAAGCGGCGGGACGTGGGCGATCGGCGCGCCGGAATCGCGCAGTTCGCCGGTGGTCACGTTGACCGCCGCTTCGAGCCCGAGTCGCTTCGTGAGCTGGGCTTGGAGTTCCGCGCGGGCGCCCGTGAGGACCGCTTGCCCGGCATTGACGTTTGTTTGGACCCGGGCGTAGTCTCCGTTGTAAAGCAGGGTGTCTGAACCGCCGACCGTGGCCGCCACGGGGACGATGGCATCGTCCCAGAGGGTCGCAAAGCCGGAAACGCCGAGGGCCAGCACGTGGCGCCCGCCCAAATCCCACCGCACCCCCTGCTCGGCACTGTACACGAATTCTGGCCGCAGCGAATCGTTTGGGACGGTTACCCAGCCGCCCTTCTCGAACACCTTGCCCACGTCGTCGACGTTCGGATGCCGGAACCCGCTGGAAACCACCGTTTGCAACGACCACGATTTCGCTACGGCCCAGTCTGCACTCGCGCTTCCGGTCACGGCGCCTTTGCGGGACTCGATGCGGTCAAAGGGCAGCTCAACCGTGCGGCTCGCGGCATACCGACAATGCAAATCTGCGAAGCTGTACCGGGCGCCGGCAGAATAGGTGAATCTGCCCGGACGAGAGCGCAGGGTCACAAACGCCCCCCACTGAGAAAAATCGCTCCCTCCATTCGGGTAGCGGGTTTCTTCGGCATCGTCGCGCGCACCAGTATGGATGTCTTCGGACCATGCCACCGACGTCACCCCGTTCCACGCGCCGTTGAACCCGAGACCACCGACGAAGCCGTTGCGGAATGTGCGCGTCAGCGAGGCCGTCAAGTCGAGGATGTCTACCGTTTCTTCCTGATGGTAGCGAGTGGATTGCTGGAACCTCCGGTTGATGCGGTCCTCGCCGACCCGCTGGTAGCTGGCCGTGATGCCGGCGGCCGCCCGCAAGGGGCGGATGTATCCCCGGTACCGCGCCGACGCCAGAAGGCGTTCCTGCGGGCCATACTCCCACTCTGCCCATTTGAGCGTACCCCCGCTGCGGTCGTCGAACAGGTCGAAACGGGGGATGTCGGTGGTGGTGCTGTACTGCAGGTTCAGCACGATGGAGCCGTCGGGGAGGGTGATGGCGAGTTTTTGGAGCAGGTCGAGCTGGCGGTACCCGGACCGCAGCTGCAGGGTGGGGTCGTCGTTCGTGAGGACCGTATCGCGGCCATCCACCTGAGCGACCACCTCCCGCACCAGTCCCCACTCCGCATCGCCATGCGTCCGGCGCGTGCCCATCCGCAAGTCCCCGAACTCCGTCGCCGTCACGGACGTCAGCGAGGCCACCGGCCCCATGCCCACCTCCACATCGGCATGCACGGCGTGGCTGTTGTTCGGCGATCGGTACGCGTACGAGCCGCGTGAAAACACCCCATTGCGGCCTAGCTGCGGCTCGCGCGTGGTGTAATGAATGACCCCGCCGAGGGCGTCGCTGCCGTAGGCCACGGAGTTGGGGCCGAGTACGACCTCGGTCCGCGACAGGATGGCCGGGTCCACGGTAAGGGCATTTTGCAGGTGACCGCTCCGATAGATGGCGTTGTTCATTCGGACCCCGTCCACGACAAGCAGGATCCGGTTCGCCTCAAACCCACGGATGACCGGCGAGCCGCCGCCCTGCTGGCTTTGCTGCACGAGCACGGAGCCGGTGGACCACAGCAACTCCGCGCTGTTCGTGGGGACTTCGAGGTTTTTGACCGGTGACATCCGGGCCATCGCGAGCCCCGCTGAGGCCGTCAACCGGTCCGCAGTGGTCGTCTCAGAGGTCGCCCGCACGGCCACCTCGGCCACTTGCAGCGAGACGAGGTCCTCAACCATCCGGAGCTTGCGCGGAATGGCATCGGATGGGAGAATGACCAGGTCAAGGTATCCGGTGCTCCGCACAATCAACGTGTCTCGGGATCCGCGCGTAGGGAATGCAGTCTTGCCCTCAGCGTTCGCCGTGACAGCCTTGCCGGTCGAGCGGTTGAGCAACACGGCGAAGGGGACAGGAGTTACCCCGTCACCGCTTACAATTTGGACCGGTGGTGCATCCCGCTGCGCCGCCGCTACCACCGAAATCCCCCACAACACCACCGCAAGAAACCGCATCATTCGACGAGTAGTTGAGTGCCCAGTTGCCACAACAATCGTTCCAAAAAAAGTGTTAACGACCCGCGCCACCGAAGACTGCTTCCAACACCTCGTAGCTCTTCAACTTGCGCGGTCCGCTCAGATGCAGCTGCAAGTACCGCAACTGCGCCTGCACCACTTCTTTTCGGAGTGCCTGCGGCAACGGGTCCCCCCCCTGCTCCCCCGTGCACGCATAAAATGCCGCCGCTGCATCGGGCGGCAAAAAACCCTCGTCGCCCCCAGCGCGCTCCACCCACTCGCCCGTAGCCAGTTCTAACCCTGCACGTGGATGAGGCGGTGGCAACGGGGCCAGCCCCAGCAGTGCAATCGCCGTACCGAGGAAGTCGGCATGCGGCGTACCGATGCGCTCCTCGGTATCCAACCGCACAACGAGTTCCACTGTGGCATCAAACAGCTCGGGATGAGCAGACTGTTCCGGCAACAGCCGCACCAGCACCTCCGCCACAAAGAACGCCACCGCTGCGCGCGCGGCTTCGGTGGTCATGCGCTCAGGCACCCGCATCCTCCGTACCTCACCGTACCGGAACAAGCCCTCCGATCCTTTGCGGCTCACCGCCGATGCCTCGAGCACCGCCATCGGGTGCCAAACGGCCTTCACCCCCTTCCCCCGCACCCACACCGCCACGACGCCCAGCGCCCGGCTCAGCACCTTCGCGACATGGCCCGAGTCCGAGTACGGCACCACATCGAGCACCACCCACCGGTCTGAATCGAGCCGCACCGACGCCATGCGATCACTCGTCGTCGTCGCTGGCGAACAAGCCGCTCATCAAATCGCTGAAACTCACCTCCTGCCCCACCACTTCCTTGCCGACGAGGTTGTGCTCGGCCAGCCCGTGCAACACGAACTCCATCCACACCGCGCGGTCCTGCTGCTCGGGTCCGACATAGCGATCGACCAACGCCCCGAGACCCGACACTTCTTCGAGCCGGCTGCGGTACCCGTCGTTCGAATCCGATGCGAGCACTTCGACCCCGTGCGCCGCCACGTGAGCCACCACCGGGGCATAGACGTCCTCGAGCTTGCGCCGCCGGATGAGCTCGGGATCTGGAAACACCTCCGGAAACTTCGCTCGGATGGCCTTGCCGATGAGGTGGTGTGCCACCGATTCGGGGCCTTCCTGCTCGCCCTCGTACACCAACTCGACCTTGCCGGTGACGGCCGGTAGAATCGCAAGGAGATCTGTCATTCGAACTTCCGGCACGGCCCCGGCAGCCAGCGCGCGGAGTTCGGCCGAGGCCACGAGGTGCTCGAAGGCCGTGATGGTCATTCGGGCAGAAACCCCGCTCTTCGCGTCGATGTACTCGCTGTCGCGGGCGGCTACGGCCACGCGCTCGATGAGCTCTTCCAGCAGTTCCGGGACCCGCACGCGGGCGGCAGCGGTGGCCGCTTCTTGCCGCGTGATCGCCATGCCGTCGCTGAGCGAGGTCGGGTAGTGCGTGAGGATTTGGGACTGGATGCGGTCCTTCAGCGGCGTGATGATCGCGCCGCGGCTGGTGTAATCCTCTGGGTTCGCGGTGAATACGAACTGGATGTCGAGCGCCAGGCGGAGGCGGAAGCCGCGGATTTGGACATCCCCTTCCTGCAGGATGTTGAAAAGTGCCACCTGCAGGCGCGGTTGCAGGTCAGGTAACTCGTTGATGGTGAAGATGCCGCGGTGGCTCCGCGGCACCAAACCGAAGGCGATCGCACGCTCGTCGCTGTAGTCAATCTTGAGATTCGCGGCCCGGATCGGGTCCACATCGCCGATCAGGTCCGCCACGCTCACGTCCGGCGTGGCCAGCTTCTCGACGTACCGTTCGCTCCGGTGCAGCCAGGCCACCGGCGCATCGTCGCCTGCCGCCTCGAGCGCAGCCGCCGTGGTGGCGAGCAGCGGTTCGAGCGGGTCCTCGTTCAGCGGACTCCCCGGCACGACCGGCACCCACTCGTCGAGGAGGTCAACCAGTCCCCGAGCCATCCGCGTCTTCGCTTGTCCGCGCAATCCGAGCAAGTTGATGGAGTGGCCTGCGAGCAACGCGCGCTGCACCTGCGGCACGACGGTGTCTTCGTAGCCGATGACGCCGGCGAACAGGGGTATCCCGGCTGCGAGTCGGGCGATCAGGTTTTCGCGCAGTTCTTCGCGGACACTCCGCGGGCGGTAGCCGGAGGCGCGCAAGGCGCCCAGCGTGGTAGGTCGTTCCATGGATTCAGCGGGCACGCCGTGCCCGATTGCGTTCAAAGTCTTTGAAAATCATGTCCCCGAGCCCTTGCAGGCCGGTGAAAAAGGCCCGACCGCCATTCGCCTCGGTGAACTCCTCCACGAACTCCTGCAGCTGCGGGTCTTGGGCGATCATGAACGTCGTGATGGGGATGTTCAGCCGGCGGCAAGCCCGCGCGAGGGTGTAGCACCGACCGGTGATGTAGGGGTCGAGCGACCAGGAAGGGTTCTTGTAGTAGCCCCCGTCTTCCTTGAGGCACGTCGGCTTTCCGTCGGTGATCATGAAGATTTGGCGGTTCGGGGTTTTCCGCCGGCGCAAGAGGTCCATGGCCCGTTCGATGCCCGCCACGGTGTTCGTGTGGAACGGACCTACTTGCAGGTACGGCAGGTCGCCGATGGACACTTCCCAGGCGTCGTCGCCGAAGACCACCACGTCGAGGGTGTCCTGCGGATACCGCGTCAGCACGAGCTCCGCGAGCGCCATGGCCACCTTTTTTGCGGGTGTGATGCGGTCCTCGCCGTAGAGGATCATCGAGTGGCTGATGTCGATGAGGAGGACCGTTGCCGTCGTCGACCGCTGTTCGCGGTCTTCGACGACCAAATCTGCTTCCGTCAACCGGAAATCATCGGTTCCGTGCGCGATTTGGGCGTTCCGCAGGGACGCCTGAAAATCAATCGCATCCACACGATCCCCGAACCGATACGGCCGCCGGTCCGACGTCGGCTCGTCGCCGCTCCCCCGGAATTTCGTCCGGTGCCCGCCCACCCCCGCCCGCCGCAGGTTCCCGAAGACCTGGTCCAGCGCCCGGCTCCGGATGCCCTGCTCGCCCCGTGCCGCAAGCCCGCGCCCTCCGCTTTGCCCGTCTGCCGCCCGAATGTACCCGCGCGCTTCGAGCTCCGCCACGAAGTCCTCGAACGTATAGTCTTCGTCCGTCAATCCGTGCTTTGCATCGAGCTCGCGCATCCAGTCCAGCGCCTCCTCCACGTCCCCACTGGTGTGCGTCGCCAGCTCCAGGAACAAGTCCCGAAGCTGCTCGAACCGCGAGCGGCCGTCCCGGTCTGGCCGGTATTCGTGGAAGCGGTAGCCGCGCATGGGGTGAAGGTAGGTCGATAACACGGGCCGCGCCGCGAAGTTCGAGGGGTGAACCTGCAGAGGCAGACGGCGGTTACCTTCGTAGCATGGCCTATTGTTCTGATCCGTTTTCGTATCGCCGGCGCCGCACCCGCACGGTGCACATCGGTGCACTTGCCCTCGGAGGCGATGCCCCCATCCGGCTCCAATCCATGACCACCGCCGACACCCTTGACATCGACGCCACGGTGGCTGAGAGCCTTCGGATGATCGAGGTAGGGTGTGAACTCGTGCGGATCACGGCGCCGTCGATGAAAGAAGCGGCCGCCCTCGGCCCCATCAAAGAGGCGTTGCGCGCTGCAGGCCACGGAGACGTGCCGCTCGTCGCCGACATCCACTTCACGCCGAACGCCGCAGAACTGGCCGCAGACTTCGTCGAAAAAATCCGTGTCAATCCGGGCAACTACGCGGACAAGAAGCGCTTCGAAGACCTCGAATACACGGACGCCACCTACGCCGCTGAACTCGCCCGCATCCGCGAGCGCTTCCTTCCGCTCGTGCTCAAGTGCAAGGAACTCGGTCGTGCCATGCGCATCGGAACGAACCACGGCTCCCTCAGCGACCGCATCCTCAGCCGGTACGGCGACACGCCGCAGGGCATGGTCGAAAGTGCCCTGGAATTCCTGCGCATCTGCCGCGAAGTGGACTACCACGACGTGGTCCTCTCGATGAAAGCCTCGAACCCCCAAGTCATGGTCCAAGCCTACCGCCTCCTCGTGCACGCGATGGAGGCCGAAGGCATGGACTACCCCCTGCACCTCGGTGTTACGGAGGCCGGTGACGGCGAAGACGGCCGCATCAAGAGCGCGGTGGGCATCGGCACACTGCTCGAAGACGGCCTCGGCGATACCGTGCGTGTTTCGCTGACGGAGCCGCCCGAGGCGGAGATTCCTGTCGCCCGAATCCTTGTCGACCGGTATGCGGACCGTTCTGGCCACCCGCCGATCCCTGCGGTACCGCTGACCTTCGACCCGTTCTCGTACACCCGCCGCCGAACCCATGCCGTGGGGAACGTGGGCGAACGGCACGTGCCGATTGTGGTCCACTCCCTCCTAGACGACGGCCCGATTGCGCCGGCGCGGCTGTTCGGCTGCGGATACCGCTACAGCGTGCCACTGGACAAGTGGAACCTCGACGATTTTGCCTGTGACGCGGTCTATGTCGGCACAGGCGCGGTGGACTTTCCCTTGCCCGGCACGCTGACGGTGTTGCAGGATGTGGCGGCGTTTCGCGGTGCCGAGCGCCACGTGCCGCTGTACACGTGGGCGGAGTGGGAGGCCGTCGGCCCGGTTGCCGGTGCGCAGGCACACTGGATCCGCACGGAACGTGCCGACCTCACCCCAAACCGTCTCGGCACTCTGCGCGAGCGGCGGGACGTGGTACTCGTCGTGGAAACCTCGAATCCCCATGCGATGGCCGATTTGCGCGCCGCCTGCATGGTCCTCGACGGGGCCGGCGTGACCGCCCCGGTGGTGTTGCGGCGCTGCATCGAAACCCACGACCCCGAGACGTTTACGCTGCACGTCGCGACGGATTGCGGCGGCCCATTGCTGGATGGGTTCGGCGATGGCGTTTGGCCCGAAGGGCAGAACATCCCCTTGAGCATCCGGAATTCCACCGCATTCGGCATCCTGCAGGCCACGCGCACGCGCATTTCGAAAACGGAGTACATCAGCTGTCCCAGTTGCGGCCGAACCCTCTTCGACCTGCAAGAGACCACGGCGCGCATCCGTGCAGTCACACACCACCTGAAGGGGGTGAAAATCGGCATCATGGGCTGCATCGTGAACGGTCCAGGTGAAATGGCGGATGCAGACTACGGCTACGTCGGAACCGGTCCGGGCAAAATCACGTTGTACAAGGAGAAAGAAATCGTTCGCCGAAATGTCCCTGAAAATGAGGCAGTCGAAGCACTGATTGACCTCATTCGTCAGCACGGTGACTGGGTGGATCCGCCGGTGGCCATCGAGGATTTTACAAAAGTTTAATCGCCACATCGCGATATTGCTATGCCCGGGGTGCGTCCTTTGCGCCCATGGGCATCACCCGCACAGAGCTTTTTTCAAACGATGACAACCGGTTGGCTTTCCAACTGAAAGCGCTCGCCCACCCTGCTCGTTTGAGCATCGTGCGCACATTGCTCGAAGCACCCGGCTGCGTGAATGCCCGGTTCGTCACCTCCACCGGCCTTGCACAGCCGACCGTATCACGCCACCTCGAAGTGCTTGTGACAGCGGGGCTCTTGCGGGCGCGGCTCGAACATGGACGCGTAACCTATTGCGTCGATGCAGAAGGATGGCACGCATTCCGCGCGCATCTCGGAAGCTGGGTGGACCCCGCGTGTTCGTGTACCACTTCTTGTTGACCCACCATGATCCTCGCCCTCATGCTCCTGTTGTCCGGCAATCCGATTGCCGCGTTCGATGCCGCGGCGCGGCGCGTGCCGGCCGACGTGCCGGCTGAACGCCTCGAAGAACTCGATGCCCTCGCTGCTGAAATCGCAGCAGGACGCAACGAGGTGGTGTTTATCTGCACCCACAACAGCCGCCGCAGCCATTTGGCGCAGCTGTGGGCGCAAGCGGCAGCTTTTCATTGTGGATTGAACGATGTGCGAACCTTTTCCGGGGGGACCGAGGTGACAGCCTTCAACCCGAGGGCCATCGCCTCGCTTGAACGGATGGGGTGGCAAGTCTCAACGGCGGAACCGGACGCAAAGAATCCGCGCCGGTTCCTCTCCGCAGAAGGTGTGCCTGTGCAAGCGTGTTGGAGCAAGCGCTACGACGATGCAGCGAATCCCCAAAAGGACTTCATCGCGGTCCTCACCTGCACCGAAGCCGACGGGGCCTGCCCCGTGGTTTTCGGTGCTGCGGCCCGGATTTCGCTGCCGTTTGTCGACCCGAAGCGTGCGGATGGGACGCCCGACGAAGCAGCGGTGTACGACGCCCGGTCCAGCGCCATCGCTGCGGAGATGCTCTATGTCATGCAACGCGCAGCTGCACTGCGCGCAAAGCCGTGATCCGATGAGCACCTCACTCGATGCCTTCGACCGGGGCCTCACCCTGTGGATTTTTCTCGCGATGGCCGTCGGCATCGGGCTCGGCGTCTTTGCACCGGGCGTGGGCGAAGCGCTTGGCGCGGCGACGGTCCGTGGGGTGAACATCCCGATCGCCATCGGATTGCTCGCAATGCTGGTTCCTCCCCTTGCCCGTGTGGACTATGCCGCCCTGCCTGGCATGTTCCGGAATCCCCGGATGCTGGGGGTGAGCCTCTTGCTGAATTGGGTTGTGGGGCCGCTGCTGATGTTCATGCTGGCGGCCTGGCTGCTGCCCGACCGACCAGAGCTTTTCGCGGGTGTGGTGCTGATCGGGATTGCGCGGTGCATCGCGATGGTGCTGGTTTGGAATGACCTTGCAGGCGGTGATCGCGCGTTTGCCGCCGGCCTCGTCGCCTTGAATTCCGTGTTCCAGGTGGCCGCCTTCCCAGGACTTGCCTGGTTCTACCTCAGCGTCTTACCCGCGTACTTCGGAGTCGCCACGACCGACATCGCAGTTCCCTACGCGCTTGTGGCAGAATCGGTGGCCCTCTACCTCGGAATACCCTTCCTCGTCGGAGGAGTCGGCAGGTGGGCCTACATACGGCGGTTCAGCGAAGCACGATTCGAACGCAACGTCGTGCCGCGGCTGCGGTGGGTTACCCCGATCGCTTTGCTCTTGACCATCGTGGCGATGTTCAGCATGAAAGGCGGAGACGTGGTGAGCCTGCCCCTCGACGTCCTGCGGGTCGCGCTGCCCTTGCTGCTCTACTTCGGCGCCATGTGGGCGGTAGCGTATGCCACCGGACGGCTTCTCGGGGCGGCCGAAGCCACCACGAAGGCCGTTGCGTTTACGGCGGCAGGAAACAACTTCGAACTCGCCATTGCCGTGGCGGTGGCCGTGTTCGGGCTCGCAAGCCCGCAGGCCTTCGCCGGGGTGGTGGGACCGCTGATCGAGGTTCCTGCCCTCATCGGGCTGGTCGCAGTGGCCCGTCGAATCCGAACGAAATCAGCAGATTAAGCCGCGCGCCCGAGCTGCCACAGCATCCGGGTGTGCAGCCACAATGCCGACGCGAAGCTGGTGTTCGAGCGGTAAGGGAGCCCAAACTCCTCCGCGGTCTTCCGTACAATCGGGGCAAGTTTCCGGAAGTGCACGTGGCAGACATTCGGGAAGAGGTGGTGCTCGATTTGGTGGTTCAGTCCACCGCACAACCACGTCAGCAACCGGGACCGCGTTCCGAAGTTTGCCGTGGTCTGGAGCTGGTGTGTGAAGGCGTCGGCGGGCAACACCCCACCTTGTTCTGCTTCAGCGAAGGCATGGTCCTCCAGCACGTGGGCGGGCTGGAAGATGGCCGCAAGGCACAAGCCGCTGACGGCGTGCATGACCACCCAGCCGAGAAGGATTTGGCCCAAAGACAACCCGCTGAAAGCCCATGGCAGCCCGAGGACGTACCCGAATTGTACCACCTTCGTCACCAGCAACCAACCCAGCACACGGCCGAACGTCGACCCGGAACGGGCGAGCAGGCCCGACTTCTTGTACCGCATCAAGGAAACAAAGTCCTTGATGGTCAGCCAGTAAAGCGTCATGATGGCATAGAAGCCCCACGCATACAGCCACTGGAACCGGTGGAAGAAGTGGTGGGGACGCGTAGGAGAAAACCGCATGACATACGGAACCGCGATGTCCTCATCGAGTCCATCGACGTTCGTAAACGTGTGGTGCAGCACATTGTGCTGAATGCGCCACATGACGGAGTTTCCCCCGATGAAGTCCACGACCTTACTGATCGCATCGTTCATCTTCTTCGAGGCGGTGAGCGACCCGTGATTCGCGTCGTGCAGCACATTCAGCCCGAC
>Ga0315899_10000585_pt1 | contig 43702 bp, 43 predicted proteins | sample LakEriMetagenome_2_FD_203518 | JGI IMG/M metagenome (GOLD analysis project Ga0315899, IMG submission 203518) | Freshwater fungal communities from buoy surface, Lake Erie, Ohio, United States - Buoy 4 MA112 | ecosystem: Environmental > Aquatic > Freshwater > Lake | place: USA: Lake Erie, Ohio...
AACAAACCTAAAATCTAATCACTATGAATAAATTAAAGAATTTACTGGAAAAATACGAAAATGGGTATTTATTTCCATACTCGCGCTTAATCTGGATAATAGCATCCGGAATATTGTTAATTGGTATTGTTGTTTTTACCTCTTTATACCTTTGGAATAGTATCCCTAATTCGAGAAAAGAGGTACACATCTCAAAAGAAGAATTACGTCGTGAAAAAGTCATTCTTGAAGAAGACCTAGAAAAGTATGAGGAATGTACCAAGGCAGCATATGACAAACAAGTTGATTCGTTACGAAAGATCACCCCAAAGAGTGAGTGGAATACACTTTATCGACTTGAAGATGCTGTCGAATATGTGAAAGTACAAAGATACCAGCCTGGTTATTACGATTATTGGTCAGATTACCAATCAGAGGGCTATTACTATGATGATTATGAGAAGATTACGGTAAAGCGTAAAGTAGAAAATGATACGGCCTATCCAATTCTAATTAAACGTTCCATTGATTATAAAGGAATTGACAGTGCATATTTTTGCGAAAAAATCCGGGTAATTAACCTATACCTTGAATTACATAAAAGAGTTCCTTCGGCCGACGCCACAGCGCTAATGAAAAACAATTTTTATTATTGGGTAACATGGGGGACCTCGTTGAAGAGAAACCACATATCAAAAATATATTCTTGGATGGATAAATTGGAAGGAAAAAAAATTGTACTAGGGAAGTCAAATAAAATTTCAGATGGAAAACGGACAACCCTTGAGGTATTCACGAAGTTCATTGGTCAATTCCAATATGATTCAATTTCAGAAAAGCGCATGGAACTGGTAGACAACACCATCTCCTATTTGAAGAATAACGGGTTTAAAAAGGCAAATGCTAATTTTAATGTGATTTCAAAAGCATTAGGAAGCAAATTAGCAGATGAAGACTTAGAGGTTGCGTTAACAGACTATTTTGAAGGGAAACTTTTTAAGAAAAATGCGGAAAAGCCAGACCAAGAATTCAGTAAATATCTGAATTTGTTTACTACAAAAGTCAAGCTAAGAGAATCCGAGAAAAGCATGCTAGAATATAGCCGAGAAGAAAAATTAGAACGAAATAAGAATTTAGCGCTTTATTCTTTAATTGGTATTCTTCAGGTGATTATTATTCTTGTACTTTTCGCAATTCATAGCTCCATAAAAGACAAAGGGTAATTATTTTTTGAGATGGATTTTATTCCATAGTTTTGCAGCGCGCTAGCGTAAAGCAATACATGGGAAATACAGAAGAAAAGAAAACTCCAAAATGGAAAACGTGGGTGAAATACACCTACCTGACAGCATTACATATTCTTGCTGGTGTTGCAGCGTTTTTAATCTTGACTGCCCTCGCTGTTAAGTTCAAGTGGACGAATGATGCGGGAGATGTGGATATCAACAACCGATATTACGAGGACATCGCGAGCCAATACGGCAATGAATCGAAAAAAGACAGCGCCACGATTGCAAGAGATGAGTACATCATGTTTCAACGGTTGGGCGTCCTTTCACGCTTTTACCCACACAATGCAAAAGTGATTTCTGAAGCGTACCAGCACGAAAAAAACGTCTATACGGCGTTGCGTATGCTTGATGCCGTCAGTATTCTCTTAAGAGACAACAAGCAGTTCATGCGTGAGATGAAGGACGTGAATAAAAAAGCTAAATTCAATTCAGGCTCTGTATATGCGTGGTCGAACTATACGGTATGGAAGCAGTTTTGTAATACCATTATAAAAGATAAACGCGCCATTGACTCCGTTTCTCGACTTACGGGTGTGGAATCACGAATTATTGTCATGTGTGTTGTAGGTGAACAATTACGGATGTTCAATTCTGGTCGAGAGAAATTCAAGCAATATGTGTACCCCTACTCTCGACTTATATTGCCGTCGAACCGTGGATATGGGGTTTCTGGTATCTTAGAGCATACTGCCTTGCGCATTGAAAGCACCTTGTTCAACGAAAAGGATCCATTTTATCCGGGCGATTACTTCCAGCAAACAATTAATGTAAGGGACTCCTTTCCTGAGGTGATAAACGACTCGATCTCAGCACATAGACATAAAACGATTCAACGCTTAATCAAAGGAGGAGACCATTATTATTCCTATTTGTATACGGCCTATTTGATGCGTCAATTTCAGGCACATTGGGAGCGAAATAATTTCGACCTTTCAAACCGTCCAGAAATCCTTGGAACCTTATTCAACCTGGGATATCAAAAAAGTAAACCGAAGAAAAATCCAGAAGTTGGAGGGTCTACGTTTAAAATTGGGGAGAAAGATTACACCTTTGGGGGACTCTGTTTTGAGTTTTATTATAGTGGAGAAATGCAAGACGCGTTCCCAATTACGGGTCGAGGATTCATACCGGTTAAGGAACTTGAGAAAAACAACAAAACTTGGATCGAAGCGATTAAAAAACGCATTGAGGAAGAAGAAAAAGCGCGATTAGAAGCCGAAGAAGACGCGGCGCTTAAATAGCGGGCAATTAGCTCAGTTGGTTTAGAGCACTACCTCGACAAGGTAGGGGTCACTGGTTCGAGCCCAGTATTGCCCACCAAAACAGAGTGAGAGTGAAGTGCGAGAGCGGTTCACTCCACTCTAGTTTTTCTTCGCTCCCGCTCTCAACCTCACACTTCATCAATCTCATTTAAATCCTTCACCAAGTTCGATATTTCAGACCTTTGGCCCACTCTTTTAAGACAGCTTTTTTAAGCTGTCTTTTTTGCATTGTACAGGCGAGAAGTTTATCCCGATCGAGGAACGAGTATCGGGAAGCCCAGCTTTGCTCCGCTAAAGCTATGCGAAAGCGAGCTTTGCTCCGCTAAAGCTATGCGAAAGCTAGTATTGCCCACTCTTTTAAAGCCTCAAGAAATTGGGGCTTTTTCGTTTAGAAAATCTAATTAATTTCAGTACTTCCTTAATAGTTCAAAAAGTGCCTTATTGATATACAGCGTTTCCTTCCAAACCTTTTTTGACTGAAGAATTCCAATATTCTCAAGTGCCTTAAGGTATTTTGCCGCAGTAATGCGTGAGATAGACAATCGATTTTCCAAATACTCACTCTTACTGTATGGATGCTCAAATAGTAATTCAATCAATTCTTTACTATATATTTTCGGAATCTCATTCTTTGTCTTTTCCTTGGTCTGTTCGAAAAGCATATTAATTTCTGCAACTTGGTTTATAGTGGCTTTAGCAGTTATTTCAACTCCTTTCAAAATATAAAGAATCCAGTCTTCCCATTTATTATTCGTTCGCACCTCTTGGAGTAGTCGATAATATTCTGACTTATTTTCAATGATGTAACCGCTAAGAAATAATATAGGTTGTTCGAGCAAACCAAATACAATGAGATAGAGAATATTAATAATCCGTCCTGTGCGTCCATTCCCATCATAAAACGGGTGTATGCTCTCAAATTGATAATGTTGAATAGCCATTTTTATCAAATGAGGAATTTCGTCTTCATTAAGATTGATAAACTTTTCCAGATCGCTCAGCAGTGAATTGATAACATCTGTTTTATCAGGCGGTGTATAAATAACTTTTCCCGTTGCTGAATTTCTCAATGCAGTTCCGGGTAGTTTTCTTATACCCGCATTATTATCTTCAAGAATTTGCTGAATTTCAATAATCGTGTTGATGGTAAGGATGTTTTTTTTCTGGATCGTTCTGAATCCAAATAACATTGCCTCCCTATACCTCAATACTTCTTTGGTGGAAGTATCGATTTGATCAGCTTTTGCCGATAATGCTTGATATAATTTATCTTGAGTAGTAATTACATTTTCAATTTCTGAACTTGCTGTTGCTTCCTTTAGGATTACCGCATTAAGTAAAATTTCTGGATTAGGTAAAATATTTATTATTCCTTTTAATTCAGCAAGTGCTACTGACGATTTCACCAATTGCTTTAAAATACTTACGGATTCAATGAATTCCTTTGCAGGGGGCAATTTGGGTAGATCATTAAACGGAATCTCATAGTTATCTTTTGCCCCCCTTCCTTTTATTGTCATGTATAGTATTTTAACTTAGTCCTTTTGTCATGTAAATATATTAAATTAATTTATACATGATGACATTCTCATGTATAAATAATTCACTTTCCTATTTCCATCGCAAACTTCTCAACATCCTCCCTCAACTGGTTAGATATTTCAGACCTTTCGCCCAAAAAAACAACGTGGCCCTTTTATAGAATCAGGGCGAAAAGTCACAAAAACCCTTTTTCCGTTAAAAAGGCAACTGCCCTTCCTTTTCGATAAGCGAGTAAATACGCTTCTATTTCCAATAAAATAAGCGGTGGATTTTCCAATTGGCGAACCACGGATTTTATATACTTACGCTCCCTTGCACTAATGGTCCCATCTAAAATGATTCCTGTAGCAAATAGTAATATAAGCTGATTCAACTCCGTATTTTCGGCATGCTTTTTCAATTCAAAATGAGGTTCTGGCGTTGTGATTTCTGCACCAATGGCCTCAAGCATTCGGGAAGAGAAATAGTGATTTATTTCTGAGAAATCCCTTTTTAGCATGACGATAAAAGACAAGAGTCGCTCCAGCTCTGACTTCATTAAAGCATCCCCTTTGTTTTCTGAAATTTTAGTGCTTATCGCCTCGGTTAATTGAACTGAAAAGATATAGTACTTAGCACGCATAAAAAGACGATGGGTAGCCCATGCGTTCCAAAATGCATAAATCGGCATAGCCGCGAGGTCAATGAATATTTTCAATAGATACCTACTCCCAAACCGTTGCAAAATAAACTTCAAAATAAAATTACTCAAGGCGGCTTTCAATCGCGCAAAAGCCAGCATGATGAACAAGTAAAATTTAGACATGCCGTAATACGGATTTAAGCCTAATTCTAATTCCTGTTTCTGCTTTTTTTGTAAACTGATGAGCTTCAAATTCTGACGATGTAACTCAAAACCATGGATTTCTTTGGAAGGAAAATCCAAGATAAACCCCATGCGCTGAATAGCGAAAACACTTAATAATCCGAGCACATAAAGCTCCAAAAATGTTAACAGAAAACTATCCAATTGCTTCAACCAAAAAAATGAGAATTCAAATCCAAGGAACGATACTTTGATCACAAACGAATTGAAGAAATCTTCAAACAGATGGACCGGCAGGTAGTATAGTAAGATAAACAAGGCACCAAAAAATGCCGAAAACCCTACGGTGAGCGCTTGTAATTGGTTGATTTGTCGAAGTTCTTTTGCTTCAATCGTAAACTCTTCCCTGATTTTTCCCTGAAATGAATCAAATAACCACTCGGAAATCTTGTCCAAAAAAATCATCTTCGCTAAGGCACTAAATTAAATTCAATGACACTTAACACATCCTTCGCACAAGCAGTTCGCAAGGTTGATCCGGCTGGGAGCCACATGGGTAAAATATTACTTACCGCTAGAAACGTACCTGAACTCCCATGACCTGGAGAACCGTTTATTAAGAAATACGTTTGACCATTAACAATCATGGGGTGGTGGCGGTCGGAATACGCACAAGAACCGCCAACTTCAATCATATCCGGTGCAGCAATCCCCGCCTGCATGTAGGATTCCACCTTCCACACTTTTCCTGCCGGTACCGTTTGTATCGTATTGCTAACCAATACCACTTGATTTAGCTGAAGGTTGTACTGCCCAACGCCTGTAAAAGCAAACAGCACTAAGGCTCCTAAAACAAGAAATTTCATAGCTGCACTATTCCTTTTCTGGAATAAAGGTCATTCCTGAAGTCATCAAATTTCCTTCGGGAGTAATAAACACCTCTAAGGAACTTTCTTCCAAACCAATTCCAAGCACCGAAGGGGCTGTTTGATTGAGCTGATAGCTTAATTGATTAAAAATTTTACGTTTCCCATGATCATTCGATAAGACAAGTGCATCCCCGATATTTAAGTGCTCAATTTCTAAATACATATCAAAATCGCCTTCTACGGAAGCCTTAAATCGATGGGTAGTTAACCAATTTTCAATGGACTCCTTACTCGACAAATCAACCGCGTTTTGCGCATAAAACACAGGTAAACTGAAACACAATAGGCTTATAAATAGTAACTTTTTCATAGCTTGTTTTTCCAAAACTACAAAAAAACATTAAAGCTGACTTTCAAATTGTATTAATTCTGCGTCAAGATTTATTCGATACGGTTCTCCCCTACTTCCAATGATTTGATAATTAGGTGAAATTCTTGGACCTAGGGTTCGTTTAATCACGCTACGAATTCGAGATAAAGTCTCATTCAGGTTGTTTTCTAGAGGGTCCAGTAACAAATTAAGTGATTCCTCTATTTCTTCAACCGATCCAAAATTAGAAAAGCGATGATACAACGCCCCAATTTCACTTCGATGATCTACTAACTCTACCAAACGCACGCCTTCCGGATGCTTCAAGAAAAAACAATAAATTGCGCGTTGTTTAGGATTAAGGTTCAACTCCAAATTTCCATATGCTGGAAAAAATATGCGGTGTAAATACCCCGTAACCAATATGTTACTTGGCCGATTTAAAAACAAAGAACGCTCAATGGATAGAAAATACGTTCTAATTCCTTCTAAGGTCTCGATTAATTGCGCAAAAATTCGAATATCTACCTCGCTCGATTTCAATAGATCCATGCAATCCAAACATATATCTGCCGTACGCATTTTGAGTACAATCTGACGTTTGTCCTGACAAAAATCGGAAAGACAACCGCGTGGCTCGTTATGCCAATACTTCGACATTTGACTATGGTCTTTCACGATTAACATGCGAATGGTCCAGGCGATCACTTCATAAGCAATCGGAAAACGCTCATTCAATCCGTCAAAATAGTGATGCCAATCTGCCGTATGAATAAAGGCGTTTTTCATGTTTTTGTCGGCACCACCAAACCAGTTCGCATCATTCGCGGTATCCGTTAGTAAAATCACTAAATCGGAATCTGGAAGTTTGTGTATTGACCTGTAATGCATGCATGCATCAAAAAAATGCTGCCATTTGGCTTTGCTTGTTTTGTGAGGGAAGGAAATACTAGGCCGTTCAGACTTCATATCACTAAACATTGACAATTCAGGTTCATAGTGACTTGCATTCGACAAATCAGCCTTCGAAATGGAGTGCAAGGCCCTTGATTCCTTTGCTTTCTCGAACGATTCTTTCGTTTCAATTTCCACTTCAATCGCATTTGAAATATGAGCATCCGATTCAGAAGCCAGAAATTCAACTGGCCCCTGATTCAGACGAACTATTTGTAATACGGACTGATACGTTTGTGCGGAAAAATCCGCGGATCGGATTAAGTGTACTCTCATTTCTTTTTACGAATATCTTTGTCTCTAAAGATACTTAAAAAGTTATTTGATTTAATATTTCGTTCTTTTGCACTTGCATATGACTCAGCGGCTTCTTCAAAATATTGCTTTGTTACCCGCGAATAATCTCCTTTATCGAATGAAAGGGTATTGTCGGGATTAATGCCCATGGAACGAGAAGCGCCAATCGCGTCTAAATCCGCCCCCATAAAGGTGAAACTCCATTTTTCTGTGGCTTCTAATTCCTTAACCATGCGCTGGATATCGTCATAGGTATACATTCGAGAAGCATTTTCATACCCATCGGTCATGACAATAATTACTACAGAAGTTTCTTCATTCGCAATTTGATGCCCGAAACGTGTTTTGATGTCATAAACGGATTTACCTATTGCGTCCAAGAGCGCCGTTGTCCCACCCAGTTGATAATCATGCATCGATAAGGGTAATAACTCATCGACTACCTTGAAATCCGCAATGTTATTTCCTACCGTCTGGTCGAAAAACCTCAGACCCATTATGATTTCTTGGTCTGGATACTTCCGCTGAATCCCTTGAGCCGCTTGTAATTGTTCGTTGAAGCCCGACACGACTTGTCGCTGCATTCCCGCCATAGATCCACTTCGATCTACGATGAGTTGATACACTGTTCTTTTTTTCATGTTGTTGTTATTTATTTGGTTAAACATTCTGGTGCAAAGTTGGCGCACTCCCTTATCAGATGAAATTCCTTGCAACCTTGCAGTGCATCAATGAAGTACTTTCAGAAATATTCCGTAAATTCGCACCCAAATACGCGATTATGGAAATGCTCAATTGGGAAGACATCAAACAAAAATTCAATACGGACAAACGATTTAAGTTATACACCTACATCGGTGGTGGTATCATTGCGCTATTGGTTTTATACCTTGGTTATCGTCAACTTATTTGGGCACCTGCTGATGAAAAAGCGAATGACGGATGGTGGACTGCGTTAAACTACGTTGAAAAAGATTCCACAGACCAAGCCATTAAGGTATTAGTTCCTTTTGTTAAGAAATATGACGGTCACGTAGGTGGCGAGATTGGACAATACTTGCTTGGTACCCAATACATGAAGAAGGGGCAATTCCAAAAAGCAATGAATGAATTAGAAGATGTTTCTGTTTCTGATACCTATATGGCTGTAATGACTGTTGGTCTTCAAGGAGATTGTCTTTCTGAATTAAAAAAATACGATCAAGCGGCCGCTAAATATGCGGAAGCAGCAGACATGCTAGACAATGAATTTACCGCTCCAATGTATCTATTTAAAGCGGGATTGCATGCCGAATTAGCTAAGAATTTCGAAGATGCTTCTGCTCATTTCACACGAATCCGTGATGATTACCCTGACTATGGCAATCAAAAAACCATAGATAAATACATTGCTCGAGTTTCTACGGTAAAGGGAAAATAAGATGGCAACCGAAGGCCATCACCTTTCTTCGTTTAACGCAAAATCTCTTGAAGGCACTTCCTCCTTCCACGTCGGAATCGTAGTATCTGAATGGAATGCTGACATCACGCATGCCTTGGCAAAAGGCGCTATGGATGTATTCACGCAAGCAGGAATTACTTCCATTGAACGAATTTCCGTTCCAGGATCGTTTGAACTTCCCCTAGCGGCACAACAATTATTTATTAAACATCCTGAACTTGATGGGGTACTTGTCATTGGCAATGTGATTCAAGGTGAAACCAAACATTTTGATTTCGTATGTCAAGGATTAACTCAAGGGGTAATGGATGTCATGCTCAAATTCAATAAAGCGGTTAGTTTTTGTGTCCTAACAGACCTAAACAAACAACAATCCCTGGATCGTTCTGGAGGAAAACACGGAAACAAGGGGGTTGAATGCGCGGTGGCTTTGCTGCAAATGATCAAACTTCAAAAATAATCCAATGACTTTAATTAAATCAATCTCTGGATTTCGTGGAACAATCGGAGGCCAGGCCGGTGATAACCTCACCCCTATTGACGCCGTGCTTTTTGCTGCAGCCTATGGTACGTGGTTAAAGAATCAAACTTCTGATCAAACCCTACGCGTTGTGATTGGGCGAGATGCTCGCATTTCTGGTCCGATGGTTTCAAACTTAGTGGCTAACACCTTAATTGGCCTTGGAATTCACGTGGTCGATTTAGGGCTTTCCACTACCCCAACCGTAGAAATTGCCGTGCCGTTAGAAAAAGCGCACGGGGGGATTATCCTAACCGCTTCACACAATCCGAAGCAATGGAATGCCCTGAAGTTATTAAACCACCGCGGCGAGTTTTTATCTGCCCAAGCCGGTGCAGAAGTATTAGCCTTATCTGAAGCAGGAACATTTGATTTTGCTTCCGTAGATGAGCTTGGTACACATACCCATGACGATAGTTACCTGAGCAAACACATCGATTCCATTCTCGCACTCCCCTTAGTTAATCGTTCCGCCATTGCCGCCGCAAATTTCAAGGTAGTTGTGGATGCGGTGAATTCATCAGGTGGAATTTTTGTCCCAGCCTTGTTGGATGCACTTGGGGTAACCCAAATCACGAAATTGTACTGCGAACCTACGGGACACTTTCCGCATAATCCGGAGCCTTTACCAGAACATCTTGGCGATCTTGCCAATGAAATAAAAGCCAACCAAGCCGATCTTGGAATTACTGTGGACCCAGATGTGGATCGCTTGGCGATGGTTTGTGAAGATGGAAGTATGTTTGGGGAAGAATATACCCTCGTAGCCGTTGCTGATTACGTGCTATCAAAAACTCCTGGATCAACCGTTTCAAATCTGTCTTCTACCCGTGCATTGCGAGATGTGACCGAAGAATGGCATAAGCAAACCTATGCCGCTGCTGCGGTAGGTGAAGTGAACGTGGTAGAAAAAATGAAAGCCGTACAGGCAGTGATTGGCGGTGAAGGAAATGGTGGAATTATCTACCCTGAATCGCATTACGGACGCGACGCCTTAGTTGGAATTGCTTTATTCTTGAGCCACTTGGCAGAAAAGAAATGCAAGGTATCTGAATTGAGAGATCAATATCCAGCCTACACCATTTCTAAGAATAAAATAGAATTAACCCCAAACGTTGATGTAGACAACATTCTCAACAAGATGGCGCTTGCATACGCAAACGAAGAGGTTGATACCACGGACGGTGTAAAAATCTACATTGGAAAAGAATGGGTTCATTTGCGAAAAAGCAATACAGAACCAATCATTCGCATCTATTCTGAAAGTAAAAATGCCGAAGCAGCTGATGCGCTTGCTAAACGTATAATCACTGAAATTCAGGCGCTTATAAAATAGTTTCATGTTCTATTGAACCCATTTCATTTTCGTGTGTATGGGTTTAAAATTTTGACACATGAATAAAATAATGACCTTGGTTTGTTCGCTCGTACTGGGCACATTCCTTCTAGCCAATGAAAAAGAACTGATTAAATCCACCTTAAACGAAGCAACCGTTTATTCTCAGGGGGCACAATTACACCACAAGGCTTCTTACACTATCAAAGCAGGAATAACTGAAATCAGTATTGAGGGGATTAGTTCCTACATTGACCCTAAATCGCTACAGGTTAAAGCAACAGGGAATGTGGTAATTATCGACTCTAAATACACCTTATTTTATCCGCAACCTGAGGTTAAAGCGAATGAAGGCATTCCAGCAAAGATTGTCAAAGAAATGGCACAACTAACGGATTCATTGGAATTACTCGGATTCGATTTAAAGGAAATTCAAGACGAAATCGCAATTTACAAGGCGGCGCAGAATATCATATCCATGAACGGTGCGGTGCGTGGTTCAGGAAAAGTGAATGATTCCATCAACTTATTAAAACAAACGGTTGAATACTACACAAACAAAATGAATGAAATCAATAAGAAATTATTGGCCTTGGAAAAGAAGAAAAAAGATAAAGAAAAAGTACAGCAGCGATTACAAGTACGCTATGATAATCTACAGAATTACCAGAATCAAACCTATGATGCTAAAAAGTATGCGCCTATTCCACGCGTAGTAATTACCTTATCTGCAGCAGAAGCGGCTTCAGGAAAAATAGCCTTCAGTTATTTAGTATCGCAAGCCGGCTGGGTTCCGTTATATGACATTCGAAGCGACTCACAAACCGGTAAAATCTCCTTGACCTACAAAGCACAAGTTTTTCAAAATTCAGGTGTTGATTGGGACAACATCAAATTGAATATTTCAACGAACAACCCATATGCAAACAAGACCAAACCCGAGTTAAACCCTTGGTATATTGATTACTATGCATATAAACGAAAAATGGAGCTTGAAGAAATCAGTGTAAGAGGTGCAAGAGCAATCCCTCAAGCAGCATTCAATCAAGGTTTTATGCTAGACGATGCAAAGGATAAAAATCTAGAAGAAAAACCTGCTTTGGGGGCTGATCAATTCACTACGGTCGTGCATCAACTCATCGCCGCTGAATTCAAAATTGATCTTCCTTATTCGATTAAATCGAACAATGAGAAAAATCTAGTGCTGATTAAAAACAGCGACTTGAACACCACCTTTAAATACTACAGTGTTCCTAAAGTGGACCCCGGAGTATATTTGGTGGCACAAATGACTAAATTGGATGAATTGCAATTAGTCCCAGCAAGCGCAAACATCTTCTTTGATGGTTCATACATTGGAGAAACGTATCTTGACCCGACCAGCATGGATGACACCTTAAACTTGTCACTTGGTAAAGATCCTAACATTGTGGTTAAGCGGACCTTATTAAAACAAAAATCAAAAGACAAGGTGGTGCAAGATAAGCGTGAGCGTACTTTCTCGTACCAAATCGAAGTGCAGAATAATAAATCATCAGCCATTCAGTTGATAATTCAAGATCAAGTACCGATGACCACAAATAACGACATAACGATTGAATTGCTTGAAAAAGACAGTGCACGTGAATTGCCTGGAAATGGTATACTCGAATGGGAATATAAATTAAAACCGGGTGAGAATAAAAAACTTGAGTTCTCATTCAAGGTAAAACACCCAAAAGATCAACAAATCAATTTATAAGAAACGAGGCTATCGGAAACGGTAGCCTTTTCTTTTTTATCTTTGTTTACAACAAATAATCCCTAAATCTTGTTAGGAAGATATGAAGCAATTTGAAATCCCTGCATTTTACCGTTCTCCGATTATTTCGAAGGTGAAAGCAAGAAGAAAATTGGATGACCCAAGAAAGCAAGATTTTAGTCCCACCCGTTTGCAATTCTCCAAGGTAGAGTTTATCATCGCTCGTCATTTCGGGTTCTGTTACGGTGTAGAAAATGCCATTGAAAAAAGTTATAAAGCAATTCAGGAGCATCCGGAGAAACGGATCTTCTTATTGAGTCAAATGATTCATAATCCAGACGTTAATGAAGATTTATTGGCGCAAGGCATTAAGTTTCTTCAAACACCTGCTGGTGAACAGTTGATTCCGTTTTCGGAACTTACCTCGAACGACATTGTCATTATCCCCGCCTTTGGCACTACCGTAGCAATAGCGGAAGAAATCCGGGCCACGGGAGCAAATATTGATTCATACAATACCACCTGTCCCTTTGTTGAAAAAGTATGGAACCGTTCCCAAAAACTTGGAGAAACCGACCACACCATCATCATCCATGGCAAACACGACCACGAAGAAACTCGAGCTACATTTTCCCACAGCAATCAAACCGCACCATCCTTAGTGATAAAAAACATGATTGAAGCAGAATTCTTAGGGGAAATAATGAATGGAAAAAAATCAGCAGCGGAATTCTACACATACTTTGAAGGTAAATACTCCCCCGGTTTTTCACCCGAATTGCATTTAAATAAAATCGGTGTTGTTAATCAAACCACTATGTTGGCATCAGAAACGCAGGAAATCACAGATTATCTGCGCAGTGTGCTCATCCAAAAATACGGCGAAACAGAGATTAAATCGCATATGGCCGATACACGGGACACCTTGTGTTACGCGACTAATGATAATCAATCAAGTACCTATGCCCTATCCGAAACAGCTCCGGATTTGGCCATTGTAGTGGGTGGATACAACAGCTCAAATACGACACATTTAGTTGAAATCTTAGAAAAAACCATACCAACGTTCTTTGTTAAAGGGGCTGACGAACTTGTTAGTATAAATTTGGTTCGGTCGTTCAACATCCACGATAAAACGATTGAAGAACGTGAATTTTTACCATCCAATAAGGGCCTCAAAATCGCAATTACCTCAGGGGCATCCTGTCCTGACGCCATTGTGGATCGTGTCATGATGAGAATATTAGAATTATTACAAGAACCATGCACCATTGAAGAGGCCATGGAGCGTGCAACTTTTTAACGATAAAAAAATGAAAATATATACCAAAACAGGCGATGATGGAACCACTGGATTAATAGGTGGTGTACGTGTAAAGAAATCAGATGCACAAATTGAGGCATACGGTACGGTAGACGAACTCAATTCACACCTGGGCTTATTGAGAGACACCTACCTGAATTCAGAAACTCAACGTCAATTAACCATTATTCAAAATCAATTGTTTGTGATTGGTTCTCATTTGGCAACGGCGGAAAAGGGCACCAAGATGAACTTACCAGAACTTGAAGAACAAGCAATCAATCAATTAGAACATTGGATGGATGAAATGGATGCTAAATTAAAGGCCTTGCAGCATTTTATCTTACCGGGAGGTCATCCCACAAGTTCATATGCGCAAATTGCACGGTGTGTTTGTCGTAGAGCAGAACGAAGAATTGTTGAAATGGATGAATTAACCCACCGTTTCACGCATGAAATAACCTATATTAATCGCTTAAGCGACTATTTATTTATACTTGCTCGTTTTATTTTACAAGAATTTGGAAAAGAGGAAGTTAAGTGGGAACCGAACCGCTAAAACACCGAGTTGAATTAAATAATCATCAAAATATTCATTTTCATTTGGTAGATATAAAATAAAATTTACTTTTGCCGAAAATAACACGTACTAAAACAAGAAATAATGTATTGGACCTTAGAATTAGCCTCATACTTAGAAGACGCCCCGTGGCCAGCATCAAAAGATGAATTAATTGATTTTGCGATTCGAACTGGAGCGCCTTTGGAAGTAGTTGAAAATCTTCAATTATTAGAAGATGAAGGCGATGTTTATGAAAACATCGAAGAAATCTGGCCGGATTATCCATCCAGGGAAGACTTTTTATTCAATGAAGACGAATATTGATCATTCGATGTTAAATCATTTTTTTCAAACCATAGGTTTCGTTATCGGTTTGCAATGCGTTGCTTATGCCCAAATCAACGACTCTATTCCGAACATCAATCTAATTAAGATAGATTCAGTTGTATCGATGCGCGTTGCCCCAGATCAAGAAAGTGTGGCAAATCTAATGGATGGTTCTGTATATTCAACCTTAGTCAGTTCGAAAACAATCCTGTCCAAAGGAAAATCCAAAAAACTCATTAAATACATATCAAAACCTAAGAGTTTTGTCATGAATGAAGTCGCTAATGCGTCAAACACTCACGCTTTTTGTTTTTACGCGCAAGGAAGAACCGCAGTCCTCTTACTTTTCAATGTTTCAACAGGGTTTTCTCGATTCGGATGTTATACGCCAATAGAAGGATTCCCAAGAGAAATCAGTGCCTCTAGCCCATTTTTCTATGAATATAAGCTTACGCCTCGGGCACAAAAAAAATTAAAATCCTTATTTTAATTTAATCAAAAGGAATGATCCTTAATGCGCGTACAATACCCCTGTTGAATTTCCATGACAGGAATTACATGCACCGGTTGAAAGCGAATTCCCCATATAATGGGTACCGTTTGCATTCTTGATTGCCGGATAAAGTCCTGTTAAGGTCATTGCTTCCGTCGTGTAAAAATTTCCTTTCGCATCAATATGAATGGTATATTTCAAGGTTCCTGCTCCATTTGCTTCTGTATAAAACTCTACTTGTCCGCTCGTTGCCGGAGCCGTTAACGCAGCATTTTTAACAGAACCTGCAGCAACAAAACACCCTTCACCTTCACCGCCTGCCTGATGACATTGCATGCAGTTATTGCCAAAGTTGTGGCTATCATCTCCATTAATTTCGCTGACATTATATTCATCACAGGCACCTTCCTTCTCACACGAGAAAAGAACTACCGCAAACAACATGGTAATCGGAATTAAAGATAGGATTCGTTTCATAGGCGTATTGATTTAACTATTTCTTTTAAAAATCCTTTCAATGTGGATCAAAAAATAATCCGAAAGGCTTAATCAAAAGTAGGGAATATTAGAAACTTATCTCTATCTATTTCATATCTTAGTGCAAATTTATCGCGCATGAAACTGCTTATTTTACCCTTACTTTTCCTTGCATTTGTTAGTCACTCCCAAAAAGAAAATTCAACCCAATGCGGTAAACGAGATCGATTCAACAATCATACCCTGAAAAGCAATAGCCTCAGTGTTTCTCAAATTGCGCTCACAGAACGCTATGATGTGAGCTACTACAAGCTCGACCTGAATATGACCAATACCACAACTACACTTTCAGGTTATGCAGAAATGAAGGCTACGGCATTAGTTCCTATGGACACCATTCTTTATGAATTATTTTCAACCCTCACCATTTCTTCGGTCAGTTTAAATGGAGTAAATGTTCCCTTCGTACGGACAAATTCCGCCGTAAAGATTGGCGTCAATTATCCCGCAGGTACTGTCTTTACAGTCCGAACCAATTATAACGGAACGCCACCAACTGCACAAACAAATCCTTTGGGCGGAAGCGGAATGTCTAATGCCACATCGCCATCTTGGGGGAATGAGGTCGTTTGGTCTTTATCTGAGCCGTTTTGCGCCTATGAATGGTGGCCTTGCAAACAAAGTTTAACCGATAAAGCGGATTCTTGCGACGTGAATATTACGGTTCCAAACGCATGTAAGGCAGGATCAAACGGAAAATTGATACAAGTGGTTAATTTGGGCAACGGTACGAGCCGCTATGAATGGAAGCATCGGTATGCCATTGACTACTATTTAATTTCTGTGGCCATAGCGGAATATGTAGAATATAATCTCTATGCGAATCCTGTGGGTGCCCCTGCTCCTATTCTAATTCAAAACTACATTTATAACAATCCGCAAACCCTTCCGAATTTTCAAGCCGACATTGATGAAACTGCAGATTTTATTGAATTATTCTATGAATTATATGGTCCTTATCCCTTTGAAAATGAAAAATATGGCCATTGTATGGCTCCGTTTTCCGGAGGAATGGAACATCAAACTATGACTACCCAAGGGTTTTTCAATCCTACCCTTACCGCGCACGAACTTGGCCATCAATGGTGGGGAGATTACGTGACCTGCGCTTCGTGGTGCGATATCTGGGTAAACGAAGGCTTTGCCTCCTACAGCGAACAACTGATGCTGGAAAACCTATATCCTGGACAAGAAGTACAAAACATGGCCGATGTGCATACCAATGTGATGTCGCAAGCTGGTGGAAGCGTGTGGGTACTAGACAGTTTAAATGAGAATAGAATATTCAGTGGACGATTAACTTACGATAAAGGTGCAGCCATTGTTCACAGCATGCGCTATATTATGGACAACGATAGCCTGTTTTTTGAAACCCTTCAAAACTTTTTAACGAGTAAAGCCTATTCAACAGCCTACGGAATTGATGTGCGTGATGCCTTCACTCAAGCGTCAGGAATTGATTATACCCCATTCTTTGATGAATGGTATTTCGGGGAAGGATTCCCAACGTATTCCGTGGAATGGAAACAACTCGGTTCAGATGCGCTTGTTAAGATTTCTCACACAAGCTCTATGCCTAATGTTACCCCTACCTTTACAAATCCAATTGATTTGAAGTTCACTCGTCCAGGAAATACAGACACCACCATTCGTTTTGATATGACTTCAAACGCGAACACCTTTCAACTCAATGGCATCGGTACCATCAACAATTCCATTGTAATTGACCCGAGCAATTGGATCGTGAATCAAAACGGAACCATCGTAATGAATGAATTACTAGATATTACTTCATTGACTGGTGAACACGCGATTACCATCTACCCTAATCCGAGCTCGGACGAAATTCGAATACAACAGCTCGTTGGTCCAGCAACCTATATCATTTATGACATGCATGGTAAAGTTCAACAAAAAGGAACGGTCGTTAACAACCAAGCCATTTCGCTTAAATCACTTATGGCAGGAGCCTATTTGATGCGGATCGAAACCGACGGAAAACAACTGAGAAAATCGTTTGTAAAGCAGTAAGAACGGCTAGGATAACCGATTTACAAGTAAGGTGCGTGTGCAGCTAATATCTTCATGAAGGTAACGGTCAGTTGCCATAAAGGAAACTTCAGTCCGTAATTGATTATATAAGGAATCAACCTCCGCAGTTAATTTCCAGTCCGCTCTAAAATCATAGGCTTGCGCTGCAGTTAACCACTCCATGGCAGCCACCGAAATTACATTGTCTAGCACGCGGTATAATTTAGTGGCGGCGTTTGCCCCCATACTTACGTGATCTTCTTGTCCGTTACTGGAATCAATGGTGTCCACACTAGCCGGTGTACATAACTGTTTGTTTTGACTCACAATGGAAGCCGCGGCATATTGAACAATCATAAAACCAGAATTTAATCCGGCGTGTTTCACCAAAAACGGCGGTAAATCTCGCGTTCCAGAAATCAACTTGTAGATTCTACGTTCCGAAATTGAGCCTAATTCAGCCAATGCGATGGCTAGAAAATCCATAGCCAATGCCAAGGGTTGTCCATGAAAATTCCCTGCCGAAACAATCTGATCCTCCTCTGGAAACAAAGTAGGATTGTCTGTTACAGCATTTAATTCATTCTCAAAAGTCGTTTTGACAAAATTCAAGGTATCTAAGGATGCGCCATGAACTTGGGGAATACAACGAAAAGAATACGGGTCTTGTACGTGGTTTTTAACCCGCGATGAATCCGTTAATAAGCTACGCATGATGCCAGCGACCTCTATTTGCCCGGCTTGCTTACGTAATTCATTAACATTTGCCTGAAAGGGTTCCTGTCTGCCGTCATAGGCCTCTAAGGACAGGGCTGCAATCTTAAGTCCTTCATAAAACAGATGAATTCCAGTACTGGCAGCATACGTACCATACGCATTCATGAATTGTGTTCCATTCAACAAGGCCAAACCTTCCTTCGCTTGAAGTGTGATCGGTTCGATACCAAATTTAGCGCGAAGTTCAGAACCAGGTATGCACTCACCGTTTACCCGAACTTCGCCTTCTCCTATGAGTGGCAAACAGAGGTGAGCCAAGGGTGCTAAATCACCAGAGGCCCCAAGACTTCCTTGCTCATAAACCACAGGAATTAGGTCGTTATTATATAGGAACAATAGGCGTTCAACCGTTGCAAGTTGTACCCCAGAAAATCCTTTTGAAAGTGCAATTGCTTTGAGCAAAAGCATCCGCTTGACCAAATGCGTAGGAACTTCTGCTCCTACACCGCAGGCATGAGATCGGATTAAATTCACTTGAAGTTGGTTCAAATCTTCCGTTGAAATTACGGTATTACAAAGCGAGCCAAACCCTGTATTTATTCCATAATAACTTGCTCCTTCTTCCGTGATCTTACTTTGTAAAAAAGAAAAGCCCCTTTCGATGGCTAAAGTAGCTTGAGGACCGAGGACAACTTCTGAGGAATTTTTCAAAACAAGATCCAAATCTTCTAATGAAACCCATTGATTATTCAATATAAATTGAGCCATTATTTCTGGGTAAAGGTTGCAAAATCTTTAGCGAAATAGGTCAGAATACCATCGGCCCCTGCCCTTCGCATACTCAGTAATATTTCAGCGACAATCGCCTCGTAGTTTATCCAACCTTTTTCTGCAGCAGCATACACCATGGCGCATTCACCACTCACATTATACGCAGTAATTGGAACCGTACTGTGTTCTTTAAGCAGGTGAATAACATCCAAATATGACAATGCAGGCTTAACCATGATAAAATCAGCGCCCTCCTCCATATCCAACGCGGCTTCCAATAAGGCTTCCCGTTTATTTGCAGGATTCATTTGATACGTTTTTTTATCACCTGATTTCGGAGCTGAATTCAATGCATCTCTGAACGGACCGTAAAACGCACTCGCGTACTTGGCAGAATATGCCATGATACTCACATCGGTATATCCCTCTAAATCTAAGGCTTCTCGAATATACCCAACTCGACCATCCATCATATCGCTTGGACCAATAATATCAATTCCGGCTTGCGCTTGCGCGATGCTCATCTTAGCTAAAATAGGCAAGGTTTCATCGTTCAAAATCTTCCCATCGTGCACTAATCCATCGTGCCCATCAGAGGAATACGGGTCCATGGCCACATCACTCATGAGCATTGCTTCTGGAAATCGCTCTTTAATTGTACGGATCGCATGCAGGTAAAAATTCTCGGCTGCGTAACTATACGTGGCGGTTTTATCTTTCAAATCGTCCGAAACTGCGGGAAACAAGACGAATTTATTCAATCCTAAGGTTAACGAAGATTCAATTTCCTTTAACATTAAGTCCAAGGACCATCGGTAATTTCTAGGCAAAGATGATATTTCCTCTTTGACTCCAGTTCCATCCGTGAGAAACATCGGATAAATCAAATGTTCTACAGATAAAAAGTTCTCTTGCACCATATCGCGTATGGCCGCATGTTTTCGGTTTCTTCTCGGTCTATTCACCATTGGATTACATTAACATACCCCCGCAAACGTGGAGTGTTTGTCCCGTAATATATGCAGACATGTCTGAAGCTAAGAAGACGGTAGCATTCGCAACATCTTCTGGTTTTCCACCTCTTTTTAAGGGAATGGCATTTCTCCATTGTTCTACCACAGCAGGATCAAGTACTTCCGTCATTTCTGTTTCAATGAAACCCGGTGCGATGGCATTGCAGCGGATGTTTCTAGAGCCTAATTCGGCAGCAATCGACTTTGTAAAACCAATTAATCCAGCTTTAGAAGCGGCGTAATTTGCTTGACCAGCATTTCCTTTAACGCCAACTACAGAACTCATATTTATGATGGATCCTGAACGCGCCTTAAGCATAGGTTTAATAACCGCCTTGGTTAAGTTGAATGCCGATTTTAAATTGGTATTAATTACTTCATCCCATTGCTCTTCTGTCATACGCATCATAAGGGTATCTCGAGTGATTCCGGCATTATTCACCAGAACATCTACCGTACCAAATTGCTCAACCACTTTATCTACTAATTCATGGGCTTGGTCAAAATTGGATGCGTCAGACTTAAACCCAACAGCAACACCGCCTTGTGCGGTCAATTCAGCCTCTAGCGCACGTGCCTTTTCATCTGAAGAAAGGTAGGTGAATGCCACTTTTGCTCCTTGATTAACGCACGTTTGTGCAATTGACTTTCCGATACCTCTTGAGGCGCCGGTGATAATAACAACTTTATCTTTTAATAACATAGTTAATTTTTTTTCAAAGATAATCAAAGTGTTACACATGCGGAGAATTTACAAAAGTTCCTACCTTTGATAAAGATGCAAACAGGACACACCTTTTGGTTTAGCGGATTATCTGGCGCGGGAAAAACAACGCTATCCAAGTCCTTAGCTGAGGAATTTCTAAGGGAAGGAAAAAACGTCGTTGTTTTGGATGGGGATGAATTGAGAAATACCATCTCGAAGGACCTAGGTTTCACCGAGGAAGATCGAACAGAACAAAATCGAAGAGCTGCAAATATAGCTAGGATACTAAACGAGCAAGGAATCCATGTAATGGCTGCTCTTATTTCACCTACCCATGAAATTCAAACCATGGTACAGCACGTTATTGGAAGCAATCGATGCTTTTTAATTCATGTGGACTGTTCTATTGAAGGCTGTAAACAACGTGATGTCAAGCAGCTTTATGCCAACAGCATTAAACAGAACGAAGGAAATTTCACGGGGATACATCAGCCGTATGAAGAGCCCATTAATTCATGGTTGAAAATAAATACAGAACTCCTATCTATTGAACAGTGCAAGATTGAATTGCTTGAAGCCATTCGCGCTACATTCAATCAATAATTCTATTTTTGTTGAATGAAATATTGGAATGCTAGTCGATGTAAAGAACTCCTTGAAAAAAGAACCGTTCTTGCATTGGATATTCGTGAGCCCTATGAATATCACCATGTGAATTGTGGATTCAATAATGTCCCAATGGCAAGCTTAATCGAATTCCTTCAAGAAAAAGATCGAAGCACTCCCTTGGTATTGCTATGTCAATCAGGAAAAAGAGCCCAAGCTGCAGGGAATTTAATTGAGACCGAACTAGGTTTCTTAGAAGTAATAATTGTTGAACAGGGCATTCAAGGGTGGCAAATGGAAGTTGACCCTTCGCTAAAACTCGATTAATATGCTAGAAATTTTACAGCATCTGTTTGCCTTAGACATTAAGTGGTTTGTTCAAGAATTTGGTACAGCAATTTATATCGTTCTTTTCCTTGTGATATTTATAGAAACGGGCTTAGTTGCTTTTCCATTTCTACCCGGCGACTCCTTGTTGTTTACCGCTGGTTTGTTTTGTAAAAGTGGTCAACTCGACCTCATGATTCTCCTTCCCTTATTGTTTATTGCGGCAATTCTTGGTGATAACATTAATTATTGGGTGGGAAGAAAAATCGGATTGAATGTATTCTCGTTTTCCTTTCGAGGCAAACCCTTGGTAAAGAAAGAATACCTAGATAAAACTTCCCTGTTTTTTGAAAAGCATGGAACAAAAGCGATTATCATGGCTCGATTTGTTCCTTTCGTACGAACCTTTGCTCCCTTTGCAGCAGGAGTTGCACGGATGAAGTACCGAACCTTCGTTATTTATGACCTGCTCGGTGGGGCCTTGTGGGTTGGATCAATGCTCTTGGCCGGATATTTATTAGGTGAGGTAACATGGATTAGGGAACATGTCGATTTAATGGCGATTGCTATTGTCTTGATTTCGGTGAGCCCCTTACTTTTGACTTATTTAAAAAATCGTAGGCAGCGTGGTTAAGATGAAAAAACTTCTTTTAATACTCAAGTATAGTGTTTCACTGGTTGGATTAATTGTAGTTTCCTTCTTTCTTCTTTGCGTTTTCTTGGCCCTAATTCCGGTAGAAAAAGAAAAAACCGAAGAACCAAAGCTTGTTAGTATTTACTTTATGCAATCTGGAGTTCATACCGATCTCATCTTACCTGTACATCACAAGATACAAAATTGGGACGCCTTGTTTCCCTATGAAAACAATAAAGTGTACGATACAACCTTTCATTGGATTGGAATTGGCATGGGTGATAAACGATTTTTTCTAACCACCCCTAGTTTTAACGATTTAACCTTATCCACAGCCTTTCGCGGTGCGTTTGGATTAAGTGGAGCCGCGATTCATGCCTATTATCATTATGAAATCCCCATTGATCGTCCAACCATCAAACTAAAAATCACTGAAAACCAATATCGAAGACTCTGTAGATATATTAAAAGAACCATCCGCTTTAAGAACAACAAACCTGTTCTACTTGAATCAACGGTGGAGGGAACAACATTTGACTACGACCGATATTATGATGCAAAAGGGGCTTACAGTGTATTGAATACCTGCAATTCCTGGGTAAACGAAGGCTTAAAGTCTTCCGGACAACGCGGATGTTACTGGACCGCTTTTGCTGGCGGAATTTTCTACCAATATGGGAAGTAAACTTGTAGTCTCTTTTATTTTATCGGCTTTCTTTGGATACTCCCAGCAGCATATACTTGTCTTTGCCAATGGATACTTAGGTCCAAAAAAGGATAATATACCGAGGGACAATGGGGTTACTGTAAAACCTCAAAGTTATTGGTATGGCTACGACGACACGATAATAAATCGTTTTTTGCCTGTAACACCCGTTTATATCTCTGGACATCATCCCTTAAAAACATCGCCTCACCGAAGTATATTCCGTTTCGCTTGTTCTTATGTTTTCACGCGTTTTGTCTGGTTTCGTAGTAAACGAGGGTTTGGATTAAACACCAAGCCAAATCCCGAGGGATTTTTAACCCGCTATGAAAACGGAAAAATTTGTGGCCGGAATTTTTTACAATTTGCAAAAGACTCGCTGAAATCAAATCCCAAAAAAGATACACTAAACATTGTTTGTCACAGCATGGGGTATGCCTATATTCTTGGATTTCTAACTCAAGTAGATTCGATTTATAACCTGGGAAAGATCTTAATTATTGCTCCAGAAACCCCCGATTTCATGGGCTACGACTGGAATAAATTCCAAGAAGTTTGGCAATATGGAAGTAATTTAGGTGAAAAAAAAGCGGATCTAATCTGCATGCAAGATGGTATTGCCCCTCAGGGCCCCGTTAAAAACCTAGAAAACTTGGCAAGCGGAAAAGGAGGAAGAGTCTTTGTTCCAAAATATGCCAGCAGGGGATTTATTTTCAGTCACCACTTAAACTGGTTTGATTGGTTTTACACCGTTCACCCCGGAGATTATGGATTTTTCAAACGCTAACTAACTCTTTTTTGTTAGATTTGACCATGCAAAAAGGGATCTCTCTAAAGCCATACAACACCTTCGGAATTGATGTAAAAGCAGCGTCGTTTGCGTCATTTGACTCAATCGAGGAATTAAGTACACTTCTCCCAAGTATAAAAACACACGAAACCTTAATTTCCGGCGGTGGAAGCAACATGTTATTCACTAAAGATTTCGAAGGCCTTTTTGTTCGAAATTGCATCAAAGGTATTAAGGAAATCGAACGTACGGAAACGCATGTGGTTATTGAAGCAGGCGCTGGCGAGGTGTGGCATGACTTTGTGATGTATTGCGTAGACCGAGGGTATGGTGGACTTGAAAATTTAAGCTTAATTCCGGGTTGCGTGGGTGCGTCACCGATGCAGAATATTGGGGCGTATGGTGTAGAAATTAAAGACACCTTTGCTTATCTAGATGCCGTAGAAATTTCTACGGGTGAAGTAAAGCGATTTCATCTAACGGATTGTGCTTTTGGCTACAGGGAAAGTGTTTTTAAGCGTGAATTGAAGAATCAATATGTCATCTGTAATGTAGCGTTTACCTTATCCCTACATCCTACCATGAATACGTCGTATGGTGTAATCGAGGCCGAACTGAAGCAAATGGGAATAACAACACCTCGCATCAAAGATGTCAGCAACGCGGTAATTCGCATTCGTCAATCGAAGCTACCCGACCCAAAACAGCTCGGGAATGCAGGAAGTTTCTTCAAAAATCCGGTAGTTGCAGACGAGGTTCTTCAATCAATCCAATCAACCTATGAGCGCGTTCCCTCCTATCCCGCCGGGGAAGATCAGGTGAAATTAGCAGCGGGTTGGTTAATCGAACAAGCGGGTTGGAAAGGAAAACGATTTGGCAATGTGGGAGTGCATGAACTTCAGGCCCTTGTATTGGTGAATTATGGTGGCGGCACTGGAAAAGAAATTTATGAGCTTTCGCAACGCATCATTGAAGATATCCAAGAAAAATTCGGTGTGCGTTTAGAACGAGAAGTAAATATCTATTAGTCCTTTTTAAAGACCTCATCTGAAATCCCTTTGTTTACGAGATAGTTTGAAAAGGTTAACACAATGGTTCCTTTTTCGTTTTCTTTATACTTCTTTTTCTTTTCGTTATTACGAATATCGGAAGCGACACTCTTAGGCATTTTGAATTTTTTAATATCTACCGTAAAGGTCATTTTATTCGGTAGGCCATATTTCTTATTCAGGTTGTATTCATAATCAATAGAGACCGTGCCACTCGATTTGGTGGTTAGTACGGTTCTATAAATTAAATCCTCCGAGGTAGAGATATACACTTTCGCTAAAATAATCTCACTGTTTTCGTCTGTTGGTAGTATAGAAATCAAGCGCGTTTTATGCTCATTAATTGTTTTTGCCTCTCCCAATACAGCGCTATACTTTTTTTCATTGGATAAGAATCCAGTTAAATCACTCATACCTTGTTTAGGCAGGATGGCAATTCCCTTCGATTCCACTTTAAATTTATCCTTCTGTTTAAAATAGATCGTAGCCTTTGCAATGGGTACTTTAATAAACGGGATGGCCGCTTTGATTTGAACATCGGCTTGATAATCTTCTACAAGGTCGATTTTATCAATTACCCCTTTTAGGATTTCTTCGGCAGTTTGACCAAATCCAACTACCCCTGTAAGGATAAAAACAACAAGTAATACTGATTTCATGAGGTAATGTCTTTTTTATTAAATCGAAAAAGGGTGATTCCAAGCAACACCGCAATGTGCGCCGCTAGAATAATTACCGATTCCCAAATGGCTGACAAAGGATATGGATCTTCGAACACGCTGCGCCATGCCGCCATGTGGGTAGTAAACATGTAGGGTTTAATCGCATCAAAAACGGAAACATCCAAGGTACCAATGATGGTAAATAAAATGATAACTGACATCGTAGAAACAATCGGACCAACGCTATTCTTAGCAAAGGCTGAAAAGGCAAGCGACAAGGTAGCAACCGTCCACAACGCAAGAAACGCAATGAGAAGTGCCAAGCCAAAGCGCCACGCTAAATCGGCCTCCGGAATGATTAATAAGCCATTGGAGTTCAACACGATTAAATCGCCAGTACCAAACATCCATTTTGCTACAAAAAGGGATAAAAAACCTAACCAAACGGTCATTATCAAGGTGTAAATCGTCGCTGCAATCCATTTAGACAAAACAATACCTGACCTAGAAATCGGTTTAGTCGCAAGCATTCGGATCGTACCTGACGCTTCTTCCCCAGAGAGTAAGTCGCCCGTGACTAGGGAAATCAATAAAGGAACGTGTACGATCAACATCTGCATGATGATGAACGCAATTAAATTTCCGTTTAAAATTTTCCCATTAAAACTTAAGGTTTGTTCAAAGGAAGCCGTAACAAAACCAATGTATGACTTCCCATCGGCTTTCATGGCAAAAAGTACAATCAGAATTAATAGCGTCAATGCGCCAATTCCGATATAACTTCTAATTTTAGTAGCAATCTTGAGTAATTCGTTAATCGTATTTTTCCACAGCATCATTTCTCGGTCATTTTAATGAAAAAATCTTCCAAACTTCGTTTTGGAATCACCGCTTTTACGCCGCAACCGGTTTCTACAAGTCGCTGAATCAATGGCTGGCGAATATCCTCTTCCATCTCAATATGGTAGGTGCCTTTATAGACTAAACGTGCTGTTAGCGAAGCGAAATCCCGTTGTATCGTTTCCTCAAAAACCGTTGGATTCGCTACTGAAATCTCTAGGTTCATGCTTTGTTTTTCGAGCAATTCATGCACATCACCTTCTACAATGGTTCTACCCTGGTTAATGATCACCATCCGATTTGCAATGATTTCAATTTCAGACAATTGATGCGACGAAAGGAGTACCGTTTTCTTTTGTTCATCTCGCAAGCGAAGAATTAAATTTCGAACCTCAATAATTCCTTGGGGATCTAAGCCTGTAGTTGGTTCGTCAAGAATAATTACATCTGGATTGTGCAACAAGGTTTGAGCAATTCCCAAGCGTTGCTTCATGCCGTGTGAAAAACCGGAAACCTTATCCCCTTCCCTTCCATTCAAACCAACAAAATCAATCATTTCTTGAATTTGACGTTTTGTAATGTCCTTCCCGGAAATGCGTGCAAATATTTCTAAATTACGCTGTGCAGAAAGGTATTTGTAAAAATCAGGTTTTTCAATAATACACCCAACCCGAGTTAATACTTCAGATCGGTTTTGATTTAGGGATTTACCAAAGAACTTAATCTCCCCGTCCGTTGGACGAATCAAAGAGAGTAAGCAACGAATGGTTGTACTTTTACCGGCACCATTTGGACCTAAAAACCCAAACACGTCTCCTTCATTTACATGAAAAGAAACATCTTTCACCGCGTGAAAGGAACCAAAATTTTTCGCTAAATGGGATACTTCAATTAGTGCCATAGGTTTTAAACAATGTAAAGGTAGAAAGGTTGAAGGAATAGCTGTGTCTTTTTAGTTACATTTGAAATAAAAATGAAATTTTTACTGATTTTCCTAGGAATCCTTCCCTTTGCCTTCAAATCACAGTCTTTTGTGAATCGTACGTTTAGTCAACTGTATGACATTCAGGCTAAATCGGTCGTACAAATGGGAAATGGGTCCTATTTGGTAGTTGGAACACAAGGTTTTGCAAATGGATTTCTAAGTGTACATGATCTAAACGGTCAATGTATCCAAACACAGTTTCTGAGTCAAGGTGCCCTTTCGAGTTTTTCTGAGTTCACGCAGCTCACGAAGTTAAATGATACCCTAGCGCTTATTGGTGGAAAGATATCCATCGCGGTAGGACCTGCAGAAATTTGGCAAGGAATTACGATTGCAATCAATCAACAAGGACAAATTCTTTGGTCAGTAATAAGCAGTATAACCGACCCAGGAGTTGATGCTACGGTGCGGGATATTGAACGAATGAATGACAGCACGATGCTGGTACTTACATCAGGTATTGGTACCGCAAGTAATGCCTTGAGTGAAGTTGATTTCTATGGCAATGTGCATTGGACCAAGGCCTACGATTTGAACGCAGATGGTTTTCAATTGAACGACCTTTGCACGAGAGATTCAAGCATTTACGTTTGTGGTCAGCAATTTGCATTGGGAACGTTCTCAGGGGTTATTTTGAAATTAGATTCCCTAGGCAATCTAATCGAAGGGAATAAATACGACCATGGATATCAGCCTGACTTTATTCAGGTAATCGCCCAACATGATGGCTTAGTCCTATCGAATCGAAGTCATGCGATGAATAGCATGGATCTCATAAAGGTTGATTACGCTGGGAATATAACGGAACAGAAAACCTTTCAAAACGGGATGGGAATGGGTATGATCGAAGAACAGGCGTCAAAGCCACTATCTGTTATCGATAGCGTAACATGCTGGTATTGGCAGGGGGGCGACTTTGGATCGTATGCAAACAAAATATCAACCCCCAATTTACAGCCTATACAATCGCTGATGCACATGGGAAACATACAACGGATGATTGAACAGGACACCCTACTTTACATGTTATCGAGCGGTCCACTCTACGGGATAAAAAATCAAGAGATCATACAAAAACACTATGCGATATCGGCGGTAGATTCGATTGATCAGCTCTATACGTATTGTACATACCCGAACAACGAGACCCCTTTGAATGAGCTTGCCCCAACGAGAACAAGTTTTACGCCCTTGGTAAGTGCAGGCACATCTCCAAGTCCATGGTATTATCCATTTGTTGCAAACCAACCTTGGACAAACGAACCTTTCTGTGTGGAAATGTTGGGTGGTTTAAGTGAAACCGATATCAATTACGGTCCAAATCCATGCAATGAATTTATTCAATTTTCCAATTTACCTTGTACACCTTACACGCTAATGAATTCATTAGGACAGGTTATGAAAGTTGGAAGCACATCAAACGAGGGTGAAATCTGGGTGAAAGAGTTACCGGTTGGAGTGTATTTAATAACGATTTTGGATCGCAGCTTGAAAATCATCAAATATTAGGTTATCGTCCTCGAAGCAGCATAGATAACACACCAGAAAACAAAAAAGTAATTACGCTAAATAATTTACCTGATAAGGGGATATAGCTCACGGATTTCCTTTTTTCTACGCTTGTTAAAATTGATTTTGAAGCGTACCTTTTCGAAATGCTTAACAATTTGTTTCTCTGGGGAATTGCAAGTTTATTTCCAACTGAATCAAGCGCGTATTTAGCTGCATCATTATCAACAAATCCAAGGTAAACAAGCCCTACATGTACCCCCGTGTCATGTAATTCAAGAGCCAGCCCATCACGTAGTTGCCTTAATGCAGCCTTCGACATAGAATAACTAATATATCTCGGGACACCGAATAATCCAGCTAATGAAGAGACGTATAAGATACTTCCTTTGGTTTTCTTAAGCGCAGGAATAGCGGCCTTGGAAATATGGACTGAACCCAATAAATTAGTATCTAATACTTCTTGAAAAATCGATAATTCAACCTGTTCCATGCTGCCAAATGCTGAAATCCCCGCATTGTTAATGACCACATCTAAGCGTTCAAATTTATCACTTGCAGCAGCAATTAACCGTTCTACTTCCGCTGCGTTTCGTAAATCAGCCTGAAGGTAAATTGCTTGATTCGTTTCAAACGCCTGAATAATGCTTGGGTCATTTGGAAGCGGCGTATATTTCGAATGAAAAACTACTCGGGCATTCAAATCCAGTAATCGTTTTGCGATTTCTAGTCCTAAGCCTCGGCAGGAACCGGTAACTAACACGACTTTATTATCCCACTTGAATTTCATGGTTAAAAATAAGCAGGCATGATTAGGGATTAAAACTGATTTGCACAAGAACAAAACCTTCAGTTGTGTTTAATAAATGAACACGATAAGATACCATTTCATTCATCTAAAAGGCATTTCTAATCAAACACCCTAAAACGGAGTATATTTGCCCAACAACACTTTTATAACATGGACAAAACATTTTGGAATGAACGCTTTGGTGAACCAGGCTTCATGTATGGTGATCAACCCAACGATTTTCTTAAAGCACAAGCACACTCACTTAAACCTGGGGGAAGGATTTTGTGTTTAGCAGAAGGCGAAGGAAGGAATGCCGTATATCTTGCAACTCAAGGATTTGATGTTACCTGCGTTGATTTTTCCGAATCCGGATTAAAAAAAACGCAGCAATTAGCGGAAACACATGGAGTTTCGGTTTGTACGGAATGTGCGGACCTCAGTCATTATGAAATTGAACACGATGCTTGGGATGGTATAGTAATGATTTTCGGTCATTTTGACGAGGTCTTAAGAGCTTCGTTGTACCAACGGATTCGTGCGGGATTAAAACCGGGTGGAACCTTGATCATGGAAGTATATACGAAAGAGCAATTATCTTTTGGAACAGGCGGACCTAAAACCATTGAATATCTATATGATAAGCACGAATTAGAGGCTGCTTTTTCTGATTTCAGTTCCGTTTCAATCCAAGAGGTAACTCGAGAAATTAACGAAGGATCATATCACAACGGAATGTCTGCAACGGTTCAAGTGATCGCTGTAAAATAATGAAGATAAATAACCACACCTTTATTGTTACGGGCGCGGGAAGCGGCATGGGCAAAGAACTTTCATATCAAATCGCCCAAAAAGGTGGATTCGTTATTGGTATTGACCGCAATGAAGAGACCCTGGCCGAGGTGAATGAGTACTTACAACCGTTTGGTGGATTTAGCGGAAGTTATGTGCTGGATATTGCTGATTTAAATGCCATTAAGGCCATAAGTACGCGCATTATAGAAACCCATAAAACCATTGATGGTATATTCAATAACGCGGGAATCATTCAAGCATTTAAACCATTCAATGAACTGACGGAACACGACATTCGCCATGTGATGGATGTAAATTTCTATGGCTTGATTTTTCTAACCAAGGCATTTCTACCAACCTTGTTGTCAAGACCTGAAGCACACATCATTAACACGTCGAGTATGGGTGGTTTTTTGCCTGTACCTGGTCAAACGATTTATGGCGCATCTAAAGCAGCGGTTAAGCTCTTCACCGAGGGATTATTTGCAGAACTAGCAGAAAACAAGGTACATGTCACCTTAATTTTACCTGGGGCGGTTAAAACAGAAATCACCAGTAATTCAGGAATAGAAATACCTGCTTCGGCCAGCGAATCAACGTACAAAATGCTTTCAGCGAATGAGGCAGCTAGGCAAATCATTGAAGCGGTAGAACGCAATAAATATCAAGCGTATATTGGAAGAGATTCCTGGTTAATGAATCTAATTACTCGGATCAATCCACTGTATGCAAATCGAATGATTTCAAAACAAATGAAATCCCTTTTGAAAAATTAATTCGCGAATTCCCAAAAAACACTTGGAAATTGTTAAACAATTAGTACTTTTGCCGCGGAGAGTTGGCAGAGTGGTCGATTGCGGCGGTCTTGAAAACCGTTGAACCGCGAGGTTCCGGGGGTTCGAATCCCTCACTCTCCGCCAAAACAATTAAAAAGCTAGCCGAAAGGCTGGCTTTTTTGCTTTTAGAACGGTGGGAAAGCTCGCTTTGACAACGGAAAAAAAGCAAAAAAGATAGGTTGCGACTTTGGAGCACCCTTGCTTTTTAATTGTTTTGAAGCATACCCATACAAGGGTTCACGAGCTAAAGCGAGTACTCCCAGAATTCACGAATGCTCGCTTTGACAACGGAAAAAAAGCAAAAAAGATAGGTTGCGACTTCGGAGCACCCTTGCTTTTTAATTGTTTTGAAGCATACCCCTTCTCGGGTTCATGCGTCTTGACGCATAATCCCAGTCCACAGAATAGTTAATGATACAGCAAAAAAGATAGGTTGCGACTTAACGCTGTTACCACGGATTGCAAATCCATGGTAACAGGAGACTAGAACTATTGAAAATCATTTCTACATTGGACATCTCCACCTGATTTGCTACCTTTAACCCATGAATACGCCCTTGGCAGAACGGATGCGCCCCTTAGTGCTCGACGATTACATCGGACAGCATCATTTACTTGGGCATGATGCGCCGTTGCGCAAGTCCATTGAAGCAGGCGTGCTTCCATCCATGATTTTTTGGGGTCCTCCAGGTGTGGGTAAAACCACCCTAGCGAATTTAATTGCAACCCACCTCAAGCGACCTTTTTACAAGTTATCGGCCATTTCATCTGGAGTTAAGGAGGTGCGTGAAGTGATTCAGCAAGCTGAAAAAGGAGGAATGTTTCAACAAGGCGGTGCCGTGTTATTTATTGATGAAATTCATCGATTTTCAAAAGCACAACAAGATTCGTTGCTTGGAGCCGTAGAAAAAGGAACCATTACCCTCATGGGTGCAACCACCGAAAACCCATCCTTTGAAGTGATTGCCGCCCTGCTTTCCCGCTGTCAGGTATATACCTTACAAAGCCATAATAAAGAGGATTTGGAATTGCTCTTAACCCGAGCCTTAGCCAAAGATTCTTGGTTGAAATCTAGGGATATAACCCTGCAAGAAACAGAAGCCTTATTGGCTATTTCTGGGGGAGACGCACGGAAATTGCTCAATGTTTTTGAATTATTAGTCGGAAGCACCCCTTCCAATCAACCCCTAGTCATTACGAATGAGTATGTGTTTGACAATGCGCAGCAGAGCCTTTCACGGTATGACAAAGACGGGGAACAACATTACGATATTATTTCTGCGTTTATCAAATCGGTTCGCGGTAGTGACCCCAACGCCGCAGTGTATTGGCTTGCGCGAATGATTGCCGGTGGAGAGGATCCAAAATTCATCGCCCGCCGCCTCTTAATTATCGCTTCCGAAGACATTGGATTGGCTAATCCAAATGCGCTGTTAATCGCAAATACAACCTTTGATAGCGTATCAAAATTAGGCTGGCCAGAATCTCGAATTGTGCTCTCACAATGCACGATTTATTTGGCGTCCTCACCCAAAGGAAATGCCGCCTATAAAGCCATTAATCGAGCGCAAGAACTGGTAGCTAAAACCGGAGATTTACCAGTACCCCTTCCCCTGCGAAATTCCCCAACCGCCTTGATGGAGGAGTTAGGTTACGGCGAGGGTTATTTATATGCTCATGATTTCCCAGGCAACTTTGTGGTCCAAGAATTTCTCCCGGATTCAATTGCTGGAAGTAATTTCTTTAAAGCCGGAAGCAGTGCTAAAGAGCAAGAAATTGCGAAGCAACTCTACCAACTATGGAACGATAAATACGGTACGAATGAATAGGCTCCTATACTCCCTCATCGTATTTCCATTTTCCTTATTACCCCTTACGTTTTTAATGCTTCTCCGACCAATCTTATATGTTTCATTAAATCATGTAGTTGGCTATCGAAAAAAGGTGGTGCTCATGAATCTTACCCGTAGTTTCCCGCACGACACCCCAGCTCAAATCAAAGAAAAAGCTAAGGCCTTTTATTGGCACTTAAGCACTGTATTTATTGAGGCAGTTAAAAACCTAAGTTTTTCGGCTGATGCCTTAAAGACAAGAATTGCCTACACGAATCCGAGCTTAATTCATGAATTGCATGCAAAGGGGAAAAATATTTTGTTGGTTGGTGGCCATTATGGAAATTGGGAATGGCTCATCACGTCGTTAGGTATTCATTTTCCATCGAACGTATTTGGTCTTGGCATGCCCCTTTCCGCTTCATTCTGGCAACAAAAGTTAACCGAACGCCGCGAGCGGTTTGGTCTGAAGGTCATCCACAGTAAAAACTACAGGGAGCATATTCTGAAGGAAACGAATCAGCCGTTCATTTTATTAATGTTGGCCGATCAGAGTCCAGGAGATTCTTCAAAAAGCTATTGGATGCAATTCCTTAATCAACCTACCGCCATCCCTTTTGGCACGGAAGCTTTGGCGAATGAAACCGATGCCGCAGTGGTCTTTCTAAATCTTTCAATAACAAGTCCAGGATTTTATTCTTTGACGTTTGACCTCCTAAGCGAAACCCCAAAAACGCTTACCTTTGGGGAACTTACGGAAGCTTACACCAAACGCTTGGAAACCGCTATTCATTCCAATCCATCCTTATGGATGTGGTCGCACAAGCGATGGAAACGAGAAATTCCTGAAGATTTAAACGCATTAAGAACCTTACAAGAAAACCGATTTAATCAAAAATACCGATGAAACACCTCGTATTCACCGCCCTACTGATTGGCAGCTTCACCTTGAGCAGAGCCCAACTCATGAAGAAACCATCCGCCGTAGAAATTTCAACCTTGCCCCAATGGGCTCAACTCATGTATGGCGATAATCCCAATATGCTAGAAGTTTCAACTGCGTATAACACGTATTACCGAACGCATCCGTTTGAGAAAACCTACCATACACAATATTATAAACGATGGGTACGCACCTACTCTACCCAACTGAATGATGCAGGATATATTGTTGCTCAAGCAGTTAATTCCAATCCAAAACCCAGCGTAAATAAATCTTCGTCTTGGTCTGTGGTTGGACCAATCACCACCTATTCTCAAGGCGGAGGACAAGGGGGTGACCAAGCGAATATTTACAGTTTAGATCAATGTGCTGGCTCACCAAACACGGTCATTTGCGGCACCGAGCCCGGAGAAGTATACAAAAGTATAGATGGTGGACAAAACTGGACCTGTATCTCAATGGGATTAGATTTTTCAAGTGGGGTAAGTGCTGTAGAAGTTAGCCCAAGCAATCCCCTACTGTTTTTTGCTGGCGGGAATAATGGCGTTTATCGAAGTTTGGATGGTGGATCCACATGGACCAATGTGTTACCTAACTCGGGTTTTGGTGTGAATGAAATTCTAATCGTTCCGGGAAGTGAAAACATCGTATTGGTTGCCTCAGATAAAGGTTTACACCGTTCCATCAATGGCGGAGCTACGTGGACGCAACTGTGGGGAGATGCCTGCTATGACATCAAAGCGAACGTAGCAAACGCCCAAGAACAATACCTCGTAAAGCACGATCCGAACCTGAATATTTGCGGGTTTCTAAAATCTACCGATTTTGGCGCGACATGGACCACGCAAAGCAATGGATGGTATAGTTCCGTGGATCCTGCGCGAAACGATGGCGGTGCCCGAATTGCCCTTACTCCTGCTAACCCAAATCGAATCTATGTATATTTAATTGGGGAAGCAAAAGCCAATGACTACGGATTTATCAGCATCTACAAAAGCGATAACGCGGGAAGTTCTTGGGTAAATGCCTATGGACAAGATGGAGGTCCGTATTCCGCAGCACATCCCAATTTAGCTATTGGTTGGGACACCTGGTTATACCACCAAGGATTCTATAACTGTGCCATTCTTGCTAACCCTAACAATGCCGATGAAATTTTGGTGGGTGGTCTCAACTTGTACCGTTCCACAGACGGAGGAGCAAGTTACACGAGCGTCTCGGGATATGTTGGCGGACCACTATCGCTTCATGTAGACAATCAAGATTTTCGTCAAGTGAATGGAAACACATGGATTACTACCGATGGTGGAATCTATAAATCCACCGATTTTTTAACGACCCAACCCGATTTCAAGATGTCAGGAGTTCGCGCGTCGGATTTTTGGGGATTTGGTGCCGGGTGGAATGAGGATGTATTGGTTGGTGGGTTGTATCACAATGGAAATCAAGGGTATCACGAAAACTACGGCGCTGGTAATTTCTTGAATTTAGGTGGCGGTGAAGCCCCTACGGGATATGTTAATCCGGGAAGAAACAGAATTACCTATTATTCGGATATTGGCGGAAAAACCTTACCCACAAGCTTAGCCAATCCAATCACTGGTGCACCTTTTGGCATGTCACCTAACGAAAGTTACTGGGCCGCAGAATCCAGCGAATTTGAATTTCAACCCAATTGCTACAGCATCGGGTACCTTGGAAAAGATAATTCCCTTTGGAAAACTACCGATGGCGGCGTTTCTTTTAATTTGGTGTATTCCTTTGGAACCGCAGCTGGCGATCACGTGAAGTATATAGAGATTGGAAGTGAAAATCCAAACATTATTTACTTGAATCAGCAACCTGCCTCTGGAAACCTTGGTAAATTATGGAAATCTACGGATGGCGGGACTACGTGGAATCAACTAACAATCCCCGCAGGAAATAGCCGACGTATGCTGCTTACCTTAGATCCAGCCAATGACAATCACATATTCATAGCCTATCCGAGTGGGTCGAATGGAAACAAAACCTTTGAAAGTACGGATGGTGGAAATTCGTTTACAAACATTACAACCAATGTACTTAACAACGAAAGCGTGCAGAGTTTGCTGACCATCGGAGGCACCAACGGCGGGGTGTATTGTGCAACCAATAAGGCAGTATATTACAGAAATGCAACCAACTCTTGGTTGTTGGATAACTCAGGACTTCCTACGCAAATCAATGGGAACATATTACGTCCGTTTTATCGAGATGGAAAAATACGTTTGGCTTCCTATGGTAAGGGCATATGGGAAAGCGCACTAAATGAAGCACCGAACGCTCCCATTTGTCGAATTATGGTAGATAAACTGTCGCAAACTGTAATTTGTGCGAGTGATTCGTTTTATTTTGAAGATCATTCGGTATTGAACCATCAAAATGCCACATGGAATTGGAGTTTTCCTACGGGATCACCAAGTTCTTCTACCCTAAGAAATCCAGCTGTATTATTTAGTGTTGGAACGCATCAAGCCATATTAAGCATAACGGATGGAAACGGTCAAACCGACAGCGATACACTTTCGGTAACGGTTACTCAATTTACCTTACCCGGAATCATTCAGGAAGGATTTGAAGGCAATTTCTTACCGAATGGCTGGAGTATTGAAAATGAAGACAACGGTGGAACGTGGAGTAATTCCTCGACTGTAGGCGGATACTCAAACTCATCAAAATCCGCTAAATTCGACAATTACAACATTGATTCACAAGGGAGTTTAGACGATTTAATCTTCAACATCGATGGAGATCAATTGGTTAATCAACCTTTATTAACCTTTGACGTGGCTTATTGTCGCTGGGGTGGCGGGTATTCAGATTCCTTATTTGTGGGAGTTTCAACAGATTGTGGAGCAAGCTATCAGTATGTGTATTACCGAGGCGGTGAAAATCTTGCCACGGCACCTGACAATCAATCGGAATTTGTACCTACATCAACCCAATGGAGAACGGATACGGTGAATTTAGCTACTTGGGCAGGACAAAACAACGTGCAAGTTGCGTTTAGGAACAAAGGTGACTGGGGCAATATACTTTACCTCGACAACATTAATTTAGGAAGTTCAGTGGGTATTCATGAGGTACAAAACACCCAAGCGCCAAACGTATACCCTAACCCACTCAGAGCAGGCGGTACCATTAACATTAAGCATTTACCAAAATCCACCTTGACCTTATTTGATGGAAAAGGAAAACGGGTTTGGGAAGTGCAGGCTGAGAACGAATTTCAAGGAAACCTTCCGACAACCCTTTCGGCGGGATGGTATCTTTTGCACATCGAAGGAGAAAAAACAATGTGGAACTATAAGGTGGTTGTGGAGTAATTACTTCCCTTTGGCCTTGACGACAATGGCCACCGTGTAGAACAGAATTTTTAAATCAAGGGCAATGCTTCGGTTATTGATGTAAAGCAAGTCATACTTCATGCGATCGAGCATTTGTTCTACATTCTCAGCGTAGCCATATTTCACTTGTCCCCACGAAGTAATGCCCGGTCGTACACGATTCAGCAATACATATTGTGGTTCATGTTGAACGATTTGATCAATATAGAATTGTCGCTCTGGGCGAGGGCCAACCAAGGACATGTGGCCAAGAATCACATTAATGAATTGTGGAAATTCATCCAACCTCGTTTTTCGCATGAATCGTCCTACCGGTGTAATTCGGGAATCATTAGAAGACGAAAGCTGGGGACCATTCGCCTCAGAATTCACATACATCGTACGGAATTTTATAATTTGGAAGGGTTTGTTATTGAGTCCGATGCGCTCTTGAAGAAAGAAAATAGGTCCGGGAGAACTAAACTTAACCAACACGGCAGCAATCAAATAAAGCGGAAGCAATACGAGAATTGCGATTATGGAAAGTGAAATATCCATAAATCGTTTGATTGCCTGTTGCCAGAGGGGCATCACATCACGATTCAGTTCAACGAAAAGTGCACCATAAATATTGGTCATTTTTAAGGAGCCACTCAAGAGCTCGTACATATCGGGAAGCACCTTAACAATTATTCTTAAGTCGTTGATTTTTACAAGGATCTTATGAAGTCTATCATGGTCGGAACTTTCTATGGCCACAATAACTTCATCTACGTGATGTTCAGCCAGAATTTCCTCAAGGCTCGTAACGTGACCCAAGTAAGGCATTTCGGGTTGCAATGCGTGATCGGAACCGTTTACGTTTACGTAGCCAATGAACGCATTGACGTTATATTGTTGCATGACAAGTTCTTTGAATACATGTAAGGCGCGTTCACTGCCACCGATTATAACCGTTGAAAACCCATTTCCTGCTTGGCGTAGTCGATGAATCATTAAGGTAACTAGGCTTAATCTTGGAATCAAGGTTATAAAAAAATGACTTAGAAAGAGTACACTGAAGGAATAATAATAGTCTCGGTAACTTAATACATCATCATCCAACAAGAGGACAAAGAAAATTAACACGGAGCCGATTATACTAGCAAATAAGGTATGTTGAATGATTTTAAGTCGATAGAGTCTTCGTACATTTAAGTAGGTTCCTTGTAAGTAGTAAAAGAGGATATAGGCAATTGGTACCAGGCTAATCCCTAAATAAAATGTACTGTTGGGAATAAACATTTTGTGCTCAAGCCACGTAGCTCGAGTTACGTAAAAAATGAACCATGCAATCATTGCCGCAAGCACATCCAACACCAACAAACTCAACGCCCAATATCGCTTCATGGCATGTAGACAACCTTTATATTATCAATTCTAATTTCTGTATTCGGAAGTGAAGATTCTTTCCACGCTTCGAAGCCATGATCAAAGTAGGCACTTGCTTCTGAAGCCCCAATGAGTTCTCGAAGTTCGATATACATTTTCTTCCATTTCACGGTTTCCGGGGTGGATTTATTCAACTGAATATTTGGATTCTTTTTAAGTCCACTTGGAGAAATTGCAAGAAGGCTAGTGACCACCCGATTAGTGGTATAGTAATCAATTTCAAGGTAAACGTCCTTTCCCCGCGGAAGGTACGACCCAAACGTCGTATAAGCTACCCAAATTGAATCGGTTGTATTGAGGTCAACTTTGGCATACGTATTTCCGTTGAATGGTTGTAAATCGGTATTATCTAATACAAAATTAGCCATGGAGGTATTGGGATCGTTCTCGAGCATCACATTTGCTCCTTCAAAGTCCTCAATAATGAACTGGGAATTTGAAACATATTTTGTGAGCGGAGAAATCGATACCGTTTGATTTTGAGTAAGAGTAAGGTTCGCTGAATAGACGGAACAAAAGGGATAAATTTTCTTTGTTGCGGCAATTCCATTAACCCGAACACCCGGATATACTTTAATATCAACATTTCCAGATTTAAGTAGAGGAATCTTAACCGGAAGTTCAAAAACACCAACGCATTGATCGTTCACATAGACCCAAGCTTCTGTTAGCGAATGACTTAACTCCCCCTCAGCCCCACTCAACTCAGGATTCGCGACCAAGGACCATTTATCAATATAGAGCCATGAAGGATCCGGATTGTTTTTTACACATCCTTGCAACAAGAGAACTAATCCGACAAAAACGAAGTTTTTGAAATCCATGCGTGGCAAAAACGTAGGAAATTCCATTTTATTTTATTGAATTAAATCTAGTATTTGATACGCCACTTTTAAGGCCTCATGTCCTGCCTTCAAATCCACGGAAATCTGAGTCTCATTCGTAATTCCCAAGGCAAATTCTTTTAGTTCTTCTTCAATGGCATTGGTAGGGAAAACTTTTGGAGAATCAATGCTTAATTTCTTTGGGGCTTTTCCATTCCCTAAATCCAGAATCATATCATAGGGATCAGCGGGTCCTTCAAGGCCTTCAAGGCGAACCACCTCAATGCTTTTATTCAAGAAATCAATTCCAACGTATGCGTCTCGTTGAAAAAACCGCGATTTACGCATGTTTTTAAGTGAGATTCTACTGGCGGTAAGGTTGGCAACCGTACCGTTTTCGAATTCGATCCGTGCATTCGTAATATCGTGGCTATCGCTTACAACCGCTACACCGGATGCGGAGACATGTTTTACTGGAGAATTAACCACATGCAGAATAATATCCAAGTCATGAATCATTAAATCTAGTACCACAGGGACATCTGTTCCTCTGGGATTAAATTGGGCTAAGCGATGCGTTTCAATGAAGTCTGGTTTATGCAATAAAGGTTGGGCAGCAACAAACGCTGGGTTAAAACGCTCCACGTGTCCAACTTGTATTTTAGATTTTCTTTGCGCAGCTAAATCCAATAAGGCGGAACTTTCGCTCAAGGTTTGAGTAACAGGCTTTTCAATAAACACATGTTTATTTTGTTGAATCGCTTTGAATGCTAACTCAAAATGAAAGGGCGTTGGCGTGACTATATCCAAGGCATCAACCCGTTGAATGAGCTCGTCGGCGTGTTCAAAATAGGGAATATTAAACTCTTCTTGAACCGCTAAACCGGCATTCCGGTCGATGTCGTGAATCCCAACAAGTTCAAAATATTGAGGAAGTCCTTTTAAAATTTTCAAGTGAATTTTACCAAGGTGTCCAATACCAAATAATCCGATTCGTATCATGTGCATTTAGTAATACAAAAATAAAAAAGCCATTAGAAATCTAATGGCTTCTGCTAATAGTTAAAAGGATTTATTTACTTTTTAACGGCATCAACCACTGCTTTAAATGCAGCTGGATGATTCATTGCCAAATCCGCAAGTACTTTGCGGTTTAAAGTCATTTCACTTTTATTCACTAATCCCATAAAGTGAGAATAGCTCATTCCATATTGACGCGCACCGGCATTGATACGCACGATCCAAAGTGAACGGTAATTTCTTTTCTTTTGTTTACGTCCAGAGTACGCATATAACAATCCTTTTTCGATTGCATTCTTAGCGACGGTCCAAACATTTTTTCTACGGCCATAATAACCTTTGGCCAATTTCATCAAGTTCTTTTTCTTAGCTCTTGATGCTACGTGATTTACTGATCTAGGCATACTTTAATTTTTTTTGAGACACAGAGCCACGCTGTTTCAGTGGGCTTGGATTCTGGGTTTCGGGTTAAACATTAATTAAACCAACAACTATTTCATGCAAAGTTGCAATTTAACATTCGCTACATCGGATTCATGAACCAATCCAGCGTGCGTTAAATTACGCTTGCGTTTCGTAGCCATTTTTGTCAAAATGTGGCTTTTAAACGCGTGTTTACGCTTAATTTTACCACTACCAGTAATCGTGAATCGCTTCTTCGCACTGGATTTTGTTTTCATTTTAGGCATTGTTCTACAATTTAAACATTAACTATTAGCTTCTTTATTTCTTTTTCGAATTGATCATTAAGATCATTTTCTTTCCTTCTAATTTTGGCAGCTGTTCTACAATACCAACATCTGCAAGTTCTTGCGCAAATTTCAATAACAAAATCTCGCCACGGTCCTTAAATACAATCGTTCTCCCTCTAAAGAATACATAGGCTTTCACCTTACTGCCTTCTTCCAAGAACTTTCTTGCGTGCGCTAATTTGAAGTTAAAGTCATGGTCATCCGTATTCGGACCAAACCGAATTTCCTTAACTACAATTTTACTTTGCTTCGCCTTAAGCTCCTTTTGTTTACGCTTTTGTGTGTACATGAACTTCGCATAGTCCATGATTTTACACACTGGTGGCACCGCTTTCGGAGAAATCTCAACTAAATCGAGTTCTTGTTGATCTGCTAAAGCCAAGGCTGCGGATAGTTTCATTACTTGGGGCTCTTGACCTTCAATAACTAATCGTATTTCAGCGGATGTAATTTTATCGTTGATGCGATGTTGTGCTTCTTCAACTTTTCTTACCGGCCTTGCGTTTCTTCTCATTCAGTGGTTTAAATATGCTATTAATTCTTTGCTAATTCTCGTTCCATTTCGTTCTGCACAAGCGCTGCAAATGATTCCGGACTTAAAGCCCCTAAATCCCCTTTGCCTCGTTGACGTACAGAAATCGAATTTGATTCGGCCTCTTTCTCCCCAACAATCAGCATAAATGGGTATTTGCTTAACTCTGCGTCTCGTATTTTCTTCCCTACTTTTTCATTCCGCTCGTCTACGAGTCCGCGAATATCGGAATTATTTAGCAATTCTAAAACTTTTTGCGCATAGTCGTTATATTTCTCGGACACTGGAAGTATCACAAATTGATCAGAAGTTAACCAAAGCGGAAAATCTCCCGCACAGTGCTCAATCAGTACAGCAACAAAGCGTTCCATGGAACCAAAAGGTGCACGGTGAATCATTACTGGACGGTGTTTTTGATTGTCCGCACCGATATACTCTAATTCGAAGCGTTCAGGAAGGTTGTAATCCACCTGAATGGTACCTAACTGCCATTCTCTTCCCAAGGCGTCTTGTACCATGAAATCCAATTTAGGACCATAAAAGGCCGCTTCACCATAAGCTACAAACGTAGAAAGATTCATCTCTTCCGTTGCTTCGATAATGGCTTGCTCTGCACGTACCCAATTTTCTTCGCTCCCGATATACTTGGCGCGATTCTCTTTATCACGCAAGGAAATCTGTGCTTTAAAGTTATTGAAATCCAAGGTTTTTAACACGTACAAAACGATGTCAATTACTTTCTTGAATTCATCCTTCACTTGTTCCGGCGTACAAAATATATGTGCATCGTCTTGTGTAAACCCACGAACGCGGGTTAATCCATGTAATTCACCGGATTGCTCGTATCGATAAACGGTACCAAATTCTGCAAAACGGGTGGGTAATTCTTTATATGACCGCGGTTTAGATTTAAATATCTCGCAATGGTGCGGACAATTCATTGGTTTTAAATAGAATTCCTCATCCGGATCTGGAGTACGGATAGGCTGAAAGGAGTCTGCTCCATATTTCTCGTAGTGTCCAGACGTAACATAAAGGGCTTTGTTCCCGATGTGTGGTGTAATCACCTGCTGATATCCTGCCGCTTTTTGTGCACGTTTCAAGAATTGCTCTAGGCGATCTCTTAATGCCGCACCTTTCGGCAACCACATCGGCAAGCCCTGTCCTACTTTTTGAGAAAAAGTAAACAATTCTAATTCCTTACCAAGTTTTCTATGGTCACGTTTCTTGGCTTCTTCAAGGCGCTCCAGGTATTCGGTGAGTTCAGCATTTTTCGGGAAGGTAATTCCATAAATTCGCGTAAGCTGCTTATTTTTCTCATCTCCTCTCCAATACGCTCCGGCGATAGACAATAACTTCACGGCTTTGATGTGCCCCGTGTCCGGGATGTGTGGACCACGGCATAAATCAGTAAAATTACCTTGTGTATAAAACGTAATTGTACCGTCTTCTAATTCCGAAATTAATTCCAGTTTGTAGGGATCTTGTTTTTCTGTAAAATACGCTAGGGCGTCTTGTTTAGAAACGTCTTGACGGATAAATGGATTCTTTTGCTTGGCTAATTCTTTCATTTTAGCCTCTACTTTTTCTAGATCCTTCTCGGTGAATGAATGTTCTAAAAAAT
>Ga0315899_10000586_pt1 | contig 43682 bp, 23 predicted proteins | sample LakEriMetagenome_2_FD_203518 | JGI IMG/M metagenome (GOLD analysis project Ga0315899, IMG submission 203518) | Freshwater fungal communities from buoy surface, Lake Erie, Ohio, United States - Buoy 4 MA112 | ecosystem: Environmental > Aquatic > Freshwater > Lake | place: USA: Lake Erie, Ohio...
CGGTCTATGGGGTTTAGCAAAAATAGGAAATCTACGTCAATCCCAACCGTGACACCCGATCGCTCCCGCCTGTAACTGTACCCGTACCCGTGCTCGTACCCGTGCTCGTGCTCGTGCTCGTGCTCGTGCTCGAACTCGAACTCGAACTCGAACTCAGCGATAACGGTACTCGAACTCAAGTCGTACGAGTCAGGGATGTTCCAAGAGTCTGGCCGTCTATCAAATCTGGCCGCCTATCAAATCAGACAAGCTAACAAATCAAACTCCGCCGCTTGCCATAGCCGAGGGTTAAAAAAGCTCCGGAGTATAAAGCGTTCCGTTTCCAACTCGGCGGCCAACCCACTCTCTTAGCAAATATCCCGCCATCGCGCCCCCAGAATAAAGGGCTCCTTGAATGCCGCTCGAACCCGGCTGTACCCAATCCCCACATACCCCCACTCGTTGCTCGCTCGACCACCAAGCCCGATTCCCATGGACTTGCCCCCGTTCATTACCGGAACTACCCCTTACCCTCGCATACCGCCAGCGATGAGCTTGCAAGTCGATAATCTCCGGAATCGTATCTCCCGAAATTTCACGAACTGCATCGCGTATCCGATCAGCAACCTCCTGTGGCGTTAACTCTAAATGGGCTTCGGCCCACTTCGAATTGCTGTGGATAACCCAGTACTCGTTCCCCTGATGCACATTGGAGTGCATGATTGCATCCAAACGTTGCGTTTTCCCTTCGAGATCGTGGTTCAAACGACCTGGCTTGCTCGATTCCCTTCCCATCCATTCAAGCACTTCATGGTTTTTGAATCGAATACCATCGAAAGGCATATCCCATCGTTCCTTAAAACCTAGAATCACGGCCCAAACGGGTTCGAGCCATTGCGTGAGATCTTCAGGGCGGCTACTTCGAGCGGTAAGCATGGATTGTTCAGCATGAGTATCTTGAGATATGCGGATGGCATCCCAAGTCTGTTTCCCTAGTAACGCCGCGCATTGGACCGGTGGCATATTGAGAACAACGGCATCGAAGGGTCCCGCTTCGTGGGCTTTCTCAAGCTTACTCGATGCGCCGTCTCCTATTTCACTCGTCAGACCACTGACGAACCAGTGTTCACCTTCACGCCGTAGCGACTGAATTTGAGTCTGCGGAACCAATGACAAATCCGACGCAAAGTGCTTTGCTAAATCGCTCATGCCCCGACCACCTACCCAACCGACGGGTACTTCTGCGTTGCTTGCACCATTCTCTTCGCTCATCAATGCAATGTTGTTTTCGCAGGAAATCACCTTGCCTTGCCAACGATGCAACACACCTTCCAACTCCCAAGCTTCTACCCAATGTTTGGACTCGTTAGCATCCCATTGCATCATCGCTGGTCCATGATCGACCAGCAGTCCGTTGCTGATCCTTCTTGTAGCCATCCGGCCACCAACCCCTCGCGACTTATCAAATACCGATACTTGCGCCCCGTAGTCCTTCAGTGTTCTAGCGCAGAACAATCCACCGATACCAGCACCCACCACCGCGATCCGCATCGATCCACTTCCAACCGGCCGATCTACATGCTTTTCGAATGCCTTGAAATCAATCCTCTGAAGATGCTCATTCGTCGAGCGTCCTCGCACTGTCCCTAACACTTCTTGTTCGGGCTGAAACGGTCGATCGAATTCACCTAAACACCATAGGATTCCTCCATACGAAGCCGGGTCGCGTCCATCGAGAGCATAGCGATGATTTAAATCGATGAGCATCCGTAAGGTATCCTCTGGCGACTTGGTCCACTGCGCAACAGCTTTCCCCCACGTCATCCTTACGTTGTTATGCAACTCACCATGCTTCAGCAAACTTCGTTGACAAGCATTCCACAAAGCATCTTTTGTCTTTCCTCTCGCAAGCCTCTCCCATGAATAGATAGCTTCCCTCGCATCCGCAGTGTGCTTTCTTAAAGTCTCCTGTGCCCAAGTCGGCAAGGTCCGAAGAGTGTTATGCTCTTTGCGATAAAAGCAGTAGGCATAAGCAAGCTCGCGCCAGATCAACAGTTCGTCAAGATACTTCTCTGCTCCTAGAGCATGAGCTTCTCGCGCCAGTCGCATCGGTGAAACCATTCCATAGTGCAAATAAGCCGACATGCGACTCGATACCCCAGCACAAGGATCATTCCTTTTCGCTGCGTACTTGCGAATTCCTCTTTCTAGGAACGCATTCCAACGCGCGTAACCGGCGCGCGTTCCACCTAAGGTATCTCCCACGGGTGCTACCGTTGGGTCAATGTCACATCGCGATACAAACTGCAATGGCTCAAGCGACTTGCAATCTACAGGCTCGAATGGCAACGCCTCTTGATAATAACGCGGCGAAGATTGCATCGCAGGCCAAGGCCTCGAAATCCGTTCGCGATAAAGCTTCTGTGTCGCATCCCGAAAAGCAAATGCTCGATCATAAGCCTTGCCGACGAGTTGCATCGGAACGACACAAGCTGTGTCGACAGCGAAAAGGTTCAAGTGCTCGAGATAACTCAATCGCTCTAACCATCGGTCAGTCGGTTCTCCCGGAAAGTCCTCGGTGATCAGACAATCCGTATGTTTGCATAACTCAAACAAAGCCGATGTTGTGTCCTCTCGGGTCTCGACAAACAGCTCGTAACGTATCCCTAACTTGGAATACTCTTCAGCTAAGTCCTTGGAGCCCTGTAGCTGAAAAACATGGTGCCGATCCGAAGCATACCGATAACTTGACGACAGACCTTGATAAACAAACAGCGGACGACCAAGCGATTTGGCGAAATGGATGGCAACATCTAAAGCTGGATTCTCATCGACACGCAGTGCATGATGCGTCCAGTAGACCACCGGTGAGTCCGATTTAAACGTGCCCGGGTTAGACGTGCCCGATTTAAACGTGCCCGGGTTAAATTCGACCTGTTGGCTTAGCCTAGCCTGATGCGGGGAACTCTTCTTCGCAGCCCGTGGCGATCGCGTGACTCTACGGACTCGCTCTTTGAGGAATGGATCAAGCCCCGTCAGTTCGGACTCGAATGCGATTGCTCCGCGATCACCTTGCTGGTCGTTTATCAACGTAGACTCCGGCTTATACTATGCCAGGGCTACTCTTCCGGTCGATAGATCCAACGCCCACAGCTAGAACAAGCAACTGGGTTGCCCATGCGTAACTGGTCGATAATTCGCGGGGGCAGCCCTGTATTGCACCCGCCACATGATCGCTCGTCGAGAGGTGCAAAAGCTTCCTCGCCACGCGTCTTTACCAACGGATGATAGATGGCTGCAAAGTCCTCAGGTAACGCTGATTCAGCTCCCTTGAGCTCCCCCTCGACTCGTTCCAAATCCCGTTTGAGAACTACCATGCGCTCCGCAATCCGCGACTCCGCCTTGCCAGAATCCTCTTCGGTCATCTTGCAGATCCGTTCAAGGTCCGCAAGCTTGAGCTGCAGGCTGTCGATCCCTTCCAAGATCTCAAAAATCTCATCGGAAAGCACACTGTTGGCTTGGGTGTCGGCTGCTATCTGATCCTTGACCGCCTGATACTCCCGATTGTTCGCCGCCGCATTGAGCTTGCCTTGCCACTCATAAAGCTTGGTTTCATACTGCCGCTGTTGCAATTGCTTGCGATCCGCTTCCATCCTGCTCTTCTTGATCGAATCCTTGCAACCCTGAACCGCATCCTTCGCTGCTTGCAACGCCATCTGCGCTGCCTTCAACTGCTTGGGTGCTCGCTCGATCTGACCCCGGATATCGGCAGCCAAAAGTAATATTTCATGAAGTCGGCGAACCGTACTATCAACAACTGGCATACAGAGACTTCCCGAAAATGCGACATAGATCCACAAAGAACGCGGCAAAAGCAACCAGGAAATAGTAACCGAACTCCCCTATTACGCCAGAGTTTATCTTGATTCCACCCCCCTGTTTTTTGCTATGCTAAGCCGGTCTTGCTATGCTAAGCCGGTGCTGCCGACTACGCCTTGCTTGGAAATCAAACTTTCAACTCCTCGCTTTTCCCCACCGGATTTAATTTCGAGGAAGCCACCTATGAAATCATTACCCAGATTCACTCTGTTCTCGCTTCTGCTCTTGCTCCCTCAGGGGGTGATTGCAACAGCACAATCCCCACGCGCAATCCCTCGCACCTCGTGGGATGATCAAAAACCCGATCCGAAACCGGATTTGTCTACGATTACTGCTCCCGTAGAGCCCTCCTCGGGCGATTCACGCCCTAGCCCCAACGCAAAAGTTCCCGAATCCGGCCAAATCGCAGCCGACCTTCAATCCCTCTTTGACAAAGCCCAAGCTGCTCAAAGCGTCTTAGAGCTCAACTCCGTGATCGATCGTTGCCGAAATATCGTCGGCGACATGACCCGCAACGTCGCTGAACGCAACTACGCCAAGAAATTGCTTTCCTGGGCCGCAAACCGACGAGGGGAACGCCGCTCCGATACCGCCGGTGAACTCGTCGCCTCTCAACAGCTCGAAAACGCCCAAGCCCTCGATCGAGCCGCGATCGATGACTTCCGCCTCGCCATCGATTACGATCCGCTTCGCTGGAGAGCACACCATAACCTCGGTGTCATGCTCGCTATCGCCGAGGATCTGCCTAACGCCATCGCCGCCTTCTCCAAGACGATCGAACTCAACCCTCAATTCGTCGACGCTTACCATAACCGTGGCGAAATTCTCTTCCGACTGGAAAATTACGACGCCGCAATCGCGGATTATTCGAAAGCCATCGAAATCAACGATAAAGACGCCGCTCTCTTCTCCGGACGAGGGAACACCCGATTCGCCCTCGGACAAATCGAAGCCGCGCTGTCGGATTATCAATCTGCAATGTCCCTTGCCCCAGATTCAGCTAAATCGGCCACGGAATTTGCTGACACTTGTCAATCGCTCGGTCGCTGGAAAGAAGCCGCAGAAGCCTATCAGAAGGCCATAAAGGCCGATCCGAAATTCACGCGGGCGCTGCAAAACGCAGCTTGGATGATGGCGACTTGCCCAGAAGACTTTTATCGCAATCCTCCAACCGCTCTGCAAACCGCACAACGTGCAATCGATCAAAGCAACGGCTATATCAACGCACACCTACTACATGTTCTTGCCATGGCACATGCCGCCAACGGCGACTTCTCCAAAGCAATCACGACGATCAATCAAGCGATCGAACTCGCCGAGGAACAATCCCTGCGCCGCGAACTTGCGGAGCATCGCTCTCTGTTCCAAAAAAAGAAAACTTACCTGCAACCTTCACGCTCACCTTGATGTATCACTTCGATATCAGTTGGCCGCAAGCCGCCTGAATACTCTCACCCTGCGTCTTGCGGAGTGTCGTGAACAGTCCACTGCGCCGAAGCTCCTGAATGTATGCGTCTACTCGGCTCAGAACCGGTGCTCGAAATGAAACTCCCTCTTCGGAGCTAGCATGCGATGTGTCGTTGTAAGGGATGACGTTGACTTCCACCCGTAAACCCTTGCAAAACTCAATCACTCCCTTCGCATCTTCCAGACCGTCATTGACCCCGTCGAGCAACGCAATCTCAATCCACACCGGCCCCTCTTGCATGGAATTGACGATCGAAATCGTCTCGCGCAATCGCTGCAGGTCACCTACCGCATGCGGCACTAACTCTCGTCGCTTGCGCGGATCGCCACTATGTAGACTCAATGCCAATCGCAAACGAGGGAAACGCTCCGCAAGCATAATCATTCCACGCGGGACACCTGCCGTCGATACCGTTATCGATCGTTGTGACATACCAAACCAATCTTCATCGGATAACTTCTCAATCGCTTGAACCACCGCATCAACATTATGCAATGGCTCACCCATTCCCATAAATACAATGTTGCGAACCGGTGGAATCCCATTTTGCCCCCGCTTGCCTTGTTCCATACCCCTTCGGACTGGCGGCAGTTGCCCAGTTTCTGCTGAGCTAGTTTCTACTGAGCTAGTTTCTACTGAGCCAACTGTGGAGGCCGGTGGGAGCGTAATGGCAATGGAAGACCCAATACTCTCATCCGATGGGCCATAAGCGCCGGATCGCAAGACTTGCTCCAGAATCTCCCAGCTACTTAAATTCCTCCGGAATCCCATCCGACCTGTCGCACAAAACAAACAACCCACTCCACAACCGATCTGTGTCGAAACACAAACCGTCACCCTGCCGGTCAACGTCCGCATCCATACACTCTCACATGCATCCCCATCTTTCACAGACCCAAACCGAAATTTCGCTACCCGACCGTCGCTTGAACGTGCCAACTGATCCACTCGCCATAACCACCCGGAATCTTTGAGCCAATCCGAAGGCTCAAATCGATACTGCCTAAGATGCCTCCAACGTACCTTTCGCCCAGCATTAGCGATCAACTCCCAATTGCTCCCCGAAGGCAAACTTGCGTCTGGCATCGCTACTCGTTCCGGCATCTCTCTACCTTTTTCAACAGTCCCATCCCAACAATTCCATCCCAACAATTCCATAGCAACCGTTTCAAAGCAACAACTCTATTCGCTGCCATCCCGCCCCGAATTTCCTAAACCAGTCGGCACGGTACCGTAAGACTTGCCAATGCCGCAATACTTGACAGCGGTACAATGCTTGATTGCGATTCCCAAGCTATACTTTCCAAAAACCTGCGGGAACTCCAATCGCTCCCTTTCGAATGACTTTTTTCACCCCTTACTAACCCAACATCCCATCATGATACGTCTACCCCTGAAGAAATCGCGTTGTGAATCCAGGCTCGGTCTCCCAAGCTTGTCCCTCTGTGTCAAACGTTTCGTGAGCCTCGTTGCCCTCGGGTTGGTCTCCCTGCAAGCCGCCCCGTTTTCAGGCTCGCCATCTTCAGGCTTCCTGTCTTCCGTTTTCTCGTCGTGCCTTCAAGCCCAAGAACCTACCGCTTTTCACGAGCAAAACCCCACAGGGACTTGGAAAGGTCAATGGCGCAGCGAATCCACCGGACATAGCGGCCCGATGCGTGTGGTTATCACCCCCTCGAACCGAGGAACATACCAAGCTCGATTCACCGGGAGATTCGCTGCAATCATCCCCTTCGCCTACCGAGCAGAGCTTGTTCCAGTTCAATCCTCTGATGGCACAACCCGACTTACCTCCTCAAAGAAACTTGGGCCCATCCTCGGGGACTACCAAATGCAGACGCAAGTCTTAGGCAGCACTCTCTCAGGCGGATTCCAAGCTGCGGGTGATCGTGGCTCGATCCAAATGCAACGTGTCCGCTAATGAACTTCGGCTCTACGATCTATTCATCAGGACTCTTCTCATTACGACTCCACTCATTACGACTTTTCTGTCGGTCGTGAATCATGCGAAAAAGCCAACGTGTTGAATTTCCTGGTGCTCGCGGAACACTTGCAGGTATCCTCGAACTACCCAACCATATTGCCAGCGAAGAAATTCGCGGTTGGTTCCTCTTCTCCCATTGCTTCACTTGTAACAAAGACCTCAAAGCCATCGTGCGTGTCGCCCGAGGTCTCGCCGATCACGGATGGGGTGTCCTCCGTTACGACTTCAGTGGACTAGGTAACAGCCAAGGAACCTTCTCGCAAACGAACTTCTCTACGAACTGCGAAGATCTCGCTGCCGCAGCCGATTTCCTCGCGAAGAACTTCCAAAATGCACCAAGCTTTCTCATCGGACATAGTTTCGGCGGAGCCGCAAGCTTGGCCATGGCAAACGAAATCCCATCGTGCCTCGGTGTGATCACTCTAGCCGCACCAAGCGATACGCAACACCTCGCAAAACTGCTGCTGCGCATGGATCCTGCCATCGGTACCGATGGAACCGGCCAAGTAACCATCGGTGGGCAAACACTTCGGATCGATAAGCAAATGGTTGACAACTTTCTTGAACAAGACCTTCCTTCCCAAGTAAAGAAAATCGATAAGCCGTTGCTGATCTTCCATTCCCCCGCCGATGAAACAGTCGCCTACTCGCACGCTCTGAAACTCATGAACTCCGCAGAAGCAATCGACGGCCAACCGCCGTATGGGAGTTCTTCAAGATCACTCGTTAGCTTGCCCGGTAGCAATCACTTATTGACCAATAACGATCGCGATATCCCTTTCATCGCGGGTACCATTCATGCATGGGCCTCGCGATGGATCTAATGTGCGGATTTAATCTGCAGATTTGACCTGTACCTAGTGATTGCAGTCGATTTATCCTCAACGAAACCCGACTTCTAAATCCTCAAAGAACTTTTGTTCGAAACACCTGTGCTCAACTTTCCCGTGATCGCTTTGTAACTATGAATCAAACATCCGCTGAGCCTTCGCCGTCCCCCCCCTCTGGATCATCCTCGCTACGCGTCCTTCCCTCCGTGTGCGCCCTGGACTGCCCGGATGCATGCGCTTTGCTGATCGAAGTCGATGGCGATCGAGTCGTACGACTTACCGGAAACCCTGATCATCCGATCACTCAGGGCTTCGCATGTGTCAAAACGGCTCGCTACCCGGAGCGTCAAGAACAACCCGATCGCCTGCTTCAACCCATGCGCCGCGTGGGGGCGAAAGGAGAAGGGAAATTCGAAGTCATCTCCTGGCAGACCGCGATCGATGAAATCAGCTGTCGACTTCGAAAGATCATCGATGAGTACTCCGGCCAATCGATCTTGCCTTACTGCTATGCAGGAACCATGGGTGTGATCCAAGGGGATACACCGAAAGCCTTCTTTCGCGCCATCGGAGCCCTTGAGCTCGATCAAACCATCTGTGCCACCACAGGAGGAGCAGCCTGGGAAGCGAACTATGGGCCCAACAAAATCAGCACCGACCCCGAAGATCTCATCGAGGCGAAATACATCGTTCTCTGGGGTATCAACGTGCTACGCAGTAATTCACACCTCGCCCCGATTCTCAAAGCCGCTCGAAAACGGGGCGCAAAGATCCTGCACATCGATCCCTACCGAAATGAGACCTCCCGCTTCGCCGATGAACATTGGCAAATTCGAGTCGGCACCGATGCCGCTCTCGCACTTGCAATCGGACGCGAGATCCTCGCCCAAGGCTGGGAGAATCGAGATTACTTGCAATCGCATGCAAGCGGACTCGATGAGTATCGCAAAGCCTGCGAACCTTGGACTCTCGAACGCGCTGCTCAATTCTGTGACGTTCCACTCTCTTCCCTTCGAATCATGGTCGAGGCATTCGCAAAAAGCGACCCTAGCTTCATCAAAGTCGGTTACGGAATGACCCGAAACGAAGGTGGCGGAAACGCGCTTCGTGCAATCACCCTGCTACCCGCTCTACTCGGATCATGGACCAAGCTCGGCGGTGGAGCGGCTCTTTCTGCAAGTGGCGCTTTCCAATTGAATCGTCGCGAAATCACAGGTGAAGATCTGATCGCGCCGACGACCCGACACGTCAATATGAATTGCTTAGCTTCCGAACTACTCAATGCGAACAAGAAGCCCCATTCCAACGCGGAAGCCGATTCGAGCAACCAGGCCAGTGCAAGCAATCAGGCCAGTACAGGCAATCAGGCCAGTGCAGACGAAATGATTCGAAGCTTAATCGTGTTCAACAGCAATCCGGCTGCCGTAGCGCCCGATTCGCGTCGAGTTCGCGAAGGCCTCGCGCGAGAGGATCTATTTACGGTGGTCCTCGAACACTTTCAAACCGATACGGCTGATTATGCTGATTACCTGCTACCAGCAACAACGTTCCTTGAACACCCGGATGTCTATACATCCTACGGTCACTACTACTTGCAGTATGCCGATGCCGTTGTCAAACCACGGGGCCAAGCTCGAACCAATCGTTGGATCTTCCAACAACTTGCTCTTGCCATGCAAATCGATGCCCCTGCTTTGTACTGGGACGAAGTCACCCTCATCGATAAGATGCTCGCTTCCGAAAACCCATGGCTCAAGGGTATCGATCGCGAACAACTCACATTGAAAAAGTCCATCAAACTGCAATTGCCAAAACCGTTCCTGCCCTATGCAGACGGAAGCCACTTCCCAGATAAGAAAATCCGTTTCTCTCCTCCACCGGCTCAACTCGACTTCGAAGAGCAACCTTGCGATCAATACCCTCTGCGACTGATCTCGCCACCAGGGGACTTCGTTGTTAACACGACGATGGGGAACGTACCTTCGATCCTGAAACTCGCCGGAGGCGAACCCTCGGTGTTAATCCACCCCGCCGATGCTCAGAAGTACGGTATCACGGCTTCTAAACCAACCCGGATCACCAGTCGCTATGGTCAAATCGATCGCAAGTCCATCATTTCGGATGATGCCAAAGAAGGGGTTGTGATATCCGTAGGGCAGTGGTGGCCGAAGCTAAGCCCAGATCGCAAAAGCTTAAATGACTTAACTAGCGAACGTCTCACGGATCTCGGTGGCGGGAGCACTTTCGGGAATCCCGTCGTGCATATCGGTCCCGCTTGTTGATCCCTCACAAGCCGTTCTGGATTTCCGTGAGGACTTGCTTCACTGCAAGGACAGCGATGTTAGCGAGATTTCCATCGGTAAGCCTTCAGGCTGTTGCCCGAACAGAATTTGCGAAGCGAATCATCTCCCTTTTGCGATATGTAATCCATCGATAAACGCTGAACTTTTTGATAATCCGCTGCGACTTCGCATACTGGCCAGTTGCTACCGTAGATCACTCGATCCGCTCCAAAAGCGTTCCAGACAACATCTAGTGTCGGACGGTAGAATTCTAAGTCATCCGGTGCCTTGCGTCCCTCGCGACCTGCTCCTTCCACTAGCGCCGAGATCTTGCAATACACATTCGATGACTTGGATGCGGCCGAAATCGACTTCTTCCAACTCTCCGGTGGCGCTGCATCGGTGATCGCGACGTTGCCAATGTGATTCAAGGCAATTGTCAAACCTGATACGCGTTTGGATAATTCGGCCGCTAAGTCCAGGACTTCAGGACTGCCATTCACGTCGGCAGTAATCCCTAAGTCTGCCATCAACTTGAACGATCCAAGCTCATTTCGGCTAAGAAGTTCTCTTAGGCGTTCCTCCCATATCCGAATACCGCGATACAAAGGATTTGCCGCAAAACGTCGGAGCTGTTCTGAGAACATGGCTACCGATGGATCCAAACGGCCGACGATCCCAACAATCCAAGGATCATCTTTAGCCAAATCCAACAGCCATTGGTTGTCTTCAATCCACTCGCTAGCTTCGACAATCACCGTTCCCGTAACACGTCGGTATTGGGGTAGTTCCCTCATGTCCTCGGGCATAACTTTTCGGTAAAGAGGCGAGTCCTTCGGCGGCCAGGGGACTCCCTGCGCTCGTGTTGGATCATAGAAATGGGTGTGGCAATCGATAATCTCCAGGTCCTCGAACGTGCCGCTCTCAACCTTGCTGTCTTCGAGTTCGACCCTTGCGAGTTCGCCCCTTGCGAGTTCGCCGTCTTCGATTTGCGCCGATAATCCGACCGAACGCATACTTCCAGCGAAACAACCTGCAAGAGTCGCTTGCAGACCCAGATGCAGTGCCTTACGCCGCGAAGGCTTGTTGTTCGCTGCCGGCCCTGCACTCAACTCCGCTCCGCCATGATCAATTCGATGTTCGGACATTCGCACCCTCATCCAGTTCGTGTTACGATACTCTTCCGATTGTACTCTACCGGTGACCGCTCCGATGATTGTACAAACCGGCTCTTAGCCGTTCTTCCCTCCTTCTGACGATTTGAATTAGGATCTAGCAAAAATGTCGAAATCTCTCCTTCGAAAAACGAAATCGATTATCTCGAAGCAAGCGTTAGCCCAAGCCACCTTTGGAGTGCTTGTCGGGTTACCGCTTGGGCTAAATCTTGGGGGCGATGGATCCTCAACCGGATTCTGCATCGGATTCGGCAACGTCGCATACGCACAAGAATCGAATCCCCTTAGCATCGCTCCAAAACAAAACTATGGGCCAGGTAACGGGGACTTCGTCGTCGGTCCTGAATATCGCATTGATCCGGATTTGAAGGACCAAGGGAACGCGAAGGGAAAAACTTTTGAATTCAAAATGCCACTTGCGAGTAGCAAGATATTTCAAGGTACGGATTCAACCTTGGATTCCACGAAGGAAGTTCGCAAAGAACGCAAGATATTCGTTTATGTGCCAGCAGCATACAAAGATGGCACCGCTGCTCCCCTCTTGGTCATGCACGATGGCCCTAGCAACCTCGACCTGGTGAAAAACGCACTCGATAACCTGACCGTTTCCAAAGACCCAAAACGCAAGCTTCCGCCCTTCATCGTCGTAAGTATCGAGAACGGTGGTAATGACGGAAAAGGTAGCCAACGAGGACTTGAATACGATACGATGTCCGATCGCTTGGCTCGCTTCGTACACGAAGAAGTTCTACCCGCCGTTGTGAATCATCCGGAGATCAAGAAAGCCTTTCCCAAAATTGCGATTACCGACGATCCGTGGGGACGCGCCGCGATGGGATGCAGTTCCGGTGGCGCAGCGGCTCTCTCGATGGGCTGGTTCCGACCCGATCTGTTTCGCCGACTGGTCACCTACTCGGGAACCTTCGTCGATCAACAAGATGATGATGCACCAGAGGAGAGCAAGTTTCCGCTCGGTGCTTGGGAGTATCATTCCAGCATGAAGCTGATCGAGACAACCGAAAAGAAACCGCTTCGAATTTTCACCCACGTAGCGGACAAAGACCTCCGGGCGAACGACGCGGAAGAAACTTACCACAATTGGGTCATGGCTAACGAACGAACCGCGAAAGCACTCGCAGCCAAAGGCTACGACTATCGTTATGTTTTCACCCGCGATTCAAAACACTGCGATCGCCGTGTCTTCGAACATACCCTCGCCGACACCCTCGTCTGGATGTGGGAAGGGTTCTAAACCAGAAGCTCTGTCTTAATAAACGTCGATTAATTTCAAGGTAACTCCGCATCGTCGGAGTCACCTTGAGGATCCAAGTGTCCTGATCGATTGATCGCAAGCAGAATTCTAAACGTCACGATCAAGCTGACGATCAAGCCGCCGAGCCCAATCAACGAGAGATCCTTGAGCCCCATCGGGCCACCATTGATAAAGAGCAATGGTGGTACTTTCGATGAAAGCATGATCGATGAACCGAGCAAGAGGGAACTGGTCAGCAATCCTAATACAAGTCGATTGATCGATGGACTCAGTCCCCGGTGAGACAAGTGGACGTCGAGTTTTCCTGATTGCACCAACTCCATCAAATTGCTTATCTGACCCGGCAGCTTCTCAACGAGTCCCTCTACTTCTACGTAGAGTCTTCTCAAGCGTCTTGCCTGTCGCCATGGGGACAGCCGACTCCTCCACAGCCGCTTGAACATCGGCTCAATGACTTCTAATAAACTGAAGGAAGGGCTGGTCTGATTGATGGTACCCTGCAGGGTCACAAGGGTCTTGATCAACATCCCAAGCTGGCTTGGTAAAACGATTCGATGTCGATGTAAGATATCCGTTGCATCGTTCAAGGCCGACGCAAGATCAATTCGATCGATCGGTTGATTGCCATACGTGGCAATCAAATCGGTTACGTCGTTCGAAAGTATCGATTCGTCTACACCTGCGGGGACCTTACCTACCCGCTTGATGATGGATGTCAGCAAAGCTGAATCCTTCAAAGATAAAGCCCACAGCATCTCTTCGATATTCTCTCGCAACAATTCATCGATGCGTCCGACCATTCCAAAATCGAGCAAGCCGACCGTGCCATCCGGTTCGACTAAAATGTTTCCTGGATGCGGATCGGCATGATAAAGGCCCTTTACGAAAATCATCTCGACGTACAACTCGGCGATTTTCTTGGCAAGCGATTCGCAATCCAAGTCCGGGAACTTTTGGCTGTTCTTTACTTCATGAATGGACTCGCCGTGAAGCAATCCCATCGTCAAGACGCGTGTGTTGGAGTGGGTTGGATATGCCTTGGGAATCACCACTCCTGGGAAATGCTCGAGAGCTTGGCGCAGCATCATCAAGTTCGCTTGCTCTTGCGAAAAACTTAGTTCCCGTTTCAATGACCTGGCTAACTGCGAGACGATCTCGCGTGGACGCCACACAGCGAACTCCGGCAGCCTTTCGGCCAAGGATGCGAGACCTGCGAGCACTTCAAGATCCTCGTGGATCTTGGGCCGAATATTCGCATGCTGTACCTTGACCACAACTTGAGTCCCATCGAGCAATTCCGCTCGGTGCGCTTGCCCAATCGATGCCGACGCCATCGCTGTCGGGTCGATGAACGCATATAACGACGCGATGGGTTTACCAAGGTCCGTTTCAATCGTCTTCTCGACCGAAGGAAACGGGTCGGCTGGCACATTCGATTGCAGTAACTGCAACTCTGCTGCTAACTCGCTGCCGACAAGGTCAGGACGAAGTGAGAGGACTTGTCCAAGCTTGATAAATGTTGGCCCCAAATCCGTTAATGCCATTCGAACGCGAGCCGCTCGCGTGTAACTCGATAGCGGCACACCTTGATCGTCCTTGATCCAATCGCGCACCACCTCCAAGGGGAGTCGGCTTAACCAATCCGCTAAGCCGTAGTGACGAAGGATCGCGATGATCTCACGCCAACGGCGAATGTTGCGATAGTAGCGCGGTAGCGAAGTGATTCTCATCGAGGTGGTGGGAAAAGGGGTTGGGGTACTTGGTTCTCGCTACCCGGAACACCTCCCTGCATTTGACGTTTTTCGAGCATCGACTCTGCAGATGACTGAAATTCCTCAATATCAAGTTCGCCAATCACTTCGGAATCGCTTACCTCAAGACTATCCCATGCATCAGCTGTCCAACGCACCGTGATAAGGTTTCCTTGATAACGTAATTGCATCTCCGAGACGGAAGGATAAAGTTGCTGGCGAAAAGCGTCTCCTCGTTGAGCCGGTAGATCATGTTTCTGGTAAAGCAATCGACCGGTACGAACGTCAATCAAGGCGATACTTGTAAAATCCAAGGCCATGCCTCGAACGTTCGAAAGTGTTAGCCGTCGCAAAAAGACAGCTGCTGGAGAATCCCGGTTCTGACTCAATGGAAACATGAAATGCTTGACCGGCTGACTCGTATTCCATGCCAATGATCCATCCTTGAGATTCACGGCAAACAATCGGCCCGCACAAGCTGCGACGGACGGGTCCGTACGCATCTGCGGTGCTACGACCACTCGCTCTAGTTCCATCGAACCCGCGTACGGTAACACGAGCGCAATGTCACCAAAAACCTGCGCCGAGATACTGCTAAACTTCCCTTCAACTTCAACCTTCTGTACCACTTCCGTCCCCTGCCGAGCATCCCAGTACGTCATCGTGCCGTCGGTCCGCAGGGCAATCGCACCAATCTCGTCGGCAATCGCAAGCCGTGTGTCAATGGTATGGTCAGCTTGCAGCAGTACTTCTCCGCTCGTAGGCTCGACCAATCGCAACCGCATGCGATTGCCTGGATCCGTATTACCCGTCCGCAGCGGGCTAAAAATCCAGCGATTGGCTACCGTAGCGATCGGAGCCCATCCCTCCTGTTCGGTTGCGACTTGTTCGGTTACCAGTCCATCCCGCAAGTCGATCGCTTGGATCTTGCTCGTCCCAGGGATGAATGCATAGAGGACGTTCTCTTTGCGAACAAAGGATGCGTTCTTGAACCCTTGTAACGCCCACTGACGCAAACCATTCAGCGGATTGTAGGAAACCAATTCATCGTTCGATTGAACGACAACTCCAGAGCGAGAGATGGCTGCAATTTTGAACGCGCGTCGCTGAACTGGCATCCCCCAAGTATTTCGCTCAATGGTATTGCTGCGTCCCCGACCTCGATCTACCACCGCCTCTTTATTCTCATTGGCAAAGCTCAATGTCCACAACTGACCGTCTTGTTCGCTCCTCGTTGCATGGAACAAATCGATAGCGATCAACTGATCTTTCAACTCGACGACCAATAAACTTTCTAACGCATAAACTCTTGGAACCACTGTTCGATCCGATCGCGTCACATCGAGCAAATACTGCACATCTTCGCCTGTCGTGCGATTAAACAATTGAAGCAATCCCGAATGAAAATAGACTTGCCACCCTTCAAAGGACGTTCCAATTCGTTCCACAACCGGACACAGATGGGAAGATTCGTGAACCCCATCGAGACCTTCTTGCAAATTGCGTTGGTCAAATGATGTATTTACGACCACTTTCCCCTCAGGCCAGGATGCGACTCGGCTCGCGACCCCTTGGCGTGCTGCAAATCGTTCAAGCAAACTCGATTGCTCATTGAATCGCAATACTCCTGGTTGATATCGACCAGTTAATGACTTCGCTAGTTCGATAAAAGCATCGTTGTCTTGTCCAAGCTCCAGCCAAGCCTTCATCGGCCTCTCGCCTCGCAGGTAAACCGAAGCGCGAACCCGCTGTACTTCCTTTGTAAACGATTCTGTCCAACCGCTGGCTTGAAACTTGTTTGGCTTCGATGGAATTAAATACTCAGCGTCGATCAAACTCCGATTTCCAAGCGTCTTTACGTAACGCAACCGAGCTTCATCCGTGTAGGGCAATCCATCGAAATGCTGCAACCGCAATCGTAATTCACTCGGGTCGCGCGTCGCTTCGGGAGACAATCGCTCCTCAATTGCCTTACCTAACTTTTCCCAATCCTCAGGCTTGATCTTCTCTGCCGTTCTCGCCAGTCTTGCGGAAATCCAACTGTCTTCTTGGATTGACCAGCGATTGTTGACATCGACATCTTGGCTGTCGTTCATTTGATCAACACGGCGATGCATCCGACCATCGGACAACTCAAGCAGTTTCTCGAAGGCCTCGCTCCAACGCTCTTGTTGTTCCAATCCATGGATCACGATTCGTAGATACGAAGGAAGATCCATGTCGAACGTCAACGCTTGATACTTGCGAACGCGATCCACATAGCGATCAAAGTCCGATCGCAAGGCGATCGATGCCGCTTTGACCAACGAGCGCTGGATGCTGCGGTCGTTCGGAGCACCCTCCATCGCTTGCTCAAGATTCGTTAGTGCACCGTCGATGTTTCCGGACGCAAGATCCAATTCCCCTTGCTTGAGCAACGTCATAGGCGTCTGCCCCGATCGCTTCAACTCCTCAAGCAATTCTTGCTGGAATGGATCTCGTAAAGAATAACAAGTCAATTCATATGGACTGGTGCTCAATAATTGGTTGCCAACGACGGTCAGATTCCCCAGCGCACGCTCTGTGCGTGTCGTCGAGAGGATGGCACCTTGGACCAAATCAATTTCCATTAACTGCTGCGTGGACAGAGGAACAAACAACTTGGAATCAGCTCGCACGCACTTGCCAACCACTTGAGCACTACCCGGAAACGGAATGGGCGCCCAAGCTGGTTGGCCTGTCTTCAAATCAATCCCGACGATTTCTTGAGCATAGACCAATACAGCAACTTGATTCCACACACCTGCTATAAATCGAAAGGTGGTGTTTTCTTCTAAGCCGATCTGCCACAGCTCCGATCCATCGGCGTTCGATACCCCATAGATCGCTGTCCCGTTCGAAGGGGCGAAAACACTTACTCCATCCTGAGATATTACGAAGGTGTTCAGTGGACGAGACATCATCGGGTCTGTCTCTCGTACATCCATCCCGCCGACGAAATTAAATGCAGCTCCAGGTGTCAAAGACGCATTCAGTGGATAGCTTTTGTTCCAAGCGAGTTCACGACGATCCAGGTCGTAGGCGACCAAGAATCCCGATAACGTTGGACACAAAACCAGCGATCCATCGATAGTAGGTGTCAAGCCAAAGGATTTGCGTTGGGGATCAAGTGAAATCGTCGTCCCTTGATTTGCCGCTAAAGGCTGCTTCCATCGCAGTTTACCTGTCGCTGGAACCAGGGAAATCAAATAAACCTCGCCGTTGATCTCGGCGATGACTAGCAACTCGGTCTGCGTAGGCAACGGCGCTCCTAGAAATAAAGCTCCCGTTAACTCGGGCGCACTCGAGGTCGATACACCACCGCATTCCCAAAGCAACTTTCCTTCCTCGGGCATACTCCAAGCTTGAAGAACGTTATTCGTCCTTATCATCTGACCGCGGCCCAATTGACCATTCTGACCGACCGCAAAACTCTCACCAACCTCCAATGCGGAAGTTTCGCTAACGCTGTATATCCGCTCGCTGTCTAACGATAACTGGCTTGTCGTGAAATCGCCCCACACGCGTCGTACCAAATAATCAGGTGCAGGTAGACCCAGCGAATAGCCATCGCGTTCTTGAGAGTTCTCGAATGAGAACCCAAGTGGCGTGCCGCTAAAGACGATCGGCCAACGAATCTTGCCGCTGCGTGCATCGATCGCCAAGATGCGCTGATCGTACGATGGGATAAGCACCAAACCATTGCCCGTAGCGATAGGGACTCTCGTTGGAATCACATGCGACTTCCTTTCGGAAATCTGCTTGCGCATCGTGCGTTCGAGATTCTCCTTGTGCTGTGTTGATTCATGCAAATCCACTAGCCATCGCAAAATCGGAACAGGCCGCCCCCCGAGAGTGTTGGCATTTCTGTCCATTTGCCCACCCTCAAACATCGGCCAGCGAACACTACGAACCACACGCTTGATCGGCTCCTTCGATACCGACTCCAAAATGGAATCAGCAGCGGTCTTGTCATTCCAGCCAACCTTCGCGCCATCCCAATCAACGGAGACATTAGGAAAGTATTCGCGAACACGTTCCAGGAGTATCAACGCATCGGCTTTGGGAACAACCGCAGCTTTCGTAGCAAGAGCAAGGACTCCAAGGGATGGGCCAAACCGTTCACGCGCACGTGGTTGATCGACAAGTCGTTCCAACGTCGCGGCTGCCGTTGCCACCGAACCATTGGCAATGTCCCGATTCGATAACAACAACCCCGCATCGAGTCCAGCTTCTGTAAAGCTATAGCGACTCGCGACCTGACGAAGCAATCCTGCGTCCTCTTCTTCGATAGCGTTCTCAAGCAACTGACGGGCACGAACACCATAACGCAATTCGATTGATTGTTGAGCTTCTTTAGGAAGCGATTCAAGCAATCGCTTCGCCTCGCCTAAAATTGTTCCCGATCCTTCCTTGCCTCGCGCACCGATAGGGATGAAATAGTCTTCGCCAAGCCCTTGCTCCCCAGCTTGATCTTCAAGTCCAAGGAGTTGTCCCAAGGCCACCACGGCTTCGCCCCACTGCTCCTTGGATATCGATTCCTGAGCGTCACCTAAGAGTACCTCGACTTCCCGAGGTGCCGTCATCAACAACCCTTCCGGCATCGAAAAGCGGCTTTGGAAGCCTTGCGCAAATGCAGTCCCAGGAGCACACAGCGCAGCGAGCAAAACCCCGGATCGCCACAGGATTGCGAAAGGGAGTTTGCGAAGCGCTACCGATGAAGATTTCGATGGGATTCGCAGACTAGGTACGGCTCGTCGCACAGACATGGATAGCCCCGGCAATTTCCTGGGAATGGTCAGACGGTCAGCAAAGCAGCCGCCTGCGGGGTCGGCACAAGCCGGCGCGAGAGGCTGCATGAGTATCAGTGTACCGGAAAACAGTCCCTTTTCGCAGTTCCCACCCCAATTTCCGCTCAGTACTGTTTTCCCTGCGCCCATCTCCGTTTCCCAACGCCTATCTCCTAGGGGTCGCAAGCAGTGACGCTACCGTGACCACTTGCGCTGTGCGGCTGGTAATTTAACGGTCCTTCCGGTTATTTCCCGGGCACAACCGTCACTCCACTGCTGTCTCGCTGACCCATCGGGTTACCATTGCATGGCCAACGGCCACCTCACCCCACATCAATGGCAACCCGAAGTGTAAACGAGGAAGCTGCGGTACACGCTCCATCGCCCATCAGCACGCTCTGCGTAAGAACCACCGCTCAATAATCCGAAAAGCCTGAGCAACTGCTGCTAATGCAGTCAACCGTCACTCCGCTGCTGCCTCGCTGACCCATCGGGTTACCATTGCGTGGCCAACGGCCACCTCAACCTACACCAATGGTAACCCGAAGTGTAAACGAGGAAGCTGCGGTACACGCTCCATCGCCCATCAGCACGCTCTGCGTAAGAACCACCGCTCAATAATCCGAAAAGCCTGAGCAACTGCTGCTAATGCAGTCAACCGTCATTCCGCTGCTGCCTCGCTGACCCATCGGGTTACCATTGCGTGGCCAACGGCCACGTCAACCTACATCAATGGTAACCCGAAGTGTAAACGAGGAAGCTGCGGTACACGTTCTATCGCCCATCAGCACGCTCTGCGTACGAACCACCGCTTCATAATCCGAAAAGCCTGAGCAACTGCTGCTAATGCAGTCAACCGTCACTCCACTGCTGCCTCGCTGACGCGTCGGGTTACCATTACATGGCCAACGGCCACCTCAACCTACATCAATGGTAACCCGAAGTGTAAACGAGGAAGCTGTGGTACACGCTCCATCGCCCATGAGCACGCTCTGCGTAAGACCCACCGCTCAATAATCCGATAAGCCTGAGCAACTGCTGCTAATGCAGTCAACCGTCACTCCACTGCTGCCTCGTGATGCATCGGGGTTACCATTGCGTTGCCAACGAACTTTCTCATCCCATTGGCGAACTTCCTGAGCCAATCCGTTTTCACGCGTCCTTATGTCAAGGCAAAAAAACACCCTGACATGCTTAGAACGCCCGATCTTCGCATGCAGGGTGGCCTCTTGAAACCGATTTCGAACGCCCGTGTCTCAACCGGTTTCATTGATTAGAGACTCCGGAGAATGTACTATCCTAAGCTATACGATGGAATCGCACCCCGTAGAAAATGGCGGATAATCTTACTTTAACCACCCACTAGGGTGGAAAACCGTTCGCTTAAGTATTCTATTTGCATATTGATATTATCGAAAAACCGCAAGCAGTACCGCAGTAAAGAAGATTCGCTTATGCAGAAGGCCGTTTTTCGATCATCAAAAATCCACCTCCAGCGGTCCTGATTTACTGGTTCGTCGGGAATTTTTGGTGGCTACCCACCTTACTGCGATCACCGCGACACAGCTAACCGCGCAAGACCTTCAACGCATCGACGAGAATGCCGGCAACGAAGACGGCCAGTACGCACCAAGCGACGTACCACCACCAAGGTCGATTCAAAGGACTGCGTCGCTTACCGAATTCGTTTTCTAGGAATTCTTGATAATCAAAATCATCGGATTGAGACTCATGCCATGGGGCATGCCCACAGTGATGGCATCGCGTAGCATCGGTACGGATTCTCTTCGAGCATTCAGGGCAGTCCATAAACTGCAAGGACTTGGGCATCACCTCACCCCTTTCATTTCATTCCAACCTTGGACCGTTGAAGTATCAGCAAGAGAACGACACGATGTCCACCACAAAACCCAACTGATCGAATCGCCGTTTAAATTTGCATCGCTGGTTTTATGGGTAGTCGTACGATGGGTTATTCGGATCAAAGTCTTCGTCGCTGAACCCAACATTGAGCTCAAGATTTTCGTAAGTGAACTCTTCATCAAGCACCGGTTCACCGCCGGGCTGCTCAGGCCAGAGGTAGCTAGCGTAATGAATAGGAATCCCCAATTGCAGGTCGATGTCGATAACTGCGCGATGGAAATCAAATCGATGATCTACACCATCGACCACGATTTCTTGCGCTCGGTGTAGTACCTCGATTCTTTTGCATTCACGGTCTGCGACAATCACCTTTGGGTCAATGTTCACTTCACACTCTTCGAACGACCTATCCTTCAGTCCTCGCTCGATCAGTTTTTCGAGAAGCTTCTCAATACCCAGATCGCTGATCGGGTAGCGGTTCCCTAGCATTGCCAGACGGCTGTTGGGGGCAAGCTCAACAGTGGTGATATTCAAGATTCCAGCTTCGTGAACCATCATCAAGTCATCGTTCATGCCTTGACGCCAAATCACTTCGCGCCCCGATTGCGATTTCGGCTCGATGAATTTCAAGTAAACATCGACAGGACGGTTGGACGACTCATTGAGCGGCTCCCGGTATCGCAGTTTGACATCCATTTTGGTAACAGCGGCGAGCTTTTTCCCGGAACGTTCTTGTTTGACAACTCTGGCTCTGTAATCGCGATGTTCGCTGCGATGGACGGCTAGCGAGGATCGAGCAAGTTCGAGAACGGGGTCGAGTGGATGACTAGAACTGCTCGATTGAAACTCCTGCCCTGCCTCGCTCGCATTAGGCGTGAGAGAAGATTGAGCAGCTTGTGGATCAGAGGTATGGTCGAGCGAGCGCGGAGAGAGTAGCAGCCAGCGTGCGGAACTCCAGAGACCCGCACCGAGCAACAGAAAACAAATCGCGCTCAGAAATGCTGCGCGAAGCGAAAACCAACTGCGTGACTTGCGAGTCGCACTCGAGTTCAATTGGGAATTCAATTCGGAATCCAACTCGGAGCGTTGTCGGGTTTCATCCATCGATGATCTGTCCACAAGTAATACTCGCTTTCGAAGTGCAGTCGGAAGAATAACCAAATAACCAGCAGTGTACGAATTGGCAGACGTACGAGTCACTAGTCATGTAGTCCAAACTCCGAGCCTTTGTCGAGCCAAGCTTGAACATCTTGTTTCGAAATCGATCTTGCAAGCTTAAAGCCTCGAGAGGAGAGGGAGAAGTCCCGATGCAGGTGGTGCATCACTAGCCCTAATGCACAGAGCTGCCGAAATCCCTCGAGGAAAGCGACGGTGACTTGTGGATTTTCTGGGTCTCGGAAAGCGATTGTTTGAGCCGTGTCGAGTTCGACATAGACCGCGAGCAAGCGAGCGGCAGGGTCGAAAGCGGTGTTGACTCCGCGTACTTCGATAACACCCCGATCGCGGGCTGCTACCAGGATCGCCTTCGCTTCGGGCATTAATTGCTCCACTGCAATATGATTAACGGCAGGACCATCCACCATGGCTTGACTGCAGAGTTGAGCAAGAGCGACCAAAACCGGCGCTCCGGCGCCGAGAGCTTCCCAACTCCCGGCTAGATAGTGATCAACCGGATTGAGCTTACCTACCGGTTTGCTAGGCATCATGTGTGGCTCGTCCATCTACCATCCTTTGTTTTGGCTTTGCAGGAGGTTATTCGTCCAAAGTGAATTCAGATTGCTTGCGAGGGCATTGTATAAATTCGGATTGTAGAACAGGAGGGAATTCCCGATAATCAGTGGGGATACACATTTGTTGATCCCGATGCAGCGATCCTCAGTTTGGTCGATTCGTCTGACCGCACGAGCTGCCGCAGTTTTTCCTTTCATTTGTATTTGGAGTGCCCTCATGGCCTTGGTCCCCCTCCGTAAAGTCCTAGATCACGCTGCAGAAAATAACTATGGAGTTGCCGCATTTAACGTCAACAACATGGAACAGATCCAATCGATTATGGAAGCGGCCAAGGAGACCAATTCTCCGGTGATCATTCAAGCATCGCGCGGTGCGCGGTCCTATTCGCAAGATGCATATTTGCGACACCTCATGCTCGCGGCTGTGGAGCTTTACCCAAACATCCCGATTGTGATGCACCAAGATCACGGCAACTCGCCCGAGACCTGTTTGTCGGCGATCGAAAACGGATTCACATCCGTGATGATGGATGGTTCGCTGAAAGAAGATGGCAAGACCCCAGCGCCTTACGAATACAACGTCGAGGTTACCCGTCGTGTCGTACAACTCGCACACGCCCGTGGTGTGAGCGTTGAAGGGGAGCTCGGTTGCCTCGGATCCTTGGAGTCTGGTCATGGAGAGGCCGAAGACGGACACGGTGCTGAAGGTGTCTTGAGCCATGATCAACTTTTGACAGACCCAGAAGAAGCCAAGCGATTCGTGGAAGAGACCGGCGTTGACGCTTTAGCGGTTGCTATTGGAACAAGCCACGGGGCTTATAAGTTCACCCGCAAACCAGACGGTGAAGTCCTTGCGATGAGCCGTATTGAAGAGATCCATCGGCAAGTCCCTAACACCCACTTGGTGATGCATGGAAGCAGCTCCGTCCCGCAAGAGCTTCAAGATATCATCAATCAGTTCGGTGGAAAGATGAAGCAAACTTGGGGGGTTCCAGTTGAAGAAATTCAGCGAGGTATCAAGAGCGGTGTTCGCAAGATCAATGTCGACACCGACTGCCGCATGGCGATCACTGGAGCTATTCGCAAGGTGCTGATGGAAAACCCAGAGAAGTTCGATCCGCGAGATTACCTCAAGCCTGCTCGCACAGCCATGAAGGACGTTTGTGTGGCTCGCATGGTTGCTTTTGGTCAAGCCGGCCAAGCCGACAAGATCAAGTAGTCCACGCCTAGCTAAGTCCACGACCAGCTAAGCCCACGACCAGCTAAGCCCATGAATAGCTAAAACGAGTAGTCAACACGGGCAGTTAATACGAGTAGTTAACACGTGCTGACGACTCGATTTGGAAGCAGCTTCCCAACGCAACTTCACGGAAAGCGATATTCCGTCCGAATCTCGCTTTCCTTTCGTCCATGGATCCCTTATAGTTCCGGCGTGTGGATTGGAAAAATCCGCACGCTTGCCTCCGACCGTTTTTCCGGCTGAGGGACCATAATTATGCGTTGGCCCAGATCGTTTCGGCGAGTGCAGTAGCACGCTTGATCTGCGTCAGTCTCGCAGCGGCTCCGTGTCGTGCCGCAAACGGTCGGAGGATTTTTTCTTTTTCGCAAATGTTTTGCGTCAGCTTCATGCTTCCGAATCTCGGCGAAGCGTCTGCCCGTGAGCACTCATTCAAGCTGATTTGTCGGCCCGTTTCCCGTTAAGGATGGAATACCAACCCTAGCGGCTTGCTTGTGAAAAAGTTGACCCTGCAGCGGGTATGAGTTATATTCCACGTAGTGATTGTCTCGGGATTTCTAGGATTTTTCCATGAACGGCCCGCTACAGACACCTCAGCAAGTTTCGGTCCCGCGTGGACTGGACTCCCCCCCTACCCGACCCTCTTGGGTACTTGAACATCATCTTATGCCGAATTCATTCTTGAGCTGTTTCAACCGTTCCGCACTTCTCCGTGGGCTCACCAAGGTAGCTGTTGCATCCCTGACCCTCACCGCGACTTTGACCCACACCGTGTCTTTCCCATCGAATGCTTCGGCTGCCGACCCGGGGAGTCCAACTTGGTCCAAGGACATTTTGCCGATTCTTCGCGCAAACTGTTTCGCTTGCCATCAAGCATCGAAGACACAGGGGGGCTATCTGATGACCGATTTTGCCGGCCTTCTTAAAGGTGGTGAATCGGGAGATGCCGCAATTGTCCCGGGAAATCTCGAAGCCAGTGCGATTCTTCGGGAGATCACGCCGGTGGACGGAAAGTCTGAGATGCCAAAGAATCTTCCGTCGCTCAAGCCGACGGAGATCGAGTTGATTCGTAAATGGATTGCCGCCGGTGCCGAACGCGATGTTGTGGAAACAGGTCCGCGATACACGCAGGAAAAGCCTCCTGTCTACACTCGCGGTCCATCGATCACCACGATGCAATTCTCGCCCGACGGAACACAGCTTGCGGTCAACGGCTTTTACGAAGTCCTAGTATTCGGTACTCAGGATTGGCAATTGAAGAACCGATTGATCGGACCGAGCCCACGAATTGAGTCGGTTCGTTTCTCTCCGGATAGCCAGTGGCTAGCTGTTGCCGGAGGAGAACCGGGAGTCATCGGCGAATTGCAGCTTTGGAATAACGCAAACAAGCAGTTGCACCGAAGCACCTTGCTCGGTGGCGACACGCTGTTCGGACTCTCATGGACCAATGATTCAGCAATGCTCGCACTTGGAATGGCCGACAATTCCATTCGCGCATTCGATCTCGATGGAAATCAAAAACTCTATCAGCGAACTCACGAGGATTGGCCCCGATCAACCGTTTTCACGGTCGATGGCAAGCACTTGATTTCTGGTTCTCGAGATATGACGGTCAAACTCACCGAGGTGGAGACAGAGAGGTTTATCGATAACGTCACATCGATCACTCCAGGAGCATTGAGGGGAGGCATTCAAGCCCTTGCGAGGCATCCGGAACGCGACGAGATCCTTGTAGGTGGCGCAGACGGAACACCCAAAATATATCGCGTCTTTCGCCAAACAGCCCGAGTGATCGGAGACGATGCGAACTTGGTTCGCCAGCTCGACCCGATGCCAGGTCGAATCTTCGACGTATCGATCAGCCCTGATGCGAAGTACCTTGCTGCTGCTTCGACCATAGACAATCAGAGTGTGATCAAAGTCTGGTCGTATGATATCGACGCAAAAATGCCCCCAGAAATCAAAGCGATTCAGGCAAAGCGAGCAGCGCAACGCAATCCAGAGGAACGGAAGAAACTCCAAGAGTATGTTACCGAGCAGCCGCAAGTCCTCGGTACATACCAAGTACCCAACGCAGCAGTTTATTCGGTTGCGATCGATGGTAACGGACGAGTAGCTGCAGGTGCCTCCGACGGCCACATTCGCGTTTGGAATATCGCTGATGGTGCAATGGTTGCAGATTTCGATGCGACTCCCGCGGGATCGCAAACAGCAATTGATGAAAGCTCGATTGCTTCTCTTCGCGCTGCAAGGCTCGAGGCCATTGCCCAAGCTCACCGTGCGGAGCGTGAGGTACCAGCCACTCAAGTTGAAGGAGGACTCTCGCACCAACCGATCCCATTGGAGAAAATTTCCGCGATTCGCGTCGAGCCATCGAACATCGACTTTGCGACTTGGAATGACTCCGCACAGATTGTCGTCATGGCTCAGTTGACTACCGGAGAACTTGTCGACGCGACTTCTCAAGCAACCTTCCAATCGAGTAGCGATACGTTGTGGGTATCCCAGCGAGGTTGGGTGCAGCCAATCCAAGCGGCGGACGCTACGATCTCCGTGGCAATTGGATCGCACCAGCAGAACATAGCGGTACACTCCGCCATTGCACCTACGTTTGCAGTAGACTTCGTTCGAGACGTCAACCCTGCTCTCTCTCGCTTAGGGTGTAACTCGGGAACATGTCACGGAGCACAAGCGGGGAAAAATGGATTCAAGCTTTCGCTTCGAGGATACGACCCGGCCTATGACGTTCGTAGCCTTGCGGATGATTTGGCAGGAAGAAGAATCAATCCAACATCCCCGATCGATTCGATGATGCTCACGAAACCCCTTGGGGTAGTCCCTCACGTTGGGGGCAAACTCTTTGAGCCGGGGGATAACCATGCGTTGGTACTTCGTCAGTGGATCGCTGGCGGAGCAAACTTGAATTTGGCTTCCCCTAAAGTGACCGGCATTCAAGTAACGCCGACGAATCCTGTCATTGCAATGCCTGGTGGGATTCAGCAATTGCGAGTCGTGGCGACTTATGCTGACGGCAAGACGCGGGATGTAACGCGCGAAGCATTCCTTGAATCGGGGAATACCGAAGTCGGTGCCGTTCTTGACGGATCGCGAGTCCAAGCCTTGCGGCGCGGAGAGGTACCTGTCCTGGCCCGTTATGAAGGAGCTTATGCAGCAACAACACTGACGGTCATGGGGGATCGAGAAGGCTACCAACCTGTTCAAATCGCTTCGGAGCAGACGGTTGATCGTTTGGTAGCGGCGAAATGGGAGCGGCTGAAGATACAGCCTTCCGGCTTGTGCGACGATTCGGAATTCCTTCGACGCGTAACGCTCGACCTGACTGGATTGCCTCCCTCACCCGAATCCGTGCGAGCCTTTTTGAGCGATACAACGGAGAGCAAACTCAAGCGAGATCGGGTAATTGACGAGTTGATCGCGAGCGATGCTTTCGTCGATCACTGGACCAACAAATGGTCTGATCTGTTGCAGGTGAACTCGAAGTTCTTGGGTAAAGAGGGAGCTTCGAAATTCAAAGATTGGATTCGCAATAGTTTCGCAACGAACAAGCCTTACGACAAATTTGCTTACGAAATTCTTACTGCTAGCGGTTCGAACCGAGAAAACCCAGCCGCTTCTTATTACAAGATTCTGCGAACTCCAGAGGAAGCCGTGGAGAACTCCACCCACTTATTCCTCGCGGTGCGATTCAATTGCAACAAATGCCACGACCATCCATTCGAGCGATGGACCCAAGATCAGTATTACGAGACAGCAGCTTACTTCGCCCAGGTTGGGTTGAAGAAAGACGAAGCCTCCGGCAACAACACGATCGGTGGTACGGCGGTCGAAGGGGCGAAGCCACTTTGGGAAGAGGTTTTCGACAAGAATGATGGTGAAGTCAAGCATCAGAAGACCCAACAAGCCATTGCACCGAAGTTCCCGTTTGTCGCGGAGCATGCACTTGCGGAGAATCCTTCGCGTCGTACTCAATTCGCAGCGTGGGTGACATCTCGTCAGAACCCTTATTTTGCGAAGAGTTTTGTAAATCGGATGTGGGGTTATTTGCTAGGCAAGGGTTTGATCGAGCCGATCGATGATATCCGTGCTGGAAACCCACCGAGCATTCCTGAATTGCTTGAGTTCCTAGAGAAGGATTTCATCGCGCACGATTTCGATATCCGCCATGTTGTCCGCACAATTTGCAAGTCGGATGTTTATCAGTTGTCGATCGATACGAATCGATACAACGCCGACGATGATCGCAATTACTCGCACGCCATGCCTCGACGGCTTCCTGCAGAAGTCCTCTTTGATGCGATTCACCAAGTCACTGGTGCGGCGTCGAAGATTCCTGGGCTTCCTCCTGGAACGCGTGCTGCGGCCCTTGCCGATGCAGATGCTGGTCTTCCCGACGGCTTCCTAAACAACCTCGGTCGTCCGCCTCGCGAGAGCGCTTGTGAATGCGAACGTTCCAATGAGCTGCGGCTTGGATCAGTTATGGCATTGGTCAGTGGCCCGACTCTTGGTACGGCCATCGCCGACCCAGAGAATGCGATTCGCAAATTGGTTGAATCCACAGCGGATGATGCCGCGTTGATCGACGAAGTCTTCGTGCGGGTACTCAATCGGCATGCGAGTGCTGAGGAGATCCAAACAGCACTTTCGACCATGACCTTGATTCAAAGAGACCATGAGAGACTTTCGACTCAGTTAGCGGAACGCGAAACTTGGTGGGTCGAGGAGAAGCCCAAGCGTCAAGCGGCGCTTGATGCGGAGCGGGAATCGACCAAAGCCGCTTTAGAAGCTCGCAAGGAAACAATACGGCCAGAGCGGGAAGCAGCCGAGAAAGCTCGACTTGAACGACTGGCTGCAGCCCAAGCGGCGGTGCAAGGGTTTGAAGCAAACCTCGATATGAAGCTTCAGGAATTCATCAACGCACGTCGCAATGGTGCATCGTGGCAGACATTGACAGCCGTAAAGGCACAAGCCACCACGGGTGCTACACTTGCACCTCAGTCGGATCGATCGATTCGCGCAAGTGGTGGAGCCAACAAAGGTATCTACACCGTAGACACCGTACCGGTTGGAGGCCCTATCAGTGCGGTTCGGCTCGAAGCCCTCACGGCAAGTGATTTACCCGGCCAAGGGCCAGGTCTACCACCTAATGGAAACTTCGTAGTAACCGAGATTGAATTGTTTGCTGGGGCACCTGACAAGCCGAACGAAATGCGCAAGCTCAAGCTTGTTAAGGGGCTTACCGACTTCGATCAACAAGGCTTCTCGGCCGCAGCGGTTATCGATGGCAATGCAGCCGATCCCAATGGTGGTTGGGCGATTGCTGGTGCTACAGGTGTCGAGCATTGGGCAGTTTTTGCACTGGAAGCACCAGTGACATTGCTCAAGGGTGAGGTTCTCCAATGGAGGATTCACCAAGTTCACAATGCCGAGAATCATCGCCTTGGCCGCTTCCGTCTCAGCGCTGGACAGCATGAAGGAGAAATCGCTTTGGGCTTACCGGAATCTTTCCAAGCCATTGCAGCGATTCCTCGCGAAGCATGGAATCCGGAGATCACCAAAGAAGGTATGAACTACATCAAACTTTCTTCGGGTGAATTGCAAGGGTTGCAAGCGATTGTGCAGAAGGAAAGCCAAGGGCTACCAGAGGACGAACAAGTCATCGTCTTGGCGAAGCGAATCGAACGATTGAGTTCCCCACTTCCGGAAGATTCACGTTTGATTCGACTGCGAGCCGACTTGAAGGAAAGCGAATCGCAGTTGGTAAACGGTCGATTGACTGCGGCTCAAGATTTGGTGTGGGCTTTGATCAACTCGCCTGCGTTCCTCTTCAATCACTAATCCAATCATTAATTCAATCACATAGCGGTGATCGAAGACCTGACTTTTTGATTTGACCCTAGACGTAATTTCATCAACTTTACTAACCTTTGAGATGGTCAGAAACCTTCCCTAGTTTCGACCGAACAATTCCTAAAAAGGACATCCGTCATGTTGCGATTGCTTGGTTCAGCCGGTAAGGATTTGTGCGATTCGAGCTTGGGGATATCCCGGCGAGATGTTCTTCGTGTAGGCTCCTCAGGACTTTTCGGACTGTCGTTAGCGAATCTCTTGAGGTTGCAATCGGCACAAGGCGCACAGAGCGATGGAGCGCCAGGGTGGAATCGAGCCAAGCGGATGATTTTGGTTTACCTGCAAGGAGGTCCGTCTCATTTGGATCTGTGGGATCCTAAAGACAACGTGCCAGACAAGGTCAAAAGCGTATTCAAGCCGATATCTACCAAGCTGCCTGGGATTTCGTTTACCGAGAATTTGCCCAAGTTAAGTATGGTCAACGACAAGTTCACGATGATTCGTTCGATGAGTTACACCCCAAACGGGTTGTTCAATCATACGGCGGCGATTTATCAGATGATGACCGGATATACCACTGACAAGGTCAGTGCTTCCGGCCAGCTCGAACCGCCGAGCCCAAAGGACTTTCCAAACTTCGGCTCCAACATTATCCGTTTGCGCCCAGCGGACGAACCGATGTTGCCATTCGTCATGTTGCCCCGCCCACTTCAAGAATCGAATGTGGTTGGCAAGGGTGGGACAGCAGGGTTTTTGGGTAAAGAATACGATCCGTACACGTTGTACCCAGAAGGGGACGACTTGGACATGAACAAGATGGATCGCATCAACGTCAGCGACTTGCAACTGCGACCAGAAGTCTTTTCTGTTCGATTGCAGCGACGTGCGACCTTGCGAGATTTGATCAATAAGCAGATGCCTTCGATCAATGCTGCGGTTGAGAACCAGCAACTCGATGAGTATTTTAGCCAAGCCTTATCGTTGGTCGTCTCGGGCAAAGCGAGAGAAGCTTTCGACTTGAGCCAAGAATCAGAAGCTCTGCGAGATGCCTACGGTCGCAATACCTTCGGCCAGAGTTGCTTGCTCGCCCGTCGACTGGTGGAGGCTGGAACGCGAGTGGTTGAAGTTGTTTGGCCCAAGGTTGCTAACAGCGACAACCATTCATGGGATCACCACGTCGACCTATCGAAACGAATGAAGAACCAATCAGCACCGATGCTCGACGCAGGTCTCTCAACGTTGGTAGAAGACTTGGACCAACGCGGATTGCTCGAAGATACCTTGTTGGTAGCGGTCGGAGAATTCGGTCGTTCTCCTGAGCGAGGGGTAAGCACATCTGGAAACGGTAACAGCGATGACGGTCGAGATCACTGGCCGTACTGCTACACCTCCGTGGTAGCTGGAGCGGGTATCAAGCGTGGGTATGTTCACGGGAAGAGCGACAAGACCGCCAGCGCCCCGATCGAGTCCCCTGTGCACCCAGCTCAGTTGCTAGCGACCATCTATCACGCTTTCGGGATCGAGCCCGAGACCATTGTTTATAATCACCTCAATCAACCACGCGAGTTGGTCAAAGGTCAAGCCGTCACAGAATTGTTCGCTTAATGATCACTTCCCTCGTGAGCGCGAGAAGTCGATGCTCATGAATAAGTGCTCATGAATAAGTGCTCATGGATAAATGATCATGGATAAATAATGGGCGTAAGGTCAAGAAGCTAATACCACCTGTTTTTCAGCAGGTGGCTCCTCAAACTTGGAATGAATGTATGCGAAAGTTAAAGTTCACGTTTAGTGTGGCGGCGCTGTGCGCGGTCGCAACTATGATTCCCGCTGGTTCGTCTTCAGCTTGGGGACAAGAGCCGGATAAAAAAGCCGTTGCGAAGAAAGGGTTGGGAGCAACCCCAGCGAGTGCTTTCCGCGTGCCAGAGGGTTTCGATGTCGAACTCGTCTACGAGGTGCCCAGTAAGGATGAAGGCTCTTGGGTAGCGATGTGCGTGGACTTGAAAGGTCGTTTGATCGTTTCGGATCAATACGGGAAACTTTATCGGGTCACTCCCGGTGAAGTTGGCAAATCAGGGGAAACCAAGGTCGAGCCAATCGAAGTGAACTTGGGGATGGCCCAAGGCTTGTTGCATACGAAAGATGGTTTGTACGTCGACGTCAATGGGGATGGAATCCTCAACAAAGACGAACCCAATGCGCCGCGGGGGCCAGGTCTCTACAGACTTCAAGATCTTGATGGAGACGATCGGTTTGAGAAAATCGATCGCATCATTCCGTTAACTGGTGGTGGCGAGCATGGGCCCCACGCAATTATTCCGGGTCCGGATGGTCGATTGTACATGTGTGCAGGGAATCAAACCGATCTACCAGAAAAAATCGACCGCTCGCGTGTTCCTCGCCATTGGAGCGAAGATCACATGCTCGGGCGCATGCCTGATGGTCGTGGATTTATGGCGAATAAACTTGCGCCAGGCGGCTACATCCTGAGCTTCAATCCCGATGGTAGCGATGTGGAGCTCGTCGCAACGGGATTCAGAAACGAATACGACATTGCGTTCAATCCTCATGGTGATCTGTTCACCTATGACGCTGATATGGAATGGGACATCGGTACGCCTTGGTACCGTCCGACTCGCGTAAATCACGTTGTCAGCGGTGCGGAGTTCGGATGGAGGAATGGAACCGGTAAATGGCCAGAGTATTTCGCCGATAGCTTCGGTGCGGTAGCCAACATCGGTTATGGTTCACCGACCGGAATCGTTTTTGGAACGGGAGCTAAGTTTCCATCGAAGTTCCAAAATGCGTTGTTTATCGCCGACTGGAGCTACGGGGTCGTTTACGCAGTCCACTTGGATCCGAATGGAGCTACGTACAGCAGCACCTTCGAGCCATTCGTCAGCGCTTCGCCCATGCCTGTGACCGACATGGTGATTCATCCTAAAGATGGTTGCATGTACATGACCATCGGTGGACGTAAGACACAATCTGCTTTGTACCGAATTCGATACGCCGGACAAGAAAACACCAGTCCAGCGAAATATCCGGATAACGAAGTTGCGGCTGCGGCCCGAACAGCCCGACGACAACTCGAGGCTATGCACGTTCCCGGAGCGAAGCTTGATATTCCTTTGGCGATGCGACATCTAGGTAGCCAAGATCGGGCGCTGCGGACAGCTGCACGATTGGCTTTGGAGCATTTCGACAGCAAGGAATGGCGCGATCCTGTAGCGCAAAGTTTGCCAGCTCAAGCTGCCATCTCTATGGCAGTCGCTTTGGCGAGGAAAGGAACTCCAGCGGACCAAGCAGATATCCAAAAGAGCTTGTTGCGATTGCAATGGGATAAACTTAACACCACGGAAAAGCTTGAACTACTTCGAGCCTACCAGCTCAGTTTCTTGAGGTTGGGTGATGGCACCCCAGAGTTGCGAGGACAGATTGTCAGCCAACTCGATAGTCATTTCCCCACACCAGACGGAGACGCGTTAGTGGATCGCGAGCTGGCTAGAGTGTTAATTTTTCTAGGTGCTCCGAAAGTGATCGAACGATGCATCTCGCAGATGAACGGTTCGAATTCCGCCGAGCAACAAATTCACTATGCATTCTGTTTGAGAGAAGTCGATCACGGTTGGACACCAGAGACCCGCAAAGCATATTTCCAATGGTTCTATGATATTGGAACCGCACGCGGAGGAGCATCCTTTGGTGGGTTCTTGGAGAACATTCGAAAAGTTGCCATCGGCAATCTCGATGACGAAGAGAAGAAGCAACTCGGTGAGCTCACTGGTCCATTGCCTGCGCCCAAGGACCCATTGGCCGATTTAGCACCTCGCGCTCTGGTGAAAGCTTGGAGTGTCGACGAACTCGCTGAGAAATTTGCCAACAAGAAGGCAGGTTTTAATTTTGAGCGAGGCAAACAAATGTTTGCCGTTGCCCAATGCTACAAGTGCCACCGATTTAGTGGGCAGGGGGGCATTCAAGGTCCAGACCTGACAGCTTCTTCGCAAAGATTCTCCGCGAAAGACATGCTCACAGCGATCATTGATCCAAACAAAGAGATCAGCGACCAGTACGAAGCCACAATTTTTCAGACCGAAGAAGAAACAGTGGTTGGTCGGGTTGCGAATCTCAATGGGGACAACATCATGATTGCCACCAACATGCTCGATCCGGGCAATTTCACCAATTTGAAGCGTAGCGACATCACCGACATGAAGGCTAGCAAAGTCTCGATGATGCCAAGTGGCTTGCTGGATACTTTGTCGGAGGACGAAGTATTTGATTTGTTGGTGTATTTGCAATCGGGTGGAAATCCGAAGAGTGAGCGTTATGCAGCGAGTCGGTAGTTGGTGAAATCCAACTTTCGCTAGCTATCTTTGACATTGCGTGGAAACACTCGTTTTTGATAAAGCTTTATTGGACCTTGGCGACATCCGCCCTGGTCCATTCAAACGCTTGAGAGTCGAACGAGTCATCGATGGTTTCCCGATGGACAATCCGCAAAAAGCTTCAAGTGGCGATGGGAGTCCTTGGGCTCGTTATCGCTGTCTTGGGCTATAGTGGGTTCCGGGGCGTCTATGCTTACAAGGAACTGGTAGCAACCCTTAGCAGTCGCGCTTCGGAGATTCCGTTAACATCTGAGTTGACGCGAGCGATTGATGATTTGCGCATCGAAGAAGGAGTGGGGGCATCTCCATCGGTTCTTACGTTTTCGCTAGCGCCTGAGGACGAGGTATTGCCCGTAACTCGCAAGCCATTCTTGGAGCGAGTTCAGTTTGCTCGAGAGGTCTTGGCCCGATACAAGTCGCGGCTTGAGAGTACGCATTCGGAAGCGTTATTTCTTGCAGATCGCAGTGAAGAGCTGCAATACGCCGAGAAGATCGGTCATTTGATCAATGAAATCGCTTGGAGAAACGTGCAGAAGGAGTCGATGACGAATCGGATTTCCAGGCTGCAGCAGGAGCAAGACCTCGAGCAACTTACAGAGCTTGCGCATCAACTCCCTTCGTTGCTGACGAGTCGCATGGTGAGTTTCCGGGATGAGGTTCGAGTTCGTTATCGGGCTTGGATCATCATGACATGGAGCAGTGCGTTGTTAGCGGTGGGGCTGCTTGTTGGTTTGATTGTTTATGCGCGATCCGCCGTCATCCGTCCTTTCAAGAATTTGCTTTTTGGCGCCAGGCAAGTAGCTTCTGGGGATTTCGGTTACCGCATCCACACATCTAGTTTGGACGAGATTGCGGAATTGGCGAGAGCCATCAACTTGGGGGCTCAGAGTTTTCTTGCGATCCAGAAGGATCTCAACGAGCAGGTTCGTGAACGATCCGAGGAAGTCATCCGCAATGAGCAATTGGCCAGTGTGGGATTTCTCGCGGCTGGCGTAGCGCACGAGATCAACAATCCCCTCGCGGCAATTGCTTGGAGCGCAGAAGCATTGGAAGCGAGGTTGCATCGCATACTTCATCCTCAGGTAGTCTCCCAGATGCAGTATGAGGGGAACGGGGAGTCGTTGAGCACTGGTAATTCAGCAAGCCCGGTTAATCCAGCAAGCCCAGTTAATCCAGCAAGCACTGGCATTCCAGCAAGCACTGGCAATGCAATGATTGGGACAGATCTCGATACACTGCGGTCGTATTTGCGGCGAATTCAGGACGAAGCGTTTCGATGCAAGGGGATCACGGAGCGATTACTCGATTTCTCTCGCCTGGGGAACGTGCAGCGCAAACAAGAGATCGACATGAATGAAATCGTCGAAGATGTTGTGGATATGGTGCGACATATGGGTCCATACCGATCGCAAAAGATCGAAACCATTCCGGCGAGCGAACCCGCGATCGCTTGGGCGAGTCCACAGGAAATGAAACAAGTCGTATTGAATTTGCTGACCAACGCATTGGAGTCCTTGGACGCAGACTCCAAGTTAGGCATTGTGCGTGTTGTAGTTCAGAACATACCTGAACGGGACGAAGTACGCGTGGAGATTACCGACAATGGATGCGGGATGAGTGATGAGGTACTCAAGCATCTGTTTGAGCCATTTTTCACACGGCGTCGCGATGGGCGTGGAACTGGATTGGGACTGCCGATTACGAATCGGATCATTACCGATCATGGTGGACGGATTACCCCACGCAGTGATGGCCCCTCAATGGGGTCAAGTTTTGAAATTGTTTTGCCCTCGAAACCGATGAACGATTCTTTGTATGACAACCAACAAAAACTTGCAGCCGCTTGAACCACTATCGATTCTCTTTGCGGACGACGAGAAGGAGTTGCAAGAGATCGCTCGGATGGAGTTGCCATTCTACGGACACCGCGTGACGGTCTGTCCGGACGGGTACACTGCGATCGCCGCATTGGAAAAAGAAGCTTTTGATTGCATGATCGTCGACTTGGACATGCCAGGAATGAACGGCATTCAAGTCATCGAGCGAGCAGCGACGATTTCGCCGACAACCGAAGCGATCGTGCTGACTGGTAAACGGTCGTTGGACACCGCGATCGCGGCTTTGCGATTTGGCGTGATCGACTATTTGAGTAAACCGTGCCGGTTCTCGGAGCTGAACCAGTTGCTCACGCAAGTTGCCCAGCGACGCAGACTCAAACAGCGGACTGCGGAGCTTGAACGCGTTGAAAGAAGCGAGAAAAGTCGTGCGCCGCAGATCGTAGGGGAGTCGAAATCGATGCAAGGGATTGCAAGATTGGTCGACAAGGTCGCACCGACAAATAGTACCGTTTTGATTCGAGGCGAAACCGGTTGCGGCAAAGAGCTTGTAGCCAGATCGGTTCACGAAAAGAGCTTGCGACGCGATAAACCTTTTATCGCGATCAATTGCGGGGCGTTACCGGAGCATTTGATTGAGAGTGAGCTGTTTGGCCACAAGAAAGGTGCTTTTACCGGGGCTGACACGCAGCGATTGGGATTATTCGAAGCTGCAAATGGCGGGACAATTTTCCTCGATGAAATCGGCGAATTGCCGATGCAGATGCAAGCTAAATTGCTGCGGGTGCTCGAGAGCGGCGATCTGCGGCGCGTGGGTGACAATGAAATCATCCATGTAGACACTCGAGTGGTTTGCGCAACGCACAGAGACCTTGAAGGAATGGTCGAGTCGGGTACGTTCCGCGAGGATTTGCTATTCCGTATTAACACCTTTGAAATTCAGGTTCCACCGCTTCGGGAGCGGAACGAGGATGTTATGCCTCTTGCTCGCCATCTGTATTTGCGCCATCACCCTGAACATGCCTCGATCGAACAACTTTTCTCGGACGAAGTCGTAGCGTTGTTCCTGCATCATCCTTGGCCCGGTAACGTGCGGGAATTGGCTAATGTCATCGAGCATGCGACGATTCTGTGTGAGCATCCACCGATTCTCCCAGAGCATTTGCCCAAGCACGTTGTTGACCGGCGCATGCGTCGAGACATGAAACAACAGACTTCGAGCGCAACGCTACCGATGCACTCGCAAGTCGATTCCGTACCCCCCGCGCCGTTGGCGAGGGAAGCGATTCCGCACAGGGATGCTCCGTTGAGTTTGAAAGAGATGGAAGTTCTCGCGATCCAAGAAGCGGTTTTGCGGCATAAAGGAAGCAAATCGGCGGCAGCAGAGGAGCTGGGAATCAGTCTAAAGACTCTTTACAACAAGTTGAATTCGGCGGAGGCCGCTAAAAAGGCCGCTTGATCGGCTCGCGACGCAGATACCTTCCGGTGCGATTGCTGTTTTTCGTCCTGAGACTTTTTGGTGTATACTCAAGGTTCGCAGGTGGCTTTTGCAACGCCGAAGCCACTCCACTCGGCAATGATAATGTGTTGCTGCTGGATCGACCGAACCGACCTGCGATTCCTCCGCATAAAACCATTAGGTATCGCCGATGGCCTCCCGACGAACGTCAGTGATTCAACTCGCCGATGCGCGAATTAGCGCACTAATTACAGCATTCTGTTTGATATCCTTTTTCGCTGCAGGTTTATCTCCGATTGCAAGCGGTCGCCCATCGTTTGCTCAGGATGACACTCAGACCGTTCAAACCAAACCCATTCTTGAATTCGTTCCCGCTAGCGTCGAATTAACGCCGTTTCAGAACCAGCAGCAAATCACCGTTCGCACAACGTTAGCAACGCAAACACATCCTGAAGGGAATGCGTCAGCCCCGAACACCGTTGCTTTAGCCCAGGCTACCGTGTCGCTTCCGCTTGCGGCAAAAGACGGTTTAACCTTGGAGATCGAACCGTCGGATATTGCGCACTTGGTGACTGGTCCTGAAGGTACTTGGACAGTTCAAGGGGATGCTGTTGGAACAGCGAAATTGATCGCGACATGGAAAACACCACTGGGGAACATTGAACGAGCTCAAACGCAAATCGTCGTCAATCCTCATGCAGAAGTTGTCCCCTGGGAGTTTGACAATCATGTTCAGCCGATTCTTGCCAAGAACGGATGCAACATGGGGGCGTGTCATGGTGCATTGGCTGGTAAAGGTGGTTTTCGATTATCACTTCGAGGCTACGACTCGCTCAGTGATCACTTCAACATCGCGAAACAAGATGGCGCAAGACGGGTTGAACTGAGCCAGCCAGAAAACTCGTTGTTGCTGCTCAAACCATCGGGTCGCGTAGAACACAAGGGTGGATTGAGGATCGCCGAAAAGTCGACCGATTACAAAATCTTGGTCGATTGGATTGCTCAAGGTGCGCGAGGTCCGCAAGAGTCAGACGCTAAACTGCTCGCTGTGGACGTTTACCCGAAATCGGTCGAACTCGGAGTCGGTGACTCCGATCAAATGACAGTCATCGCAAAGTACTCCGACGGTAGGTCAGAAGATGTGACGCGATGGGCCAAGTTCTCATCGAGTGATGAAGCCATTGCTCTCGTTGAAGATAGTGGCAAAGTGCGAGTCGTTGGGCCTGGCGAAGGAGCGATCATTGTTTGGTTTTCAAGTCGAATTGATTCAGCCCGCTTGCGTGTGGCCTTCGAGCAAGATCCGTCGAGACGAGCCTCATTGAACACGATCCGAGAAGAACTAGGAATTCCGGCAGAAGGCCCCTTGAATCCGATCGACCAACACGTTGCCAATCAGTTGGCCGCATTGGGTCTGATGCCATCGAAACGTTGTACTGATGCAGAATTCTTGAGGCGTACATCACTGGACGCAACGGGCACGTTGCCTACGGCGGAACAAGTAGAGCAATTTTTGGCGGACAATTCGCCCGATAAACGTAAACGTTGGGTCAACGCGTTGCTCGACAGTCCCCAATTTGTCGACTACTGGACTTATCGATGGTCCGATGTCCTGATGCTCAATAGCAACTTGCTGCGCACCGATGGGGTCAAGGCTTACTATCAGTGGATACGCGCGAGTGTGGAGCAAAACAAACCATGGGATGTGTTCGCCAAAGAGATCGTAACTGCCACCGGTGAATCGCTTGAAAACGGTGCCACCAATTTCTATGGGATCAATCAAGACCCTGAGACGATGACGGAAAACGCGTGCCAAGCGTTCTTGGGATTATCGATCGGGTGTGCGAAGTGCCATAACCATCCCTTGGAGAAGTGGACCAACGACCAATACTACGCCATGGCCAATCTATTTGCGAGAGTGCGAGCAAAGGGGTGGGGAGGAGAAGTCCGCAATGGGGACTCTGCCAGAACGGTGTTTGTGGTTGAGCAAGGTGATTTGATTCAACCTTTGCGCGGCAAGCCGCAGCCACCCGCCCCATTGGACGCCCAAGCGATTGATCCATTGGATACGAGAGATCGCCGCGAAGTACTCGCTCAGTGGCTAACCTCGCCAGAGAATCCCTATTTCACGCGAGCAATTGTCAATCGAGTATGGGCAGCATACTTGGGAGTCGGGATCGTCAATTCCATCGATGACATGCGTAGCAGCAATCCAGAGAGCAATCCTGAACTGATGTCTTCGTTGTCGGCTTTTCTAGTCGAAAACAACTTCGACTTGAAAACCTTGATGCGTGAAATCATGAATTCAGAAACCTACCAACGCAGTAGCGAACCGAGCAACGGCAATCAAGCGGATCGCAAATACTTTTCGCATTACTATCCAAAGCGATTGATGGCCGAGGTGATCCATGATGCGATTGCCTCCGTTACCAGTGTTCCGTCTGAATTCAACAAAGTTGTTTTTCTCGGCGGGGACAGAAACGACACCAAGTTCTATCCGACGGGTACCCGAGCAATACAGTTATTTGATTCGAGTGTGGAGAGTAACTTCCTGAAAACATTTGGTCGAAATCAACGTCGTATTACCTGCGAATGCGAACGAAGCGATGAGCCGAGCATCATACAGGTGTTACACCTAAACAACGGTGATACCGTCAATAAGAAGCTTGCAGAGAAGGGTGGTATCGTCGAACAGTGGCTGATGCAATTCAACGATGACCCGGCTGGTTTGGTAAGATCCGCATTTCTTCGAGCTTTGTGCCGTCCTCCGACTGACAGTGAACTTACGATCTTCACACGCGAGTTACAAGATGCCAAAAAAGCAGCGACTGGAGAACAGGGCAACGAAACTGAGTACCGCGAAGTTGTAGAAGACTTCCTATGGAGTCTTTTGAGTTCGCGAGAGTTCTTGTTCAATCACTAGAGCGTCCCCATGGAGATCAGCGAGTGATAATCGGGGTTCCTAGAATCCGCTGTTCAATGTAGTCACTTGCAAGAGTATTAGAATTGGAAGTAGGCTCTATGAGGTGTTTGCTGATCGGTGGCGGAGGGTTCTTAGGATCTCATCTTGCACAGCACCTTTTAGCCTCGGGGAGCATTGTGCGAATTTATGGTCGCAAGCCCACAGCAATTGCGAGGCAATGGCCCGGCGATTCGCACGTCGAGTGGGTGGAAGGGGATTTTCTTGATCACCACCGTTTGGCAACGGCGATCGATGGATGTGATGCAGTGGTTCATTTGGTATCGACGACCCTTCCACGCTCCTCCAATGAGAATCCGAGATACGACGTAGAATCCAATTTGACTGGCACTCTTCGGTTGCTCGAGCTAATCCGCCGATTCCCGGTCAAACGATTTATTTTTGCGTCATCGGGGGGGACGATCTATGGAGATCCTCGTTCAGTCCCAATCCTTGAATCCCATCCCACTGATCCGAAGTGTTCGTATGGGATCGTTAAGTTAGCGATCGAGAAATATTTACAACTCGAACATCAACTACATGGACTGGACTACCGAGTACTTCGCTTGGCAAATCCCTATGGTGAGCGGCAGGGGAACAAGTCCCAACATGGAGCAGTCGCGACTTTTCTTGCGAGCGCGTTGAACGGTCAAGAAATTACGATATGGGGAGATGGCAGTGTCGTCCGTGATTACTTTCATGCTGCAGATGCAGCGACGGCTTTTGGGCAGGCGTTGAGTTATCAGGGCGAACATCGAATCTTCAATATCGGTAGCGGTACGGGGGTAAGCCTAAACGAGATCTTATCGATAATCGAAGCACAGACAGGTAGTGAGTTGCGAATTGTCTATAAGGACCGTCGAGTCTTTGATGTTCCGATCAATGTGCTCGATACTTCACTTGCACGCGATCAGCTGAAATGGACACCTCGAATCAGTCTTCAGGAAGGCATTGCACGAAAAATGCGATGGCTGAAGACTCAATCCGGATAAATTCACTTTGAGTACCCGAATCGGCCCTGCATTGGCCCCAACTTGGCCCTGTATTGGCCCCGAATTCGATCACGGATACTGCATCACTTCGTCGAGGGGGACTTCCTCTGCAATGACCGCGAGGCAATCCCCCTGCTGTGTCTTGCATGGAGTTCTCATCGCGATGAGAAAACCGTTTTTGGGAGAGATAATAGGGGTCGGTAAGCGGTCGGGGCGTTCTAAGAAGTGGATGTAACCGACCGGTTGGCCGATTTGGACTCGAGCACCGAGATCCACTGCAACTTCGAACACACCCGACTCGGGAGCAAGTAGGTAATTTTTCGAATCGAGTGCTTGGGTGATGATCGACGGGGGGGCCCCCATGTCGGCCCGAGTTTGCTTGGCCCCCTTGAGTACACCCAAGTGACGTAGGACGTTCTGCAGTCCGTCAAATGCGATCCGGTGAACCGAAGCGTTTACACCTTCTCCCCCTCCCAATTCCGTCGTGACAACTATCTTACCTTGATTCTCCGCTTCGACTGGGAGCAAGCCAGCCCCAGCGATATCCGTGTAGAGAAAACAGAATTCCGTATTCCAAGCCAACATCGCATCGAGCATCGCTTGGCGCTGCGATTTGTCCGCAACAACATGCATATGGGAGCAAGGCACGAACTCCATGCTGCGTCCACCGGAGTGGATATCGATGACCGCGTCACAGATCGGGAAGAGCTCATGGGTCAGGTAATGCGCTATTTGGCTGGTGACGCTCCCATCTGGGTGTCCGGGAAACGCGCGGTTCAGGTTCATTCCATCGATGGGAGAGAGTCGGGTCGCGGATAGTGCAGCCGGAAAGTTCAAAGATGGGATCATCACCAATCGACCTGAGACGGATTTCTCTTCGATGGATCTGGCAAGTTTAAGTAGCGCAACTTGACCTTGATATTCATCCCCATGATTTCCTCCGAGGACGAGTACAGTCGGCCCGGGTCCGTTCGAGATCACGACAATAGGAATCATGATATTTGCCCATCCCGCAAGGTTATGCGAATAGGGAACTCGGAGCGCTCCATACTGCTTGCCGGGACGGTTCAAATCGAGATCGGTACGAATCATGGTAAGTGCATTGGTAATAAGACGGGAAGCGTTTGAGTAACGGTCAATTAGTTTAGCATGTGCGGGGGGATTCGCATGCGGTCTGTACTTTCGGATATGATGGCTCCGAACAAGTCAGGGTAGCTACCTTTTGTAACGCAAGTCAAAACGAGACCGCATACTGATGAACACGCAGCCGAAACACGCGAAATGCATACTGTCAAGAAAAGGCATCCTGTCAACAAAATGCATACCGGCCAGAAACGCAGCAACGGTGATATCGTTACTGGTATTATGGACTGGATGCCTTGGAAGGGTGAACGAAGCGAAGGCATGGGAGACGATAGCAATAAGCAACGCAGCTGAATTGCGAGATGCTTTGAAAGCGATCAATCCAGGGACAGTACTTCGATTGGCTCCTGGTGAATACGGTAGTGGTTATCACGTACGCGATGCTAAAGACCTAACACTTGAAGGCATCCCGCAGAGTGATCCTCCAACCTTTACCGGTGGCAACGTGGCAATCCAGTTTTCCAATTGTTCTGGCTTGCTGGTGCGTCGATTGTCGATTCGCGGTCAGCGCGACAACGGCTTGAACCTCGACGATGGTGGAGAGGCCCAAAGGCCACGAGAGATTACGATCGAGGATGTGTCCATATCGGAAATTGGACCGAAGGGAAATCACGATGGGATCAAGTGTTCAGGGCTTGAGGATTTGACCATCCGCAAATGCGAACTCAGAGGTTGGGGTGGACAAGGTGTGGATTTGGTCGGTTGCCATAAAGTGCTTATCAGCGGTTGTACTTTGAAGGGCGTCGAGGGTTTCAGCGCTTCGGCAGGGATTCAGATCAAAGGTG
>Ga0315899_10000587_pt1 | contig 43653 bp, 38 predicted proteins | sample LakEriMetagenome_2_FD_203518 | JGI IMG/M metagenome (GOLD analysis project Ga0315899, IMG submission 203518) | Freshwater fungal communities from buoy surface, Lake Erie, Ohio, United States - Buoy 4 MA112 | ecosystem: Environmental > Aquatic > Freshwater > Lake | place: USA: Lake Erie, Ohio...
AGAACAAGGACTCACACCCGATGAAATAGGAGATTGCCCGTATGATAATGAAATAATTAATCTTGAACATTCAACTACCATTGGCATTGCGACTTCTAATACTGCTGAAGGTTACGTTGATATTTACGTCTTAAATCCCGATCGAGAACTGATGGGTTTGGAGTTTATAATTTCCGGATTCACAATTAGCGATGTTCAGCCCCTCGAGATCATCGCTGAGTGGGATTTGGAAATGGCCTTCGGTGTGAATCACATCAGTGCGATGGGCCATGACCCATCCTTTTTGCCGAAGTTCACCCAGCCCACAGCAATCCTAAGAGCTTTCATAAGTGAAACAACAGATACTATTGCCTGCGTCGAAACTATTCTAGATGCGGTAAACCTCGACAATCATAACACGCTTGTGTTTATTGGAGATTGCGCACCACTCATTCCTCAAGACCCTCAACCATGCACGTGCGATTTGGATTTCGATCAAAATGTAAACATAAACGACTTGCTGATTATTCTCGGTTCCTTCGGATGTATAGAAGATTGTCCCGAAGCGGATTTAAATGCAGATGGGATAATTGGCGTAAATGACGTGCAGGAATTTATGTTGTGTTACGGTACGCCATGCACGCCTTAATCAAAAGCGATAGCGCGCGCTTATTCCTCCGCTATCCCACTCTATGTAGTGACTGCCATGCAGGTTTATACCGGGTTTCCAGTCCACACTGAATTGAATGGGAAGCGAACGCAAAGCGTATGAAATGCCGACAATAGCGTCGACACCGAGCGCATATGAATTTTCTCGAAGGACATTATCTTGCAAAACACTGTTCTTATTGAAGATCCACACATGTGCGCCGGCTCCGTAGAAATAACGCAATCCGCGAACATCGAACATTTGCTCATGGGCTTCTGCCAAAATAGTGAGGTTGGCTGCACCGAATCGTTGATAGGCGATTGCCTCAAATGCATTTCGATTGCTTGTAAAATGCTGGAACGTAACACCCGATCCCAATCCCATGCGTAGACCCACTGCATTATCCAACATTCCTCTTTGTGCTGAAAGCACACCTGTGGCAACTATCACAGCCAACCACATCAATAGCATTTTCTTCATGGCCCGAGTTTATTCGAATTCAAGATTGTACTTCTTGCCGAATTCCTCCTGGGCTTTATAGAAACGATCTTGAGCAATTTTGGATTGCATGAAAATACGTTGCTGCACAGCCAGGTTAGAATCAACAATTGCAACGTATACGCTTTCAGCCGGTAAAAGTTTTATTTCTACGAGCTTTTTATACTCAAAATCCACCAAACCCTCATATGATCTGAAAAGTTCCTTAGCAGAAAGTTGCAAAGACGGGTCGGCCTGAAAGGGTCCAATACTATCCAGCGCCAAAATGGCGCGTTTCACATGAGCCTGCAAATTTGCATAATTGAGATCGACCCATTCTTTCGTTGCGTTCGTATCACTGAACGTTGAATCCATAACCACCAATGCATCCACAATCAACTTCTGCTCACCCACGATGCGATCGTTGTATTCTGCAGCTCGTTCAGCTCGGGAGGCGCAAGACTGCACGACCCAAGCTATTAACACCAGTTGTATCACTCGCTTCATTGCTTCAAAACTACGTGTTTTTTCGAAACCTCGAATGCTTCCTGCATGAAGGCTCTACTTTTGCTGCCGCATGAAATCGCCCAACTCGTTTACCAGCATGGAGGAATTTATTTCCGGCAGTCTCCTGTTAATAGATAAACCCTTAGGCTGGACGAGTTTTGACGTGCTGAACAAAATCAAAGGATACGTTCGTCACAACGTTTCCATTCCACCCAATAATCAAGGCCATGCTCAGCGCTTCAAAATTGGACATGCCGGCACGCTTGACCCACTTGCTACAGGCCTTCTGGTAATCTGCACAGGCAAAATGACCCGTGACATCGACGGCTTACAAGCCGGTACCAAGGAGTACACAGGTCATATCACATTCGGAAAAACGACTCCCAGTTTCGATTTGGAGACATCGCCGGAAGGAGAATACAAGACCTCGCACCTCGCATTTTCCTTGCTCCAAGAAATCGCTCACGGGCTGAAAGGAGAGCAAATGCAAACTCCGCCAAGCTATAGCGCCAAACAAATTGGCGGACAACGTGCCTATAAAGCTGCGCGCAGAGGCGAGTTAATTGAAATACCCGCTGTGCGCATCGTAGTCGATGATTTCGAAATCGAGTCTTTTGACCAAAAAACAGCGGCATTTCGCATCGTTTGCAGCAAAGGCACTTACATCCGCAGTTTGGCCAATGAATTGGGACAGCGCGCCGGCAGCGGATCCTACTTAAGCAGTTTACGCCGCACCCTCAGCAATCCTTTTCATGTTCGCGATGCCTGGAGCGTCGAAATGCTACTTGAACGATTGGCCTCTTTGAACAATTAACGAATTTACAACTGGCTTTCAAGATCTTACAAAGTTTTCCTTTACAAAAGCATTTCAAAATCGTACATTCGCCGGCCACTTTTAAAATCTACAGCATTGATTTCCATGATGAAATTAGGGCAGTTTCGTTATAAACTGCCGGAGGAGCTGATTGCACAGCATCCTGCAAAGCACCGCGATGAAAGCCGTTTAATGGTTGTTCATAAGCGTTCCGGTAAGATTGAACACAAAATGTTCAAGGATATTCTCGATTATTTCGAGGAGGGCGACGTTATGGTGAATAACAACACCCGTGTTTTTCCGGCCCGCATGCAGGGAAACAAAGAAAAAACGGGTAGCATGATTGAAGTATTCATGCTTCGTGAGCTCAACGCTCAAAGCCTGCTGTGGGATACAGTGGTAGACCCAGCCAGAAAAATTCGCATCGGCAACAAGCTATACTTCGGTGAAAACGATGAACTCATAGCCGAAGTAATCGATAACACCACATCGCGAGGACGCACCCTGCGCTTCTTGTTTGATGGGACGCATGAAGAGTTTAAAGCACTCGTATATAAATTAGGTGAAACTCCTGTGCCTAAATACATCAACCGTCCTGTGCAGCCGGAAGATGAAGAATGGTTTCAAACCATTTTCGCCAAGCATGAAGGTGCTGTTGCTGCTCCAACCGCAGGCTTGCACTTTAGTCGTGAATTGCTGAAACGCGCAGAGATCAAAGGGGTGCACATGCCGGAAATCACCATGCACATTGGTTTAGGGACATTCCGCCAAGTGGAGGTGGAAGATTTGACCAAGCACAAAATGGAAAGCGAGCAGTGTATCATACCGGAAGAAACCGCTCGCGTGGTGAACAACGCTCTGCAGACCGGTCATCGTGTGTGCGCTGTTGGAAACACCGTGCTTCGAGCATTCGAAAGCAGTGTAAGCACAGACCGATTGCTGAAACCTTATGATGGTTGGATTAGCAAGTTCATCTATCCGCCCTACGACTTTAACATTGCCGATAGTCTTATCACTAATTTTCATCAACCTGAAAGCGCTCTATTAATGTGCGTAACAGCTTATGGTGGCTATGATTTGATTATGCACGCTTACAACGAAGCAGTTAAGAACAAATACAGGTTCTGGGCTTATGGCGATGCAATGCTCATCCTAACCTAATCCAGGCTTTAATCGGGCTCCAATCCATGAGAAGCCTTCTTCTATCATTCTTGTTCTCGGGCTTGTTGGTCTTTTGCAGACAAGCCGAAGCACAGACGTATAGCGACGGATTTTTAGCCAATCTTGTTGTTGTGCAAGATGATAATGGATTCAGCACTCTTCATCCAGCCATCGAATCGCGCGAAAACGCGAGACTCGTAGCCATTGCTCTCGATTTGGGCCTAGGACTATTTGGTATGCATCGGCTTTACCTTGGTACCGATGTGAGGGTACCTATAGCTTACACACTCACCTTTGGAGGAGGTGGAGTTCTTTGGCTGGTAGATCTTGCACTACTTATCGCATCCCGAGATATCGAATCGTATAAAAACAATCCGCATTTCTTCATGTGGATTCATGAAAAGAGACATCAGTAGAACCTCTAACCCACTCGCTTGATACTGCAACCAACAGGCTTGGTCTCTTCCGGTTTGATTTTTTTACCTGCCGCCAAATTCTTGATTGCATCTTTTAGATAAGGTTCTTTCACTTTATTGTGATCATCCACATTGTCGTCGATAGAACCCTTGTAAACAAGCTTCATGTTGCCATCAAAAAGATATACGTGCGGCGTAGTGCGTGCGTAAAAAGCGTTGGCCACCTGAGAATTCACATCAAGCAGATACTTGCACTTGGAAAATCCATGTTCTTCTGCGCGGGTCTTCATACTTTTCAAGTCATCCCCCTTTTCGCGCTTTGCTTCATTGCTATTGATAAGAGACATTCCAATATTGTTGGCTTCAGCTAGTGAACGCAACTCATCGTATCTACCTTCCCAGCCTTCACTGCCCTCGCTGCCTACAACAAAAGGACAGCCGTTGCATGAAAAAATAACTAGCAAACCTCCCGGCTTTTTCAATTCGCTCAATGAATACTGAGCACCCGAGATATCCATCATTTTTATATCGACAGCTGGAGCTGAAGCTCCAATTGAAAGGGTTTCGGATGATTGAGCTGTCAATTGAGCTACCGCCAAAAGGCTTAAAGAAAGAAACAGTGTTTTCATATGGCTTATTTTAATGAAGAACAAACATGCAGCAGAAAAGTTGATACAACAAGCAAAAAGGCCATCCCGCTGGATGACCTTTCTGTAAATGAAAACAATTAAACTATCTAATATCTCTACATGAGAACTTACAAGAGGGTTTAACGCGAGCAGGATAGGAAAAGGTTACAAAAGGCGACAAACTATTTTTCGAATGACTGTTCTTCAGATAGATACTATCGAAAAAAATTAAAACACAGCACGAATTTGAACGCTACCGGCGTGAATGGTTTGAACATCCTGTGGCTTGCGGCCATTGTATTGGATATTGAGCTGAATATTTTCAGCCACGTTGCGCTGCCATGAAATAAGCCAGGTGTAATTGTATCCCGGCTGCAACCCTTCGAGCATCTCGAAAGCAAGCGAATTAGAATTTTGTCCGTTGAAATCAATCGAATAGATGTTTGCCTCGGATCTCAAACTGCCCTTTCCGAGCATATTCCAACTTATTTCAGCGCCTGCCTTGCGCACTATGGCTCGCTCAACGTGCAGTGTATTTCTTTTATCCGCAAATTGAAACAATGCGCTGCATTTCAATATTGGGGACGGTTGGTAAGTAATTTTAGGCTGCCACTGAACATAGCGTATCAAGAAGTTACGGCCATTTAAAAAATCAGATTGTGCTTGCTTTTCCCCTAAGCGCAACTCTTGAATCGTGGTGAATGCTTTCCAAAAATTCCAGCGAAGCGCCCATTGCTGCATATCATCGCTGCGACTTTCAAAACCATTACTCAGCAGGTTTCTATTTTCCAGCACTTGATAGCTGTAGTCCATTCCAAAGGTTGGATTGGCTTTGTTGAAGTAGATGATATTGCGCATAACTCCTTGTGAGGCCAATAGAATGGAATCAGGCAAATCGGAAGAAAGGGGGTTAAAACGCTCCGAAGGCTCCTCGCGAGAAGTTTTGCGTTCGATTCGAAATGTGGTGGATGTGCTAAAGCGACTCAACAAACGTCCGACAGACTTCGCCCCTTTTATTATTCGCACAGGTTGGAATGTAATAGTCTCACTGAATTGGTTGGAATACGTTTTCACATAGTCGTTGCTTTGAACGAAACTGCGCACATAATTCGCCTCATAGACAAATGCAGCTACCTCGAATTCATTCAAATCCTTTACACCATCCGCATTATAATCATTCCACACATACACACCTTGTCCGGCAGGTACCTCGAGGTAGATAAACTCTCGACGTTGCTCAAGTCCGGATCCCACTTCATAAAACGTATTGTTTTGAACTGCGCCCTTCCACCATTTCGCGGCATATTCACCTCTGGCAACCAACGTGTTCTCCGGAGCCAACGTAAACAACTCCGGGTCAATCACTCGCAATCGTCTATTGCTAACCAACAGAGCAAGTCGACTATCATCCTTCCATCGTTGCACCCATTGCATACCCAAGTGCTCGGCACGTGCGGCGTTGTTGAGCAATTTTCCTTCGGGTTTCTTGTCGATACGTTCGCGATAAAAAAAGCGGATGGCGTTTCTTACGGTATCGGCATTTCCAATCGACGCTTCCCAATCAAAAAATTCATACGATGAAAACTGCACAGTATCGCCAGCCGTAAAAACATTCCTCTCATATTCATCCATGAGCATGATGCGCATTTTCTTCCATTCCTGAGACGTTCTGCCTTTATGGCGAAAAAATGTGGAATGAACAGCACCTGAAGTAACCAGCACAGACCCCTCAGTTGCTGATTTAAATTTTGACTTCGTATTAATGTCAGTAAACAACTTCGCTCGCGTTCCATCAAACATAGTTGGCATGTGCAATGCATCAACGCTCATGCCCAGCCTGCCCCATGACTTCGACAAGGTCGTTAGCTGAAAGGTCGCCCAATGCTGATGCGCGCTGTTACTTTGAATATCACCAAGATTCCAATTACGAATAAACTCTACTTCTCTGAAGCGTTCAATACCATTGAAATTCCTGTGCGTATACTCATAGGTCATCGTCCATGAAGTGTGCTTCATACGCGATGAATCGGTTTGCCACGCCTGCAGTTCTTCCTTGCTTTTAAACTCATTCCATTGCATACGCGACCGAAATGCTGTACCCACATCATCAGCAGAATCAATGGAAGAAAACGTGTTGAGATCACGATTGGATATTGCCGCTTCTGCATTTAATACTGTTCTCGATTTTTTTCCTAGAGGACTAGAAAAACCTGCTGTGAGAAGCTGATTTTTCTTAGGAGCAGTAAGCAACACAATGGGCGCATAAGAGCCTTGTCGAAGCCATTCAGAGCCATTGAAAACAGGAGCCACCCATCGGTAGGTTCTTCCATTGGCCGAAAAACCATTTTCGATGTAATCGCCGTTACCGAGGCCGACGAATGAGAAATTTACGCGATAATGCGCACTGAGTGAATCGTTCGCAAATACAAACACACTGTCGAAACCTAGTGTGTCAATCATCGCATAGCGAACCTCGCTGTTGCTATATCCCAGGCTATCAATGCCACTGCGAAACGTGGCCAAAAAATTATCGCCACCAGCCGCCAAAAGACCTCTGTCGGCATCCGATAAATCTTGCTGCAATGGTTGGTTTCGTGCATCGCTTTCAGAATAAACGTTTAGGAAATAGGAGTGCGAGCCTTGGTTCCAACTAGCGGAAGCCTGAAGAAGAGGTCGCGCATACCTCCGCTCCGAATATTGAAATTCGACTGTAATTCGTCTATCCTTCGTTATCAGCTGTCTAGGGGTGAATGAAATTTCTGCCGAGTTATAATCAATCACGTAGTCTTTGTCCATGCCTCGTTCGAGCAATCGGCCGTCGATATATACAAGTTCGGTGCCTGCCAGCACGATAATGAATAACTCATTATCTGCTCCCTGCAAGCGATAAGGTCCTTGGTTACCCTCTATGCCCTGCAGAACATTTCGAGCAAAACGCCCCTTTGAAATGGAGGCAGAAGCTTCGACCTTAAACGTATTCGAGAGCGAATGTTTTTTTTCATGAATGACATACAATCCTTGAGCGCGCTTCATATAATTCATGAAGTAACCCTCAGGTCTCCGCAATTGGAAGTCACCTGCAATCAGTTTTGTTTCATCATCAAATAGTTGAATAAATACTTGGTCAAAATCCTGCAACTGCTGTGTATTTCCGGATGGTTGAATGGGAATATTGTCGTCGGTGATAGATGCCAGCAAGTTGATTCGGTCAGTTACTTTTCCACTCAATTGAAGATTGAGAGTAGAATTCACCGAAAGGTTTTGATTATTGCCAAATAGGACACCTCTAGAAATGGAGCCATTCTTTCGAATGCCCGAGTCATCCGTAAAAGAGCCTTCCGCTTCAGCACCCGGGATGTATGGTCTCAAGGTCGTACCGGTTTTGTCCTGTATCATATCCAATCTTTTCTTGGCAAATGCATATCCCCTTTTCCAGGGCAGCACTCGGTATCTTATGTTCAGGGTGTCGCCTGCAGGAATGTTCGGTGTGAACACCGATGCACGCATGGGGTCGAAAGCGACCTCTTTCAGGGAGAGCGTATCTCCATTGTGGACAAGTATCAGCGAAGAAGGCCAAATAGCCAAGCTGTCGAGAATCAGGGTATCGCCGGTCGCTACCACTGAATAGCTGCGCTCGAAGGTATACTGGCCATTTGCCGCAGCCGTCGAAGCTATCAGCAGCACAATCCACGCAATTCGCAGTAAGGTTGGTATGAATTGAAACAAAATCAAGGCTAAGGCAAAAATCGACAAGAACCATTGGAGCAAACGCATCGTGAACGATACAACCTGCAATAAATTATACAGGGATATGAAACAAAGCATGCAATGAATGCTGGGTCAAATGGTTAGTTTAGCACCATGATTTTGAATATCATCCGTGAAAGCTTCTTGTTCGCGCTTCATGCGCTGAATACGAATAGGCTCCGCACGGTGCTTTCATTGTTGGGTGTTACTATCGGAATATTCTCCATCATTTTCGTGTTAAGCGTAGTGGATAGCATGGAAGCGGAAATGAAGTCGAGCTTCGACAGCATCGGTTCAGATGTTGTTTTCATTCAGAAATGGCCATTTGGCCCTGAAGATGGTGAGGAAGACTATGCTTGGTGGAAGTATATGCGCAGGCGTCCGCCATCCTTGCGCGACATGAAACTATTACAAGAAAGAATTGAATGTGCAGATGCCATTGCATTTCAATCCTCGTCGGCCGGAACTTCATCATACATGAGCAACAGTTTGGAAAACACCTCCATTTTAGGTGTCACTTATCGCTATAACCAAACGATTGCAGTAAACATCGCAGAGGGCCGTTATTTCAATGAAATCGAGGCAGAGGAAGGTAAAAATTTCGCCATCATAGGCAATACGGTCAAAACGCAATTGTTCGGCATGGATTCACCACTTGGTAAGGAAATCAAAATTGGTGGTCTGAAAGTATTGGTTATCGGCGTATTCGAAAAGGAAGGAACGACCCTATTTGGTGATGGCATGGACGGAGCCATTATGATGCCCTTTCAATTCGCAACCCGATTAATACCTCCTCAAAACGAAGATTCGAAAATCTTCATCAAAGCCAAAGCGGGTATTTCCAACAAGCAACTGCGCGATGAAGTGACTGGGGTATTTCGCGAGGTGCGCCGCATCAAACCTAAAGCAGACAAGGACTTTTCGATTATCGAATCCTCGATGATCAATGAAATCGTTGACAGCATCATCAGCGTGTTCAACATTGTCGGAATGGTAATTGGCATTTTCGCCATTTTGGTGGGAGCATTCAGTATTGCCAATATCATGTTTGTATCGGTTGCTGAGCGCACACCTATCATTGGCATACAAAAGTCGCTGGGAGCGAAAAACTACTTTATTCTGATTCAGTATTTATTTGAATCAATTTCACTTTGCATTATTGGAGGTATAGTGGGATTGCTGTTTGTTTGGGGCGCTGTTGCAGGCATGAGTGCTATCATAGACTTCAACTTCATCCTACCGTTGGAACGTATTCTCACAGGTATCACCATTTCAGTAGCTGTGGGTGTAATTGCCGGTATCATACCCGCCATTAAAGCATCGAGGCTCAATCCTGTTGAAGCCATGCGTTCTGTTTAAACTACCTGCGCCAAAGCAGTGAGCTATCGCCGTAACTCAAAAAACGATAGTTATTATTCAACGCGTGATTGTAAATGTCTGGCCAGCCCTCACCTACAAATGCTGAAACCAGCACAAGCAATGTGCTCTTGGGTTGATGATAATTAGTAATAAGCGCATCCGCAAAACGAAAGCGGAAGGGTGGTGCAATTAAGAGAGAAGAGGTAGCGTGAAGATAATCATTGCCCTGCTCTTCTATTCGATTCAACAGAGCATCGAGTGCCTCTTCCGGGGTAATCGTTTCATCTATATAATCATAGGCTTCCCATTGCGTGTGCGAGAGCATGCCATTTCCGGCCCTGCCGCGCAGCAATTGCACCCCCAAACCATAAAGTGACTCGATGGTTCGCAAACTGGTTGTACCGGCAACGATTAGTCTGTTGTAGTCCTTGTTGCGCAACTTCAACAAGGTACTGCGAGGCACCGAAAACCATTCGCTGTGCATATCATGACCGTTTAATGTTTCGGAACTAACGGGCTTAAAAGTGCCTGCTCCCACGTGCAATGTCAACTCTTCGAGTTGAATACCATTTTCGGTAAGTTCGGTAAAAACTCGCTCAGTAAAATGGAGAGATGCAGTAGGCGCTGCAACGGAACCTTGAAACTTAGAGAACACAGTTTGGTAGCGTTCAAGATCGCTCAGTTGTGCGTCCCTATTGAAATAAGGCGGGAGTGGAATTTTACCGGCATGGTCTAAAAATTCAGAAAAAACCATGGATGGATTATCCCAGGAAAATTCTATGATGAAGGCATCGTTCACTCGCTGCACGCATGCAGCGCTGCATTGAACGGAAACGTTGTTTCGCTGAATGACTATGCCGATTGCTTGATCCAACTTCCATTTTTTTGCGCCACCCACCAAACACTTCCAGCGCACGCCTGGACCCGCAGCCATCGCCTCTTGATGACTCATCCCGATAGGGTCGAGACAAAAAATCTCTATAGCTCCGCCGGTGGGTTTATATAAGATAATTCGCGCGGGAATGACTCGTGTATTATTCAATATAATCAAGTCTCCCGGTTGAAGGACATTTGGCAGATGATGAAAAAAACTATCTGTTATTTTGCTCTTATCGTAAATCAACAATCGTGATTGATCGCGCTCAGGAAGTGGAAACTTCGCAATGCGTTCATCGGGCAAATCATACGTAAACGAATCGATAGAGAGATTTCTTGGATGCATATCGTTGCAAAGAACGGCTGTTCCGGTTTAACAAAAAAAATTATGGCCGAACGTTTCCGGCCATAACTCTAAACCTTAACTAAAACTAACTATACTAATTGAAGCATTGAACTGCTTCAGCCGTGTGTTACTTACTTTTAATGTGCAGGCTCTATTACTCAGACCTGCCACATTTTGCAATGTCTATAACCGCTTGTTATTCCAAAAGTTGTAATCGAGAGATCATTTAACAACTTGCCCCTCTTGCACAATCACGTGGTTGCTGTTATCAATCGAATAAATCAACCCCATTGGTGTGCAAATGAGTTGCAATGCATCTTCCAAATTTTTGTTACTGAAGCGTCCGGTATAACGGCGATTTACAATCGCAGGAATGTCCATCTTCACATTGAACTGGCGACCCAATTCCTCAAATACTTGCCCAAGCGGGGCATCTCTGTAAATGAACTCTCCATTGCGCCAATCAGGGTCGGCCAGTTCAAACTCGCCCACCAATAGGCGATTGTTTTCCAAAATTGCCGTAAAACCCGGGGCAATTTCTACCGATTGTTTTCCTGCACTAACACGAACTTTTCCTGTTCTACACGCAACACGGAATTCTGATTCGCGTGAAAAAACATCAAACGAAGTACCTAGCACTTCAACCACACCGCCAGGTGTTACAACCCGAAAGGTGCTTCCTTTGATAACTTCAAAAAAAGCTTGCCCCTTGAGCTCAACAGAGCGTTCATTACCCCAATCCTCCGAAAAGGTGAGCGACGAACCAGCGTTCAAGGTGGCCTTCGATTCATCAGGCAGCGTCACGACCTCCGTGCGGCCAGCCATACATTGAAAGATTTTTAAATCATCCTGCGGCCATATGAGCACTAAACCAACAATGATAGCAGCTGCGGCAGCCACTGAAATCAATGGTTTCCAACTGAAAGCAACCACTTTCGCAGAGGCTTTTCGCTGAGTCATCTTGGCCTGCATGTCGAGCCACGCCTGGTCGGTCGACTTTCCATCAGGCACCCTCCATTGATTTAATATTTCCCTGTATTTAGTCATTTTCTTTAGGAACCACTCCTTCTACAAATCGAAATGTCTTCACCCTACCACCACTGGTCAATACTTACTCCACTTTAACAATTAACTCCTTCGTTGCGACGGCTGTTACAAAACCTCTGGCCCCTTCAACATTATCGGGCCCATTTTGCAACAAACCGCGAATATCGCTTGGATCAAAGAAAAATGAATCGAGTAAATCCTCATTTAACACAGTAACGATTAACCGATAATGACCAAAATACGAGAACAATTCGACGTTCAAGTTGAGTTGACTTGCTACTTGTGGCCCAGCGTATTGCGAATCAAAATTACCCGGCGAAACCGGCAACGGCACGGGATTTTGTTCCAGGCTTTCAAGACGCAGTGCAAACTCATATTCGCCGGATACACTCCATGTGATGAGAGCGTCTTGTGTCTTTGAAATAGCAACCGTGTCCGGCAAACCTGAATTAAAGATTGGTTCAGGCGGAAAATGAACACGCGCAAAAGCAGTATCTCCATCTAAATACCACTTCAGTGTTACATGCTCTCCGGGCGCCGGAACACGAGATGATTGAAGTATGTATTCATCATCCATTCGTAAGAAAGTTCCGGAGGTCCCGTCCGAAAATTCCAACTCGAAACGTTGATCTTGAGCAATTAGAACATCACCTCCATCAAAAATCAAAGCACGAAGCACGGGAGTTTGGCCCGCCTGCCAATTTCCGAAAATTGCTGTATTCTGTTGCAGATCGTCGCGCTGTTGCTTGCATGCCGCCATGAAAAAACAGAGTATATAAATACTATACTTCATTAGAAACGACACATGAGATTAAGGGATGGTATTCGCCCCAGCATTCGAACTTCCCGCGAGTAAATTTCGGGTTGTCCGATACTGGAAGATGCAAGACTATACTGAATTGATCGATAATTGGGAGTATTGAGAATGTTATAAATGGAAACGGTGGTTTGCCATCTCATACTGCGCCACTGCCAATGAAATGATGCCGATACATCTGCTCTTACATACGGCCGAGTGAAATCAGCGTTATAACCTCCAAACTGCGGCAATAATTGCGTGTTTCCATCGGGCAGCGGATACTCAATCAAGCCTAAAAATGCTGTGTACGGCGCTCCGCCCGCAGCAATAGCCGACATGGATACATTCCAATGATCCTTCATCCATTCATAGCAAGCTTTTGCCTCATACGCTCGATTGTACGATTCATTAATACTGTTCCATTCAAATCCCTCATAGTTCGACTGTGCTATTAACCGCGAGTAGGCAACCATAATTCGATGCGGCACACGTTCCCATTGCGCCATTACATCTAGACCCAGCGCATCGGAAGTACCGACGAAAAAACCTTGAGGACCACTGTTGTTAAAATGACCCGCTCGTGCATCAATTACCTGACCTTTGCTTCGCTTATAATACACTTCCACATCCGAATTCCACATACCGAAGGTGTAGTTTGCACCAATTAATGCCTGATCTGAGATAAGCACAGGAAAATCTCTTCCTGCCGGCTGCCAATAATCCGGCACATTCAGGTAAAGACTTTGGTTGGAGATACGTTGGATAAATTGAACAGATCGTGCAGCAGCAGCCTTCAGAAATACACGTCGGTTGCGTGCCGCGTATCGAAAAGATATTCGTGGCTCCCAATAGCCCTTTCTCAGATTGGATCGATAGAAGTTGTAGCGAATGGAATATGCAAACAGCCATCGCGATAAGGTCCATTCATCGCCGGCAAAAGCCGTAAGGACGTTGCCCGAAGATGTTTGGTTCCGATCTACTGAAGTCGCAAAACGCTGTTGATCTCTAGTTGCTATTGCATTAAGAGAGGCGCCCCCATGTAAAGTGTGGGAGTGGCTTTTATAAATCCAGCGGTGAAGTGCCGACCAATCACGCAGCAACACGTCACGATAAGAGAACGTGGTGCTATCGAGAGCAAATAAATTATTGCGAATGGAATCTGTGGAAAAGTAATAGCCCTGAAACTTGGAGTAACCAATACTATTTAGCACCTCCAACCTGGGTGAAAAGCGTCTATTCCATTGCATCGATGCGCCATAATTCGACTTTGCGGATTGATCACTGTAACGCACATCCGAGACATTGATGGCTTCTGCTGAAGAAGTATCGGCGTATAAAAAACTCATGGCATCGCGTGAGGCGTACAAACTCACGTTGATGCGATTGCCTTCATCAGGTCGGTACGTAAACTTTGCGTTTACATCCCGGAAAAGCAAATTCGGGTTGAATGTCATGCTTTCATTTTCAATGTCCGATCTTGCAACTATGGATGTCGAATAAAGAGTATTGAAAAGCTCCCTGTAGGATGGGCTATTTACCCACTGCGTTAGCGAGTGACGTCCACATATGAAAACACTCGCTCTCTCTGAAGAATCAAGAGGGGTTTCGATTGCTCCAGATATGCTCATCGATCCTATGTCGATACAAGCCGAGGGTTTTCTGAGGTCACCCTCTTTTCCAATCAATTCTATCAATCCTGCGGTGCGTCCACCCTGCCAGGGATTCGAAATAAACTTACTCACGCGCATAGACTTAATTGCAAATGCATTCACGGAAGAAAACATTCCATAGAAATGATCTTGATGATAAATAGTAAATCCGTCAAACAGCAATTGACTTTGATCTGAGGAGCTGCCGCGTATATAAAGCCCGTTGCTATTTTCCTGCGTACCTCCCACACCGGATGAAAACTGCGCCAGCCTGAAAATATCCGATTCACCAACACCAAATCGCAAAACGGATGCGTTGGGTGTTATTGTTACAGAACCGGGTTCGGGTTCAATTTGCATTGGTTTAACCGAAGTTGCTCGTATTTCAACATCAGGCAAGTACGAATTTGAAGCAATTAGCTGAATGTCTATTAAAGCAGCAGGACGCGTCAGGTCCAGTGGCATTTGAAAAGTCTGATACCCTATGTATACCACGACCAGAGTATCGATGAAAATGTCTGGCTGGGTAAACAAGGTAAAATTACCATCGGAATCGGTTGTAGTAAATGCATTGGCACGCACTAATCCAACCGAAGCAAAAGGCAGGCGTTCTCGGTTTAATCGATCGGTTACCTGTCCGGCAATGATTTGCGGTTTGGTGTTTCCGGCGTGTTCAATGGACTCGGCAGCTGGCATGGGATAAATGATGCATGTCGCATCCACCCATCGAAAAGTAAAAGGTGAATCCGTGAGAATAAGCCTAATGGCCTCATCAAGAGGCCGTTGATTGATTATTCCTTCGAATCGGTAACGAGCCAGCTCATAACTATCAAATGCGAAGTCTACGTTATAACGTTCCGACCAATCGGCGAGTACTTCCGATATTTTTTTATTATCGATATGGTCATCAATCCGTATCTGAGCATTTAGCCGGCAGAACATAAGCCCTAGGGCAAGCAAAAGAACGACAGTGCGCATCATTGATCAGACTTCTGTTCCCAGTTCATCACGGAAAATTTTGAGTACCTTACTCATTCGTTTCTCTATTGCCTTAACCGACAATCCCAAGCGATCAGCAATTTCCTGGTACGTTAAATCCTCCAGGCGATTCATAAGAAACACTTCTCTTCCTCCATCGGGCAACCCGGCAATAACGCGTTGCAAACGATCCTCATATTCCTTCATTTCAGCCATTTTTTCGGGCGTATCGAAATCACGTTCAATACCCAACTGCTTTTGAAAACGATAAAAGAGTTGCTGGCGCTTCTTGTAATTGATGGCTTGATTCTGAGCGATTTTGTAGACATAGGCCTTCAAAGTGGCGCGCTCGACGCGATCTCTGTTTTCCCAAAGTTTAATAAAAGCGTCTTGCGCCAGATCTTCGGCTAGTTCCATATCACCGCAACGGAAGTATATAAAATTGCGCACGGGTGCATACCATTCGCTAAACACGTGACGAAATTCGTCATGAGACAGAGGATTGGCTGAACCGGTTAGTGTCATCAATAGTCGATCGTTGCAGGTTTCGACAGCGGCAATGATAGTGTAAAGATGCAAAATCGAAAAACAAGGTTGCACGCCGCATTGAAAGCAGCTCAGTTTTATACATTTGCTCTTGAGCAGTCAATGATACTGTTATCCATATGAAATCTACTACACTGATTTTAGGAGCCTCGGGTCAAATCGGAATTGAACTTACGATGGCATTGCGCAAGAAGCGGGGGAATGAGCAGGTAATAGCAGCCGACATTCGTCCTACTTCAGAACCCGAATTATTAAATGGGCCCTATGAGATTCTGGATGTTTTGGATAAGCCCGCACTAGAATCAATTATTGAGCGGTACAACGTGGGCGAGGTATATCTGCTGGCTGCATTGCTTTCTGCCACTGCCGAAAAGAATCCTGAATTTGCATGGCGCCTGAACATGGAAGGGCTATTCAATGTGCTTGAATTGGCCAGAATGCAAAAAATTTCGAAGGTTTTCTGGCCCAGCTCTATTGCTGTTTTCGGTCCAACCACTCCGCGTCATAACACACCACAACACACCACCATGGAACCTACCACAGTATATGGTATTTCCAAGCTGGCCGGTGAACGTTGGTGCGCTTATTATCACGAACGGTATGGCGTAGATGTGCGCAGCATTCGTTACCCCGGATTGATTGGTTACCGCTCAGAGCCTGGCGGAGGGACCACCGATTACGCTGTTGCGATTTTCCACCAAGCCATTGAGAGCTGTTCATACGCATGTTTCTTAAAAGAAGACACCGAATTACCTATGATGATGATGGATGACGCCATTCGCGCAACGATTAGCATAATGGAAGCACCTTCTGAAGCTATTCGTGAGCGAGGCGGATACAATATTGCGGGCTGCAGTTTTACACCCGCTCAAGTGGCAACCATCATCCAACGCAGCATTCCGAATTTCAACATGTCCTATGCGCCGGACTTTCGACAGGCGATAGCAGACTCATGGCCTGCAAGTATCGACGATAGCTCGGCTCGCAATGATTGGGGTTGGCAGCAGCAATTCAATACAGAAAAGCTTTGCGAGGTAATGCTGTCCGAGATTCGTAAAAAAAAAACAGCGCCCATTGAAACCCCAGCATAGTTAAATCGTATAGGTATCCTGTTCGCACCGTCGAGCAACTAACCTAACACGAAAAACTATATGCGACTTTCAACCGAACTTACCCGGAAGATTTGCTCCTTCGTAGCATTTATTTGGATTACACTTCAATCGGCACAAGCTCAGCAACACAATGCTACGGATGCCCGAGGCCTAAAACAAGGCACGTGGGTAATTCAAGGTTCCATGCTCAACGATGTTTCTTATGCTCCTTCGTCTATTGTAGAGGAGGGAAATTACATCAACAACGAAAAGGAGGGGCTATGGAAGAGGTACTGGCCAAATGGAGTTGTAAAGGCTGAGGTTTACTTCGAGTCGGGAAAACCAGAAGGGCCTTATAAAACCTACTACGCCAATGGAAAAATTGAGGAATCGGGACGCTACCACAATGGCAAACTGGCCGATCGCTTTCAACGATACCACTCCAATGGCATCATTAAAGAAGATTTGAATTACGATTCCGAAGGAAACCGAAATGGCAAACAACACTACTATCATGAAAATGGCACGTTGGCATTGGAAGTGGAAATGAAGCAAGGAAGTGAACAGGGGATTCAGAAACGATATGACGAGCAAGGTCAACTCATGGAAGAACGTCAGTTCGAAAACGGGCATTCGAAACCCGGTGGTGTTAAATCCTACAGAACACCTCAGCAAACCAAAGCATCACAGATGAGTGAAGGATTATTGGGTATCGACGAACATCGCAAAACAAATGCAGCGCAGGAATTTGATCCTAACGGATACAATGTGCTCTATGATAAAAATGGGAATATCTGTGTTACGGGCGATTTCATGAACGGCAAACTGTACAATGGGCGGGTAATTCATTACGACGCCAATGGATTAAAGACAGGTACCGAAATTATAACCCGTGGAAAAAGCAACGGGAAATTGGCGGGCGAAAGCAATGATCAATAACCGCGCGGCTAACAGAATTAAAAAACCACCGCTCATAATGCGGTGGTTTTTTTATGCGTTAGCCAATGAATAGCTATTTACTTTGTGGCATGGAACAGAATTTACAGATTTACAATAGCATCCATAGAGAAAAACAACAATTTGTGCCCATAACTCCGGGGCACGTGGGCTTATATGTATGTGGGCCCACCGTGTATAGCGACGTGCATCTAGGCAATGTTCGCACCTTCATGACATTCGATGTAGTGTATCGCTATTTGTTGTTTTTAGGATACAAGGTGCGTTATGTACGCAACATCACCGATGTAGGCCACCTCACCGGCGACTCAGACGATGGTGAAGATAAAATCGCAAAGAAAGCAAAGCTCGAAAACCTGGAGCCAATGGAGGTTGTGCAGAAGTACACCAATGGGTTTCATGATGTAATGCGGATTTTCAATATTCTGAATCCATCCATCGAGCCAACGGCAACCGGACATATTGTTGAGCAAATTGAAATGATCCAGGATATCATTTCGAATGGATATGCTTATGAAAGCAACGGGTCGGTGTATTTCGATGTACGCAAGTTCAACGAAAAATACCCTTACGGAAAGTTATCAGGGCGCATCATCGATGAGTTGTATACCAACACACGCGACCTGGATGGTCAGGATGAAAAACGGGATTCGCTTGATTTTGCTTTGTGGAAGAAAGCCGACGACAGTCATTTGATGAAATGGAACTCGCCATGGGGTATAGGTTTCCCCGGATGGCATATCGAATGTTCTGTAATGAGCACGAAATATTTGGGCAAGTCGTTCGATATACACGGCGGGGGCATGGACCTCAAATTTCCACATCACGAATGTGAAATTGCGCAAAACCTAGGTGCAACCGGACACGAGCCGGTTCACTATTGGATGCATGGAAACATGCTCACCGTGAATGGTCGCAAAATGGCCAAGAGCGAAGGCAATGGTTTTACGCCGGATGAATTAATCACGGGTAACCACAAATTGCTGGATAAAGGGTACAGCCCAATGACTGTGCGCTTTTTCTTTTTGATGGGCCATTATGCCAGCACCCTCGACTTTAGTAATGAAGCGTTGCAAGCCGCAGAAAAAGGGTATAAGAGGATGTGTTCAGCACTTAAACTTCTCGGCCAATTACCGCCGGGTAACTCATCCGATTTCAATGTTTCCGCTTGGCGAAACGAGTGTTTGGATGCCATGAACGATGACTTCAATACACCCATCGTAATTTCACATTTGTTTGAAGGTGTGCGCATCATCAACTCGGTCAAAGAAGGAACCATGTCACTCACAGAAACCGATCTTGCTCTTCTTGCAACAACCTTCAATGCATTCTTCTTCGAAATTTTGGGACTCAACAATGAAGAAGGCGGCAGCGATAAATCAAAGCTTACGCAATCGTTGATGGACGTGATTATAAACTTGCGCAATGAAGCCAAAGCAAATAAGGACTACGCCACATCCGACAAGCTGCGCGATATGCTGGCATCAGTTCAGGTAAAGATTAAAGACTCCAAAGACGGAACCAGCTGGACCTACGAGGGTTAAGCACATAACTGATTTTAATGAAAGCAAAACAAATTGGTGCAATTGTTCTTATTGCGATATTTCTGGGAAGTACGCTATACATTGGCTGCAGCGACGACAAGAAGCAGCTAGGCCCGCAACCCAAAACTCAATCTACAAGAAAAGAGATTATTGCTCCAATTTTTTCAGCCGACAGCGCCTTTGCCATGGTGTCGAAGCAAGTAAACTTTGGTGCACGTGTTCCGGGAACTTCAGCACATGTGGCATGTGGCGATTGGATAGTAAGCAAATTAAACGCATGCGGTGCTTCTGTAATCGAACAGAAAACTTCACTGAAGACCTACGATGGAAGTGTCATACCTGTACGCAACATCATCGCCTCCTTCGTACCTGAAAAAACCAATCGCGTAATGCTATGCGCACACTGGGATAGCAGGCCCTATGGCGACAAGGACAAAGATTCTAACCTATGGAAAAAACCCATCGATGGAGCCAATGATGGCGCCAGTGGTGTAGCAGCTTTGCTTGAAATAGCGAGAAATCTTCAACAAATGCCGGCTGAAATTGGCATTGACTTGGTCTTTTTTGACGCAGAAGACCTAGGAACAGCTGAGTTCGCTGAAGGCAGCAAAGAGGTGCTCAATGAAGGGTTCACTACCAGTTGGTGTCTGGGCTCGCAATATTGGGCGAAAGAAAAACATGTGAAGAACTACAATGCACGTTTCGGAATTCTGCTCGATATGGTGGGTGCTGAAAACGCAACATTCAACAAAGAAAAATACTCAACTCAATTCGCATCCGATGTAGTCAATCTTGTTTGGAATACCGCATCTAAATTGGGCTATTCATCCATTTTCACGCCCGATGAAATTGAAGGAGTTGTGGACGACCACGTATTCGTAAACAAAGGAGGCATTCGTTGTATCGATATCATCGATACGAAACCACAGGTGATGGCTATGGGCTTGGGTGGATACGTATTCGGATCTTATCATCACACACACAACGATAACTTGAGTATCATAGACAAGAACACATTAGCAGCAGTTGGACAAACAGTGATGCAGGTAATCTACAATCAGTAGTAATCAAAAGTCCATATTGAGCGACAAATAGAATACACGATCAAGCACTCGCCCGTCGTCGACGCCCCATGCCCAATCGGCACGAACAAAATAACCGAGCAGGCGCGAGTGCAATCCAAAACCATAACCGTATACAAGAGGCTCTCGGTTGTTGGTTATGGAAACAGTAACCGGGTTTTGGACTACATTGGTTCTATTAAAAAGATTCTTGTCGGAATAAGGATTCCAACCTGTCCAAGCGCTCCCCGCATCCAAGAAAGTTACAAGTTGAAAGTTCTCAACGAAATCGCTCTTAATAGGATTCTTGGCAAAATATTTAAAAACGGGTAAACGAAGTTCTGCATTCGCAACAACTGCTGAATTTCCATTGCGCGCATTCACCCAGAAGCCTCGCACCGGCCCAACGAACGATTGAAACCGATAGGGTTCATCCGGATTTATCGGTGTGGCATTATCTACTCGCTGAAACAGCCAGTTATCGACTCCTCCAAAATAATTGATAACCTTCTGAGCTCCAAACGAACTGGTTCCTGCCATGCGAAAAGCAGCTATGAAATTGCGATGAATGCGTTCATAGTGTCGCACATCAAAACCAACAATATTAATGTCCGTTCGTATGTCGATATTGGGCTGCTGATAGCGTTCCACCCATGCCTTGGCACGCGTGCCGTTGAACAGATTCAATCCTTGCACAATGGTATTGTCGAAAACATATTCTATTTTCAAAGCAAGGTTTGTTTCTGTAATGTTTTCCGCTTCCAAACTAATCAAATCATTCGACTGACGAACCCCTTGATCCAATCGGAAATCGCCGCGTATTCGCACTGAGCTTACCTCATTGAAAGGATACTTGACGCTGTAGGCAACATCGTTACTTTGCAGCTTGATAATATCGACGCCACGCTGAACGCGCTGCGATTGGCGGGAAAAAATTAGCTTTCGGTCCCATCGATCCTGCAGTCGTTCAAAGCTGATTCCATATTCTGCATTATCTAGTCCCCAATTGGCTCGAAATCCACCCACAATTTTATAGTCCTCGAACAAATCTGACACGCCGAACTGCGTAAAACCGGACAAACCCGGTGTAATGCTGCTTGGCGAAGGACCGGCATAATTCTGATAAATAGGATTGAAAAAATTATTACTCATTTGAGCGATTGCACGATCCGCTGCAAAGTTGAGTCGGTAATTGCGCGATCGAGGTAAAATAAATGGCACCAACGTATCTGAAGACAGGGGCTTTGCATTTTTTCCACTTTCCTGCACGCGAACAGTTTCTTTCTCGAGCGTATAATCGAATCGCTCATCTTCGAACACATAGTTATCGATATCGATATCACCTTTGCTGATGGTGTCTGAAGAAATGCGCAACAAATCTGTCAAACCCATTGCCGGAGAAATTTCACTCGCAGGTCTGTTTGCTTCGGCGCCATCATACACATCATTCTTTCGGTTTCCCAAGGTAATATAGGGTCGACCGGCTTTTCTGAATCCTAGGAGATAAGCTCCATCCGATGGGAGAAACTGATATTCATGCACGTCGCGTTGAAACGAGCTCGCGCCACGTGTGACCGTGAAGTAGCGATAATGTATAGCCGTATCTATGGCGCTAATTGCACTATCAACATAGGCAATTGTTCGGTTTCGATAACCATTCTCATCGGAAAGAAATGTATAGTATTTAGTACCATATTCATACGGAACAGATTCGTCAATATCGCGGGTTGAGGTGATTCGGTCGAGTTGTTTAGAGCGACTTTCCAAGTCGTACACAAAGACATCATGTTTAGGAAGCATCTGCTCAAGCTTATCATCGTCGGTGCGCAGTGTATCATCCATGCGGTTAGATGAGAAAATAATGCGTCGACCGCCATCTATAAATGAAGGTTCGAGATCATCCCATTTATCGCGTGTTAACTGTTCGAAGTTATTTCCGATTACCTGATACAGGTACAAATCTGTCTGGCCTCGATTCAGAGCACTCATCACCATACGCTTGCCATCGGCACTGTATTGCATGGAGTTGATTTTCTCAATCAGATACAGTTCCTTCTGAGTATGTTTCTTATCGGCAAGAGAATAATTTCCAATCCAAGCATTGGCTCGCTTCTCGAAAACATAGGATAGAATTTCGCCGGAAGGATGCCATGCCAACACCGGAAACGACTTATCCGGAATTCTATCCATGCGAGGTTCACGCTTCAGAATGCATGTCTTACGATGCGTTTCAGTATCGTATATCCAAATTCGATATTGTCCCAATTCATGGGTTACGAAGGCAACATGACGTCCATCGGGTGAGCGTATAAAGTGGGAATATTCATACTTCGATTTGTACTTCACGTTTAACTCACCCAATTGACGTTGTGCCTTGCGAAAAGTTTTCATTTCTTCCCTAGAAGGTGAAGGCGGCAGCTTTAGCTCAGATGGCAGCCACTCAGTGCGATCTGAAGCAGCTTTCTCCTTATAGAATTTGATATACTCTCCGGAAAGTTCATCGAGTGGCAAACCCAACACATACAAAAATCCGCTTTCTACATTTCGACTAACTTGTGCCATGTAAAGAATGTTGGGAATCACATTTTGGCCATAGACTTCGGAAATAAAACTCCAGAATGTTTGACCCGCAAGGCGGGCATCTTCTCCTTCAAACTGATTAAAGCTGCGAAACCTGTTATTTCGCACCATATCCTTCACAAACGTGCTGCTTTCGGACGACACGCCATTGGCTGCGTAGGCTACGATTCCCTCTTCAAACCATTTGGGGACAGAAAGTAAGGTCGAGTTTTTCAGAACCTCTTTCCAGTTGCCTCCGTAGACGAGCTGAGCAAACACCACGCGAGCGAGGTTTTCGCGTATCTGCCTTTCAAGCAATGTGTGATTGCCTTCGTAATACGTAAACATTTTACTACCCACAATCTTGGCTGCTCCACCAATGTTGTATTGATCATCGCCTGTGAGGCCCAAATTGCTCTGCCGAAACTCGCTTTGATTGAGATAAGAAAGAACCTCAATCTTTTCGTCGATTGTGTAATCAAAAAAACGCTCAATTTCCTTCAAGTTTCGCTCGCACGAAAGCAGCGTGTATTGGGCCAGATCTTCTCCTCCGATGTAATAATAGACTTCGAAATTTTCGGAAGGATAGTAAAACCAAGTGAATTCGCGATACTGTACACGATTTTTACCAAACTCCATATTGGTTCCCTGATAAAATTGAGCCGCTGCGGGTAATGCGACCGACCCAATAAGTATGAACCAACAAAGCGTATGTATGCTCAATTTCTTCATTTGATGCGCGAACTGCTAAAATAGCGGTTAATGAGGTTGAAAAACACACGACCTTTGTCAGCCAACCATTTGCCTTAAATACCTGTATCCCATGAAAACCCCCCTACGAATTGCACAGTTCACGTTCAATGCATTTTCAGAAAACACCTACATTCTGGCCGATGAAGAAGGCAATGCTATACTAATTGACCCAGGCATGACCGACGAAGCAGAAGATGCGATTTTGTTTGAATATATAGCAGATGAAAAACTTAAGCCGCAATTAATTCTTAATACACATTGCCATCTCGATCACATTCTAGGCAATAGTTCAGCCTCCTCGAAATACGCAATACCCATGTGGTGCCATGCAGGCGAAATCCAAGTCATTGAGCGTGCCGCATCCACCGCACTGATGTTTGGATTGGCTTATCGCCCATCTGTTTTACCAACTAAAACAATTGGTGAGGGCGAAACAATTACAGTGGGTTCGATTGTGCTCGATACCCTCTTCGTTCCCGGGCATGCGCCGGGCCACTTAGCCTTTGTGTGCAAGAATGAGCGTGTGGTCTTCTCGGGTGATGTGCTCTTTAATGGCAGTGTCGGAAGAGTGGATTTGCCCGGATGCAATGCGGCCGATTTGGTTCATTCCATCCAAACAAAAATGTATGCGCTTCCCGAGGATTTTGTAGTGTATTCCGGTCACGGGCCTTCCACCACCATTGGCGAAGAGAAGCATGATAATTTTTTCGTGCGACCCGATTGGGCAGGATTATGAAGTGGTCTTTTTAAGCGTGAAAGCAAAAGTGCTGCCGACACCTTCGGTACTTCGCACGGAAATGCTCTGGTTGTGACTTTCAACAATGTGTTTGCAAATAGCCAACCCCAGTCCTGAACCACCTTCATTGCGCGAGCGACTTTTATCAACACGATAAAAGCGCTCGAACAGGCGCGGCAAATGTTCCTTGGCAATACCCAACCCATCATCAGCTATTTCAACCAGCACATTGTCATCCATATCGTAAAAACGAATGCGGGTTTCCCCATTCTCTTTACCATATGAAATGCTGTTATTGAGCAGATTTATGAAGACCTGCTGTACGCGTTTGCGATCGGCGAATACCCAAATCGGCTTCTCAGCTGTATTACCTAGTCGAAGGGTAATGCTTCGTTCAGCTGCTGTCTGCTCGAGCATTTCAATGGTCTGTCGTATGAGTTCAACAACATCAAACTTGCTCCACTCCAACTGCATGTTCCCGCTTTCGATGCTCGCAATCTGATCGAGGTCCTTCAAGAGATCAACCAAACGTTCACAGCCCGCATTAGCCTTTTCCAAAAATTTTCGATTGAGCTCCGGGTCATTCAAATCCGTTTCCAGCAATGTTTCGATATACCCCTGCACGTTAAATACCGGCGTTTTCAATTCATGGGCAAGATTGCCAATGAACTCTCGGCGATAATTTTCAGCGCTTCTCAACTCCTTTACTTCTTGAATTTTACGGTCGGCCCAGTCAGCAACTTCCTTATTGATTTCATTGAGCACATCGGTACTCATTTGAATCTTCGGCCGGGCATCACCGTGGCTTTTCAAGGAGTGAATGGTCTTGTAAATAATCTTCACTTTATGATACAGAAACCGCTCGATGAAGTAGAATACGATACTGTATGAAATGGAAAAACCCAAAGCAAGTAATATCAACAAGGGAAGCCAGGTGAATTCGCGCTCTAGTATATAAATCACCAGAAAATAGGTGATAGCCAGCAAGCCTGTAACTAGCGATGCAGAGGCAAGAGCGACTTGCCGGGGTGTTCGAACAGTGATTAGACTCACGGTTCAAATTTATACCCTACACCTTTAATTGTTTTGAAAAAATCATCGCCCAGTTTCTCGCGTAGTTTTCGGATGTGAACATCAATGGTACGATCCCCTACTATCACATCATTTCCCCAAACATTCGACAGAATATTCTCGCGAGTAAATACACGCCCGGGTTGCGAGGCTAATAGGGCCAACAACTCAAATTCCTTTTTAGGAAGCGACAATTCCACCCCATCCTTGAATACGACGTACCGCTCTTTATCAATTACAATTCCTGAGAGGTCACGCTTAGGTTCTTCTTGCGCGGCAGGAACTCCTCTTCTGAGCAATGCTTTCACTCGAGAAATCAATACACGCGGTTTGATGGGTTTCGAGATATAATCATCAGCACCTGCGTCAAATCCTGCAATTTGACTGTAGTCTTCATTGCGTGCGGTTAAAAATGCAATGATGGTGTTTTTCAGTTTAGCGTCCTCACGAAGTTCTCTGCACGTCTCCATTCCATCCATTTCGGGCATCATCACATCCAGCAAAATCAAATCGGGCAATTGGGATTTTGCCAACTCGACCGCCTTTCGGCCATTGGGAGCCGTGTAGACTTCAAAACCTTCTCTTTCGAGATTGAAACCAATCATCTCAAGAATATCGGGTTCATCGTCGACCAATAATATTTTTTGCTTGCTCATGAGGATGTAATAACAGCGGCTTTACTGCACGACAAATGAACTTCATTCAAGTTATCGCAAGGTTAATTGATTATTAACGCCTGCAAAAAGAATGGATGTCGCAACCGATATTAGCCACTGAAATTCGAGGTTAAAATTACGGCATTGAAAAATTACTTTCAAGGTAAGACAATTTGGGTTACCGGGGCGAGCTCCGGTATTGGTGAAGCATTGGTACACGCCCTTGCGAATGAAGATGCACACCTGGTAATATCAGGCCGCCGTATAGAGGAGCTGGAGCGAGTCAAAAGGCAGTGCATACAACCGGAACGAGTGCACATCTTACCAATGGACTTATCCTCGCCCGAATCGGTAGAGCGCGCCATTGACGAATGTTATCGCAATCATCCGCGCATCGATATCTTATTCAACAACGGCGGAATTAGTCAACGATCGGAAGCCTTGGAAACCGACCTTGCAGTGGTCCGCACCGTGATGGAAGTTGATTTTTTCAGCAATATCGCTCTGTCGAGGGCGGTCGCTTTGCGCATGAAAGAGCAAGGCGGCGGACACTTGGTTATTACATCGAGCCTAATGGGAAAGTGGGGATTTTTTCTTCGCTCAGGTTATGCGGCTGCCAAACATGCACTGCATGGCTATTACGACTCGATGCGTATGGAGGTTGAGCGATTCAACATTCACATCACGCTGCTCACTCCCGGCTTCATAGCTAGCGAAATATCCAAGCACGCTCTGAATAATCAAGGTGTTGCTAACGGAGAGATGGATAACAACCAGGCCGCAGGAATGTCGGTAACGGACTGCGCCCAAAAAATTCTTGCAGGTGTGGCAGCCGGTAAACGTGAGTTTGGCATTGGCGGCAAGGAACTTTTGGGCCTTAAACTTCGCCGTTTTGTTCCTGCCTTGTTCGAGAAGATTCTGCGCAAACAATCGGCACGATAAGATCAGTCCTTGATGCGCGAAAATCGCAAGGCCTTTAGCATAAAATCAGGCAAAGGTTTTAGCGGATCTCGCTTCTCCACATTGAGGAAGACACCCCACTTTTCGATAATGGGCACTTTATATACCTCTATCATTTCAATAAGCGTGCGATCAGCATCGTGAATATAGGTACAGTGCACCTTTGTGTTTCCCATACTCAGCGCATTGTTGCTATCGCAGGTAAAGCCATAACCGGCAGCAGCCAAATCTTCACCGAGTGCTTTCATGCCCTTCACATCAAAACCGATATGTGCGAATCCTGTGTCGCCCCATATACGATCTTCAAAAATGAAATTCGGTTTACGATCCAGGGCTTGCACCAATTCAACATAGGTACTGCCCGTTACACGCGCAAAGCCACCACCCGGTTGATTGCTTTGGGTAAGCAAGACTCTGCGATAGCGTTCTTTGCCTGAAGGTAAATCATTCCAGTCGGCAAATGCTCCCATTCGATCATAAACAACCCGATCAAATCCTAGTATTTCGCTATATAGTTTCAATGCCCTACCCATATCCGAAACTCCGGTTGAACAGCCAATAACACCACCGCTATGATGACCGCTGTTCGTATACCAGCTATCCCCTTGCAGGAATTGCCACAGGTTCCCGTCGGGATCTTGTATGTAGAATGTTCTTCTGCCTTGCGGATCCAATTGAATCGAAGTAATCCCAGGCGCACTATGCTCGGTGCAAAAACGATGTGTTGCATCAATATCTCTGCATTTGAGTTGTGTAATAAAAATGCCGAGATCACCCAACTTCACAGGGTGTTTGGCCTTCACAGGTTCGAAAGAGGTAGGTCGAATGACCTCAATAGCACAGCCTCCTTGCAAATTCATCACCATGCTGGCGCGCTTGGTGATGGTTTGGTTACGAGTATATACATCCATGAGCGGCGCAGGCTGCACACTATCAAAAAACGGAATATCGAGACCGAAAAATTTTCTGTAAAAACGAAGCGACACATCCATGTCACTAACAGCAACACCAATATGTTGCAGGCCATTAATTCTTTTATACATCGTGCTTTATATAAGGAATCTTATTCAACCATTGTTCAACTTCGCTTCGGTGCGAGAGCCATTCTTTAAATGCGGTCGTTTGCTTCATACGCGCGCATCGAAGCGCATGCGTAATATGCTTTAGGTTACGCAACCAAGGAAGAGCAACCAATCCAAAAGGAACCGCAACCAGCGGCAAATAAATGCTCGGACTTTCAGCTCCTGCCCATTTCATCACAAGAAAGAAAAGTGCGAGATAGAGAGGTGAAACGAATGTCCAGAAAGAAATGCGAATGGAGTTTCGAAATAGCGTATCCTTGATAACCGTGTGCACAAACCGCTCGGTAGCAACATGTATGGGTGCAAAAACAATGATGGCTATGAAAGCGAGCGGGGCGCCTGCAATGAGAAACAACCATTGCATAAGCGTAACGCGAGCAGAAAATAATTCCTCGCGAATTCGCAGCTGATGCATTCCTGCGCGGTACCGATTCACCTGATTATTCAGGAAAGAATGGTACTCTTTACCCGCATCAAGCTCTCGAGCAATAGCATGAAATCTTTCATATTTCACCATCAGCGAATCATTTGCATGCCTTGCGTCGAGAAGTGGTTTTAATGCGAGTATTTCATGATGCACATCATCGCTGTCGATATGTACCATCAAATTGCGCAATGCGTCATAAACCGCCTTGGTTATTTCACCATGCAATTTGGCATGCATGGCATCGCTCTTTTGCAGGAAAGGAGCAACTTCTATAGGTTCACCAAATTTGACCAGCAGATCTTGTTGAGGCTCATAAAAGCTTTCGTAATCCAATCCAACCGGCACAATGCACAGATTATTTACACCCGACTCGCTGGCACCAATAACCAATCTGGCTAAGCCCTTTTTCAATGGTACCAACTGCTTTTTGCCTCGGTGAGTTCCTTCCGGGAAGATTCCTATCACCGCATTATTCTTCAATCGATCATAGCACTTCCTAAATACCTCGTTATTGCGGTCGTGCAAATCAGCAACACGATCACGCTCGCGGTATACCGGCATCATATTGATTTTGCGGAGAAACTTATCGACAGGTGGGCTCTTAAACACATCGGCTCTGGTCAACCAATGCAATTGTTTAAACGTAGCTACGCATAAAATTACCGGGTCGAGCAGAGCGTTTTGGTGGTTGGCAACAATTACAACGGGCCGATCATGAGGAAGTAAATGAGCATTTTTCACTACAACACGGCGAAAGAACAAGTGAATGCCCGACCATACCATGGGCCTCAACATTTCATAAAGAAGGGATTTGTTCCTAGCCAATGTTCCGGATAAATTTCTGATTAGATGAATGTCATCTGGAGTTACTCGTGATAATTGAGCACTTTGTGTCCGCCTTCCATTAAATACCGATCGCGTTTGAACAATTCAACATCAGCCTTTACCATATCGGTTACCAGTTGATCGAGCGTATGCTTGTGCTTCCAACCCAATTTCGCATAGGCCTTTGCCGGATTTCCAATGAGCAAATCAACTTCTGTGGGTCGGAAGTACGCGGGATCTATTTCAATCAGCACTTTACCTGTTTTAGTATCATATGCCTTTTCATCCACACCGGCTCCTTTCCATTCGAGCGTGATGCCGACATGGGCAAACGCCAGGTTACAGAAGTGTTTTACACTGTGTGTTTCACCTGTGGCCAGCACAAAATCATCGGGTTCGTCTTGCTGCATCATCATCCACATGCCCTCCACATAATCGCGCGCATGACCCCAATCGCGCTGTGCATCTACATTTCCGAGATACAATTTGTCCTGCAACCCCAAGCTGATTTTAGCAACAGCTCGTGTAATCTTTCGAGTCACAAAGGTTTCTCCGCGTAACGGAGATTCATGGTTGAACAAAATACCATTGCAGGCAAACATGCCGTATGCTTCGCGGTAATTGCGCACAATCCAGTATGCATAGAGCTTAGCCACCGCATATGGGCTTCGCGGGTAGAAAGGTGTTTCTTCGGATTGTGGCACTTCCATCACTTTACCATATAACTCACTTGTTGAAGCCTGGTAAAACTTCGTTTTCTTCTCCAGTCCCAAAATTCGAATGGCCTCAAGTAATCGCAACGCACCGGTCGCATCGGCATTTGCGGTGTATTCGGGAGTCTCAAACGATACATGCACGTGGCTCTGAGCAGCCAGATTATAAATTTCATCCGGCATGGTTTCCTGCACGAGACGAATAAGGTTCGTGCTGTCGGTGAGGTCGCCGTAGTGCAAAAACATATTGACACCCGATTCATGCTGATCTTTGTATAAATGATCAATACGATCGGTATTGAACAACGAACTGCGACGCTTCACACCATGCACCTCATAGCCTTTGCTGAGCAGCAATTCTGCCAGATATGCTCCATCTTGTCCCGTTATACCCGTAATGAGTGCTCTTTTCTTCATTTGATGAAATTCAACCTCCAAATCTAAGAAGTTATCAGGAAGTTTCGTCAATAACCAAAGAGTATGGACGCAGCGATTACTCCTTTTCGAATTGCAGTTCGCAGAGTCTTTTGTATAACCCACCTATGTTCATCAATTCATCGTGGGTTCCTGTTTCGTGCACTCTGCCTTGATCAAGAACTATGATGCGATCTGCTTTTCGAATAGTGGATAGGCGATGGGCTATAACGATGGATGTGCGGCCAACCATGAGCTTCTCCAGCGCATCTTGCACAAGACGTTCACTTTCACTATCAAGCGAACTAGTGGCTTCATCCAAAATAAGAATGGTTGGATTGCGCAATACCGCGCGCGCAATTGCGATTCGCTGTCGCTGTCCGCCCGATAATTGTATACCTCTCTCACCAACAATCGTTTGAAATTTATCCGGAAATGCTTCTATAAAGTCAAGTGCATTTGCTTTACGCGCAGCCTCGCGAACCTCTGGTTCGCTTGCCGCAGGTGCACCGTATGCGATGTTGTCGTAGATGGTTCCGCCAAACAAGATTACTTCTTGAGGCACGAAGGCCATGTGCATGCGCAAATCCGTGAGCGCATAGGTCGATGCCGGTTTATCATCAAATCGTATTTCGCCGGAGGAAGGCAAATAAAATCGCTGAATCAAAGAAGCTATAGTCGACTTTCCTGAACCCGAAGAACCCACCAAAGCCACTTGTTGGCCTGCTTGTACCATGAAGGAAACACCTCGCAACACCTCTACATCTTGTCGAGATGCGTACGTAAAAACTACGTTTCGTAACTCAATGTTGCCTTGCATGGGAGAGATTACCTGAGGGGTTTCGAGTGCCACTTGTTCTGTCTCATATCCCAGAATTTCCATCACGCTTTCAATAACTCCGATACTACGCTGCAGCGTTCCCATTTGTGCAGCCAGTCCACCAATGGAACCTGCAACCAGGCCGGTAATGAAAACGAATTTACCAAGCACATCCTTTCCGATCTCTCCTGTTTCCTGCAAATGAGCGCCAACACCCATTACCAAACCCAATGCACCGAATAAAAAAATGATAATAAACGTCCCGAACATTCCGCGCCACACAGCACTGCGCATGGCAATCTCCTTTATGCTCGCGATGCTATTTAGGAATCGATTCGCCTCAAAGGCTTCGTTTGCGAAGCTCTTAACATTGACGATTCCTGTGAGCGATTCATTCACAATCACACTGCTTTCGGCAACCTTATCTTGAGTTTTCTTTCCGATGGAGCGAATGTACCTTCCGAAAATAACCATTACTACCATGATTACCGGGAGTGTGCACAGCATGACCAACGTAAGTTTATAGGAATATGAAACGAGCCAACCGATACCTACGACTATGATGACAGTTTGTCGAATGAACTCCGCGAGCGTAATGGTAAGAGTTTCCTGAATAGTTGTGATGTCACTGGAAAGCCTGCTCGACAAATCGCCCACACGACGTTCATTGAAAAACTGCATGGGCATTCGGATAATAGTTGAAAAGGCATCGCGACGAAGAGCTAGCATGGCGTTTTCCGTCACATAAGAGAAAATATACACCCTGAAAAAAGAGAACACCCCTTGGATTACGAGAAGAGCTACGAGTGCGGCAAGTACCTTAGCCGCACCACCCCACGAAGGCAAACTTGGGAGCCATTGCGACCACATACCCGAAGTAAACTCTGAGGAAGATTCAGGGCTTACCAATTGTCCGAGCAATGCCGTGATGACAATCACAAGCAAGCCGGAGACAACCAGTAGAAGCAGACCTATTGAAAAAAGAAAGCTGTACGGCCTAATATATCTGAACACCTGAAGGGCATTCAAGAATGATTGCTTGGAGATTTTCTTCTTCTCGGTATTCGATTCGTTGGCCACTATTCTCCCATGTTTAAATAAGAACGCAAAGTTAGTTCATGGGCGCGTGTCAGTCTTTAACCGTCTGTAGCTGTTTTTTCGCTTTTTTGATAGCCCGGTCCAATTCGACTTTTTGCTTTTTGAAAAATGCATCATCTGTTCGGGCTGCGTCTGTTTCGGGATCATAAAAAATCCGTGCATAAGGATCGTTGAGCATTGAAAAATCAACGCCTTCCACTGCGTGAAACAACGAAACATCCAAAACCACGGAGCGTGGTTTTTTCTCTTCGGGCATTTGTGTGGCATCTACAGCTAGCTTCTTGTTCACGTAGGCCGAACCTCCAAACCACACTTCATACTCATAGCCAATGGGCAGGTAAAAAGAATATGCTCCATCGGCGCCGCCAAAAAAAGCCACATACAATTCCTTGTTCTGATAAATCACTATTTGAACATGGGATGCCGGCATTTCCTGATCCTTCACAATATCATAATTGTAGATGATACCGTTCATCAGAAAATGATTTTCCGTATCGGGCGTTTTATTCACCTTACGAAACTGTGCTTCGGCAGGCAACACACATAACCACGCGATAATTAACAAAACAGAAAACTTCATACTATAAAGCAACAAAAAAACGCCCGGAAAAACCGAGCGTTTTATATTCGTTTTCAACAGCAAGCAGTTACTTGCCGTTAGCCACCAAAACACCATTAAGGCGGTTGTTAACCTCATTTGCATACTCCATGTTCCATTCAAGCTTGCCGCTACGTTTATTGAACTTTGCCATGGCCACGGGGGTATAATTCATAAAGTTCATTCCCAAATATCCGCGGTCTTTGAAAAGACTAATATCCAACTCCAAATTCACCAATGCCAAATCGGCTGCGCGCTCAAAGCCTTTCGTGTCAATCTGGACAACCTTGGTAACATATGGGGCTTTGCCGAACTTGAGGGTAAAAACCGAATAGCGAGGCAGGTTGATGCTGTATTTACCCTTAGGGCCGGACATATCGGTTGCAATCAATTCTTCGCCCGACCAAATTTCGATTGGAATGCCCATCACTCCTTTTTCAGAGGAATCAGCCAAATTCAACTCCAGTACATTTCCCTGAAAGGTGAACGATTTTACTTTTGATTGCGCAACGGCTGCTTGAACAAGCAACACAGAAGCCAACATAGCTATAGTTTTTCTCATTGTTTAGGTCAGTTTTCAATCGTGTATACCTCTGTTGAGTTCAAAAGGTTACGAATCTGACTTATTCTTTCTTTTCTCGGGCTTCTCGTTAAAGAAATATCGGAAATCGGCAGTGAGGTAATTTCCTCCCAAACGCGTGGTTGTTCGAGATGGATCACCACTCAACTCAAAAAGCACAGCTGTGGTGCCGATAGGTTGAAAGGGCCGATGATAGGATGCACCTAAATAGAAATACCCTTTATTGGGTGTTCGCCATTCAAAACCATAATTGGCGAGCAATGCCATTTGAATCCAATTTTGCTTATACGTTTTTTGATAAAAATCGAATCTCAGGGTGTCGCGAAACTCATATGAAGAAGATTCAACATTGCTGGGATATAAATCAACCGATACTCCGGCACTTGCGTTCATGAAGAGTCGATCAGATAATTTCACAAACACCAAAGCTTGCATTGGAATTTCATAGGCGATGAATCGAAATCGGAGTTCTTCTTCGCTTGATAGTTCCGGATGGTTAAAGTGAAGTGTATAGTTGCGCTGTACCATGCAGATACCGGATTCGACACTCCAATTGCGGGTAAGTCCTCGCCGCACTACCATTCCGAAATTCAAACCAACATTCGGTTCAAAATGCACCTGCAACCCATCCACTTCGGCATCTTCCGTGCCTGTGCCGAGATATTTGCTTGGTATCATCGGTTTCAGCTGGATGCCTAAAGTGGTAACATTCACCTGTGCGCAGCCCTGTTGAAACGCCCATAGGAGCATGCATAACCAAACATATGAAGGTATCCCATTACTCATTCCTCGCCCATAATCCAGCGGGTAGAATATTCAAGAGGTTTCCGATGTTGTTCAGGCCACTCTCCTTCGGGGTAACCTACATAGATGAGTCCTAAACAACGATCACATTCCTTTAACCCCAAAAACGCATGACATTTCGGGTGATTCAGCAACTTCGGTGTAGACCAAAACGTTCCCAATCCATAGGCTGTAGCAGTGAGCAACATGTTTTGCGTCGCACATGCCACTGCTTCGATTTCCTCCAGTTCATCAATTTTTCCGGAAGGATCACGCTCCATACAAACGGCAATTACCGCCGATGTTTTGAGCAATCGAAGAGCCATTCGCTCATATTTGGCGTTGCTGAATTTTTCCGGCGAAGTGGTTTCTTTGTACAAATTAGGAATAAATTGTCTAATGCCCTCGAGGCCTTCATTCATAAAAACACTGAACCGCCAAGGTTGTGTCATGCCATGTGAAGGAGCCCATAGCGCATTGTTGAGCATGCGTTCAATTTGTTCGCGATGCACTTTTCGCGAAGAATATTTTTCCGGAGGAATGCTGCGCCGATTGCGTATAACCTCTGTTATTTCGCTTAGATTGTATTTCATATTGTCCAATACGGCAAAACTACGCGAGGGCAGCTAAATCTCGATGCGCAAAAGAGCACAACGTAATCGATTACGCATTCATCAATCAATCTTACCTTGGTCGACTCATTAACTATGAAAAAAACCTATGTTATAACAGGAGCGGGCACAGGCATGGGCCGAGCTACTGCAGAACTTTTAGCAGAAGACCCCAACAATTATCTCCTACTCGTAGGCCGCACTCGTGCCACGCTTGAAGATACATGGTCCACCTTATCCAACAAGAATCAGCATTCCATTGCGGATTTCGATATGCGTAATCCGGAAGCATGGAAAAAAGCTACCGGAGAGATTTTAAGCAGCGACAGCAATGTGTGCGGAATATTTGCAAATGCCGGAATTGGGGGAGAAAATCACTACGGCGAAGATGATCGGTGGGATGATATTATCAGTATCAATCTCACAGGCACGTATGTAACAATCATGGAGCTGTTGCCGCATTTAAGAACATCAGCCGATGTCTTCAAGCATATTGTGATTACCTCGTCGTGCCTGGCTCGATTCGGTGTGCCGAATTACTCCGCTTACTGCACCGCCAAAACAGGCCTGCTGGGCCTTACCCGATCCCTTGCATTGCAATTGGCCGCCGATAAAATATTGGTGAATGCTCTTTGCCCGGGCTGGGTAGAAACCGATATGGCCCGAGCAAGTATTCAGCGTTTGGCCGACAGAAGCCAACAGCCTTATGAAACTTCCTTCCGCGAGCAAATGGGTTACGTTCCCTTGAACCGTATATCACAACCTCAAGAAATCGCGCGCATGGTAACATTTCTTTTCTCCAACCAACAAACCTCCATTACCGGACAAGGCATCGACATTAACAACGGATCTTTCATGCAATGAAAAAACTAGTTATTTCCTTTGTGCTGCTTGCAGCAGCCATGCAGTCTCAAAGCCAATCAGCATCTAACGACAGCGCAATGATAGCAAGCATCTACCGCGAGGTAATGCTACATGCCGAATGTTATGAAAACCTACACTATTTGTGCAAGAACATCGGTCACCGACTGGCTGGTTCGGAAAGCGCACAAAAAGCCATCGACTGGGGAAAGGAAGTTCTCGAAAAATCTGCACCCGGAAACGTAAGTCTAATGCCGGTAGAAGTGCCGCATTGGACGCGCGGCAGTTATGAATACGGCGGCTATTCCATAGATGGATTGCAAAAAGAGATAGCTATTACAGCGCTTGGCGGATCGGTTGGCACAGAGGGCAAGCGCATTACCGCTGAAGTTGTGGAGGTAAAATCATTTGATGAATTAAAAGAGCTTGGTGAAGAAGCTGTGAAAGGGAAGATTGTATTTTTCAATAAGCCGCTGGACGCCACGCTCATCAACACCGGGGCGGCCTATGGGGGTGGTTATCCCATACGTGGCCAAGGTCCGAGCGAAGCAGCCAAAATGGGAGCGGTTGCCTGTTTGATTCGATCTCTAACCCTTGCTGATGACGACTTTCCACATACAGGCGCAACGAGCTACGAAAAAGACGTGCGGCGCATTCCTGCGGCAGCGCTAAGCGCAGTAGCATCACGCCAACTCAGCCAGGATTTGAAAAAAAATGCAGCGCTTCAATTCAGTCTGCAACTTTCGTGTGAAGCATTTGAACGCACCATGCAGGCCAATGTAATTGCCGAGATTCGAGGCACAGAATTCCCGAACGAATACATCACCGTGGGCGGTCACCTCGATTCCTGGGATATTGGTGAAGGCGCTCACGACGATGGAACAGGTATTGTGCAATCAATAGAGATGATTCGCACGCTGCAAGCAATTGGCTACAAGCCGAAACGCACAATTCGCGCAGTATTATTCATCAATGAAGAGTTTGGAAACGATGGTGGCGAAACGTATGCGCGTATTTGTAAAGAATCCGGACTTGTGCACGTGGCTGCATTGGAAAGCGACGGAGGAGGGTTTACACCGGTAGGTTTCAATTGCGATATCAATGACACTCAATACGAGCTGGTTGAGTCTTGGCTACCTATTTTGGAACCTTACAATCTATTCAGGTTTCGTCGCGGTGGCAGTGGTGTCGACATTCGCCCATTGAAAGACGACCGTATTGCACTCTTCGGATTGAGTGTAGATGGTCAGAGGTATTTCGATTATCACCATACTAACAATGATCGTTTTGAAAATGTAAACAAGCGTGAATTGGAGTTAGGTGCTGCAGCCATGACATCGCTTGTGTATTTATTGGATCAGAGCGGTATTCCGGCCTCAAAATAAAAAAGCCGCCCTTTACAGGACGGCTTTCTAAATTTTGTTGAGAGGCTATTACTTAACGGTCAGTTTAGAAACTGATACGCTGTTACCGGCCTTGAAATTCACCATGTAGATACCGGCAGCGATACCATCCAATGTGATTTGGCTTTGGTTAGCTCCAGCAGACATGTTACCGAGGTTTTGAACCTTCACGATGTTACCAACCATGTCAACCATTTCAATTACCACGTTCTCACTAGAAGCAAGTGTGTAGTCGAAAGTCACACGATCGGTAGCAGGGTTAGGATATACACGGAAATCAGAAGCAGATGCGATTTCTTCGATACCTACTTGTGTAGTTACGTTTGCTTTCGCAGCAGCCTCATAGAATTGATAGCTACCATCGTAATCCCACAAAACAGAAACGATGTCACCATTGTCCTGCACAGAAGTAACATAAACAGAACCATCTGTCGCACCCCATACTGAACCATTAAGACCATCGCCATAAGCATCAAACCAAGTAAACTTGTAGCAACCTGTTGATGGCAAATAAGCGTGCTCCACTAGCGATGATGCATCAGGGTTGGCCGCGCTGTAGGTATTGCTTGCTACTACGTTGCCATTCTCATCAGCGATTTCCCAAGAAGCTTCTTCAGGCCAGTTGTCGAAAGTAATCTCCATTTTGATGTGAGTAGTTCCTTCATCAGCAAAACCGATTTGAGCAGAGTAGCTGTTGTTGCTGGTATCATCATCGGGTGAAGAAATAGAGATCTGGAGGTTACCTGCAGCATTCATGCTTACAGTTCCTACGTTTACTTCTGCAATTGCGTATGTGCTGAGGTTACCACTCCAATCAAAAGTAACGGGAGAAACACCTCCTGTCACAGTGATAGTACAAGCAGTAAGAGGAGAAAGACCGTTGTTTTGAATGGTCACGCGCACATCAACATCGCCGCAAGTAACAAGATCACCGTTATAGCTCAACAACAATGGGTCGTTGCTGAAAGAAGCAGGAGCAGGACAATCGCCTACAGAAGCGTACAAATCTGAAGCACCCAATTGACCTACTTCAGTTACGATGCGGTTAGGGCAAATGCGGTAGATTGTTGGGAAGTATGCTATAGCGTAGTCGTCATTGATTTGGTTTGCTGTAGCAGTAGCAGGATTTGCCATGGGGAACTCGACTGGAGTGCCTGAAGGATTGAGCCAGTTACCTTGTGTAGCTGAGCCTGTTCCTGCCATGTCAGCATCCGTAGTAGTGCCATCGCCGTCAATCCAAATAACCATAACATCATCAGAGGTTGAAGCCGAAACTCCTTCAGCTCCCGCAGGGCCATGGTTGATGTAAAGCTCGTCCAACGCACCACCTGTGTGATAGCTCCAGCATGGTCCGCACCACGTTGCAGAAACATCCAAAAACACAGTATACCCTTCGTCGAGGTAAGAGTACAAGTTGTGAGTTTCTCCAAACTGATCTGTAATAGTAAAGTCGGGCCCAAATGAACCCGGAGCCAATTGCGACCAAGAAAGCACAGGGGCTATCACAGCGGCAATTAAAGAAAGTACAAGTTTTTTCATGTGATTTGATTTTAATAATAAACTGCAATATTGGCTCAGAATCGCCTAAGTTCCGCCCAACTTCTAAAAAAAGTTAGATATTTCTTGGAATCGCACTTTAGAAACTCGCCTAAAAAGAAAAAGGCCGCCAAAGCAGCCTTTTTAGGAGGTCCCGAGCGGATTCGAACCGCTGTAGCAGGTTTTGCAGACCTGAGCCTAGCCTCTCGGCCACAGGACCCTATGTGTTAAAAGTTGAAGAACGATCTTTTAACGGGGCGCAAATATAGAAGGTTTCAATACAAATGACAATGGATGGGAAAAAAGAAAACGTTCAGCAAAGCAGTAATATCCATTGCACAACTGAGTATTGATAAATAGCGAAAAGAGAACTTAAATCGATTACACCTCCCTATAGTTTCGCTTATTCAAGGATAACTAATAAAATCAAACACACATGAGCAACAAAGTCTACATGGCCATCATCGCAGTTTTGTTGGGCGCCGTGGGCATCATGGCCTACAACCTCAACAAAAAGGATAAAGAAATTGTATATATATCTCAGGAATACGCCAACCTGGATACTGAGCGTCAGGATTTGGCCGTCGAATTGGAGGGCATGAAAATGCAATACGATACTCTTTCTGTTACCAATACAGAGATGCAAGCAAAAATTGATGAACAGGAAAATGAGCTTGCTGCTTTGTTGAAGAAAGTAAAAAACAAAGACTACGACATACGAAAGTTAAAGGCAGAAGCTGAAACCCTGCGCGGAATCATGAAGAACTACATTGCTCAAATTGACTCGCTCAATAAGGCTAATGCACAACTTACCGCCGAGCGCGACGCCGAGTCGCAGCGCGCCAACAGCGCCGAGGCGAAAGGTCGTGAGCTCGAGGGAGAGCTTAGTACTTCACGCGAAATGAATGCAAAAGGGTCAATTCTCACCACGGGTGAGTTCCAAAACATAGCGCTTCGTGAGCGCAATTCAGGGAAATCAGTTGATACCGATCGCGCAGCCAAGACAGAAACCATCAAATCATGTTTCAATATTCGTAAAAACACCATTGCAAAACCCGGCAGTCGTATGCTTCAAATGGCCGTTGTAGGCCCCGATGGACAGGTTCTTACCGGTAAAAAATCGGGCACAACTACAGTGAATGGCGCACAGGTACAATACAGCGAAAGTCGCGAAGTAGAATACCAGCAAGCGGATACCGATGTATGTATCTATTTCACCGCCAATGAAGGCTATGAGTACAAAAAGGGGAATTACAAAATCCTGATTTACGAGGGAGGCAACATGATTGGCTCGTCTTCGATTACGTTGAAATAATTATTCAGACCACATAAATCTAAAAAACCCCCGTCATGGGGGTTTTTTAGTTGCCTGAAAACAATAAGCTTATTTCTGAAAATATTCTTCAGAGGCATAAGTCGGCAAGCTACGCTGTTCAATCTTTAGCTCATGATTGATAAAACCGCCAACAAGAAAAAAGGGGATTGGGGCGAGAAGATAGCCGCTGCCTATTTGATGGAAAAGGGATACACCATCGTAAAAAAACAATGGCATTACAGTCGGTATGAAATCGATTTGATTGCTGCCCTGAATAACACGCTCGTATTTGTTGAGGTGAAAACCAGATTCAGCAAAGAATATGGTGAGCCCTGGGCTGCAGTCAACTATTCCAAACAGCGAAAAATCTGCAGAAGCGCCGACTATTATCTGCGTTGTTTCGGAATTGATGCAGAACCTCGATTTGACATTATCTCGATTGTTCACGCGGAGGGGATAACCGACATAATGCACCTGGAGCAAGCGTTTTATCCAACTCTCTGATAACGGCTTACCTTCGCGTCATAATACACAGCCATGCCCCGACCATCAGGAAACAAAAGAGAGAACAAGGATAGCCGACCCGAAAAACGTTCGGGGCGTCAGGCTGATAGCGGCAAGCGTGCACCGCGCGAGTTGGAATCGAACCGTGGAACACGAGGCACCGTTCGCAACACTCCCGAGCGAAAAGTGGAGCCAAAAAAAACCGAAAAACCCAAACGCGCGCCGAAACCCTGGGAGCTGAAAGAAGAGCGCGACGGGAATTCACGCGGTACTTTCAAACGTCCGGGCAAATACCTAGGGCGTCGCAAACCGGAGCCGGCACCCAAGAGCAACGATGGACTCATCCGTCTGAACCGATTTCTTTCCAACGCCGGCATTGCCTCGCGACGCGATGCTGATAAGCTCATTGAGCTAGGATTGGTTAAGGTAAACGGAAAAGTCGTAACTGAGTTGGGCATGAAGGTAGATCCCCGTGTGGATGTAGTGAAATACGATGACAAAAACCTGAAGCCGGAAAAGCTTCAGTACGTCGTGCTCAACAAACCAAAAGACTATTTAACTACCAGCGATGATCCACTCGAGCGAAAAACGGTGATGCATCTAATTCATGATGCGTGCAAAGAGCGTATTTACCCGGTGGGCAGGCTTGACCGCATGACTACAGGATTGCTGCTTTTCACCAACGACGGAGAAATGGCTCGCCGACTCACCTCGCCGAAAAACGGATTTCCCAAATTATATCATGTCGAAACACTGGAAAAAATAAAAGGCGAGCATATCGATGCGATACGCGAAGGATTGAGGCTCGAAGAAGGCTTTGTGAAGGCCGATGAAATCAGCCTTGTCAACGGAGACCCACGCCAAGTCGGATTGCGCATCAATACTAGCAAAGACCGTATCATCAAGGCGGTGTTCGAGCATTTCAAATACACGGTGAAGAAAGTCGATCGGGTTATGTTTGCGTCGTTAACCAAACGTGATTTACCTCGAGGTCGCTACCGACACCTCAGCGAGAACGAGGTGAATTTTCTGAAAATGATTCGATAAGATTTTCTTCATGCCGGAAGCCACCCTTCGACAAGCCGTTAACCTCTCCGAAGATTGGATGTTTCTGATCTTCCTGTTTGCACTGGTTTCGCTGGCGTATACCAGGGTAGTGCACCCGGCCAGGATTTCAAGGCTTTGGAATAGCATGTGGAATATTAGAACTATGCGTCAATCCATACGAGAGGAGCCCAACACCCCTAGAGCCAATTTCTTATTCAATATGACGTATTACTTGATGGCCGCACTTGTAATCTATGCAGCCGTCAAGTGTTTTCGACAAGAAATTCTAACGCAATTTGGAAGCTTATTTTATGCCCTGCTCGTACTCGCTGTATTTCTGATTTATTTGGTGAAGCGAGTAACGTTAAAGGCAATTTCGATTCTCGGTGACGGCGATTTCAGCCTTTCTGAATACGAGTACAGTGTGTTTCTAACCAATCGAACATTGGGCATAATTCTTTTGCCATGCTCTGCGGCAATAATTTATTTCCCTGTTTATCAGGCCCAAACCATTATTGTAGCTAGTATCCTTATCGTATTCGCAGCGGTTATCTATCGCCTTATTCGTTCTTTGCTCACAGCTGCCGAATCGGGGGTTACACCTTTCTATATTCTTTTCTACATTTGCACGCTCGAAATTTTGCCAACTGCCCTAGGCATAAAATGGTTAACTACGATTTGAGCAGAAGACAAACCGAACTACAGCAGTACCTCACCATGGCCGATAAGGTTAAGACCATACTGATTACACAGCAGGATCCGGGAGCGGAGAAAAATCCTTATGTAGAGCTCGCCAAAAAGCATAAACTCAAGATTGATTATCGTCCGTTCATCCATGTAGAAGGCCTGGAAGCACTCGACTTTCGTCAGCAGCGTGTGGATGTGTTGGAGCACACCGCCGTTATTTTCACCAGTCGCAACGCCGTCGATCATTACTTCCGTTTGGCTAAGGAAATGCGCATTACAATTCCGGAAACAATGAAGTACTTCTGTATGTCGGAGGCTATTGCATACTACTTGCAGAAATACATTCAATTCCGCAAGCGTAAAATTTTCTTCGGCCATAGTACTTTTCAGGAGTTGATGGAACCTATCAGAAAACACAAAACTGAAAAATTCCTTTTGCCTTGCAGCGATATTCTGAAACCAAGCATACCCGAAACGCTTGAAAAGGAGAAGATTCAATATTCCAAAGCGGTCATGTACCGCACGGTTTGCAGCGATCTTTCCGACTTGGCAGATGTAAAATACGACATGCTTGTGTTTTTCTCCCCATCGGATATTGAATCGTTATTCAAGAATTTCCCATTATTCAAGCAGGATAAAACGCGCATTGCTGTATTTGGACAAACAACTGCCAAAGCCGTAGATGACGCCAAATTGCGCATCGATGTTATGGCTCCCAATCCCAAAGCGCCATCCATGAGTATGGCTATCGAGCAATACATCCAGGCGAATAAATAGCATATATTCCATACTATGGAGTTGAGTTTTGCAGAGCAAGGTTCCACAAGGAGCCCTCATTGCTTTGCTCATGAATGAAGAACTTCATTATCTCATCGCTTTGTCTGCTGTTCGCGGACTTGGTCCTGTAAAAGCGAAAGCTCTCCTTCGACACGTCGGAAGTGCACATGAAATATTCCGAATGAAAGCGAAATCACTTCGCTCG